>Ga0209290_1000280_pt1 | contig 44248 bp, 36 predicted proteins | sample EN1Hudsemesocosm_2_FD_184632 | JGI IMG/M metagenome (GOLD analysis project Ga0209290, IMG submission 184632) | Methane-oxidizing microbial communities from mesocosms in the Hudson Canyon - EN10B Hudson Canyon (SPAdes) (version 2) | ecosystem: Environmental > Aquatic > Marine > Cold seeps... | reverse complement strand
GAAAAAGCCCTACCTAAACACGCTATACCAATGACGAAAGGCTTAGCCCTAAGCCCTAGCTTATGCCCAGACAAACTACTAAGATGAAGTTACCTGCACGCCTCGATGAAGAAAAAAGCAAGGATTGCCATGACTAAGATGAAAGCTCTGCAGAGCTCTATTCCGGCCGCACTCGCTTTGATTGCGGGCTTACTCCTTTCTGCAAGTGCCTACGCCTCTCAGCCCAAAAAGCTCACCTGCTATAGCACGGCTTTTGAGCCATATGTCATAGACAATAACGGCAAAATCTCGGGAATTGATGTCGACATTATCCAAATGGCAGGCGCCGACTTAGGAATCGATATCGAGTTTGATTTAATGCCTTGGGCCCGATTGGAAATCCAGCTTAAAGCGGGCCGTGTTGATTGCGTTGCCGCTTACTTTCGAACGCCGGAACGTGATTCATACATGCACTTTACCGGCATTCCTCTCCATGTCACCTCTTACTCACTATTCGTTAACGCGAACAAAGCCGATACTGACTTTTCAACTATCCAAGACTGGCAAGTTGGTATCAACAGAGGCTTTAAAACGACCATAGAGTTCGAACGAGCTGAAGCCCAAAACCGCCTTTCATCTGTCGAACTAAACTCAAGTAAGCAAGGTTTTGACATGCTAAGCCTGAAGCGCCTTGATGCCGTCTTAACCGACATTCATGTCGGACAATACTTAGTCAAAAATCACTTTCCAGGGCAGTTCGCACCAATAAAGCCCAGCTTTCGCTCTACTCCGGCTTACTTTGTTTTTGCAAAGAAAGAAAAATTTAAAGCATTAGTACCAAAATTCGATGGCGTACTCATGCAGATGATGATTGATGGACGCTATAAAGCTGTTTTTGATCGCTATACAAAATAGAAAGACAAAAACTAAAAATATCTCTCCCCCATAAAGCTTCTTAAGCAAAGCGGCACTCTATTGCTCACAGCGTAACAGCCAAAAATACCCGCTACTCCACCTAGCTTTACACTTCAAATTCCAGCATCCAAGTCCAAAAAAAATAATTTTGAAGTTTGCAACTGTAAAGCAGTTTCATAGGTTTAGGCCGTAACTCTCGGACAAATAACAGGTTAGCAACCCAAGTGGCCAAAAAGCACACAAATTAAGACTTAAAAAAAGTAAAAAATCCTTACAGATGTTCGACTTAGTGCGCATTTCAAGGCTTTCGGATTGCAATAAAAGAACGGTTTGGATAGCCTTTCGCGCCCCACACAAAAATACTAATTAGAGTAACTTGCAGAGTTGATAATGGAGTATGCAAAGCATGTTTAGCTCGGGAAACAAGAAGAAAGTTGGAACATGGTCGAAGCTAGTCGCTTTATGCACCCAAACAATGGGCGGATATTATCGTTCAAACGGCACCATTGTTCGTAACGTTGCGTCAGGGAAAAGCCGATCGAATGACGAAGCAATTTTTGTCGAAACCGATGTTGAGTTTGCCAGTGTTAATGAACGCACGCACTCGCGCGTTCGCTTTCAAGAAACACAGTGGCAAGAAAACCTAGAAACCATCCTCTCTCTAGTGTCCGGTTTACTGGGAAAAAACGCACCTACCGACGCAGTTGATCCAGATTGGGCCACTATCTACTTTGACTACGCACAAAAAGTAAGCAACAAAACCATGCAAAGCCTTTGGGCTCGTGCAATGGTCTCTGAACTAAAGCATCCTGGGTCAATTTCAAAGCGTAGCTTAAGCTATTTGTTTCATTGCGATGCTTGGGAAATTGTGGCGTTCAAGAAAGTCGCTAATTACGCATTTATTGGCAGCAATGGCCATCCGTTACTGTTCAGAAGCAACCCAAATATCGAGACTAATGACGACTTGTTTGCGGAAACTCGAATGTTATCTCATTGTGTCAATGCAGGCCTGATCTCTGCTGCGCCCAAAGAGTTACTAGTTGGCCATGAAGTGGAGTACGAAGGAAATAGCTTTAGAGTTTGTCACGATGTTAAGACGATGGGTCAGGCAACCGGCTTTCTCATACTGCCTTTCACCAAAACAGGTAGTGATATTCTTAAATTATTGGGTGGCTTAGAGTCAATCCCTAGTTCAAACCTTCAACGTCGGGTCGTCTGGGAACACTTGTCAGACTTTATTGACTTAGAATCGCCACAAGATATGGAGTCATCCCTCGCAGGTTAGCCGCTCTTACTGGGCCATTTCCGCTAGTCATTCTTAGCGCTAAGAGCGATGGCCTCGCGCCTGCGGCAGATAAAAATTATAGCGAATAGCGAGAAATCGACTTGTCGTCGCGACGATCGCGGCACTTAGCAAGGTAGTCGTATCATCGACGGCAAAGTGATGAAGCACCAGATACGTCAGCGCACCAAATATCGCGTTGCAGGCATAAAAGTCGGCTCTGAGGATCAAGGGAATCTCACGCACCAACAGGTCACGTATCACGCCACCGCCAGTCGCCGTCAGCGTGCTAATAAGAATCACACCCACCCAACCTAAGCCACTCTGTACAGCAATCGCCGCACCCATGGCAGAAAACACGCCTAAGCCAATCGCGTCCGCCGCCCGGACATACATAAAATGCCTTTCAACTTTTCGGGCAAAAAAGAAGGCGATGAGGCCACCAACAATACACACAACAAAATAGCTTTGATTTAAGAAGGCTGCTGGCGGGTGTGCGCCTAGCAAGGCATCTCTCATGATGCCGCCGCCAACGCCTGTCGCCACCGCGAGTACGAGTATGCCAAACAGATCTAACTTGTACTTAGCGCCATCAAAACCACCAGACAGGGCAAATACAAACACCCCAAACAGGTCGAAATAGATCAGCCAATCCATGAGCTAACTATTCAGCCATGCCATGTATTCATCAACACCCTGCGCCACCGTTTTAAACGGCTGGTCGTATCCAGCCGCTTTCAGCGCAGCCATATCAGCTTGAGTAAAGCTCTGGTAACGCCCCTTTAAATGGTCAGGAAACGGAACATACTCGACTTCGCCGCTACCATGATAATTGATAACAGCTTCAGCGACGGCTTGAAATGGCTCCGCCGCTCCGGTACCCAAGTTGTAAATACCCGAGGCTGCTTTTTCTTTCCAACACCATAAGTTTACTTTTGCGACATCACCGACGTAAACGAAGTCACGTGTTTGCCCGCCATTTGGATATCCATCGCAACCCTCAAACAACTTAGGGTTCTCACCGTTTTTAATCTGAGTATTCAAATGATAAGCGACACTGGCCATACTGCCTTTATGCTGCTCTCTTGGCCCATAAACGTTAAAGTAGCGGAAACCGATCACCTGAGAGTCAGCCTCTGGCAAAACACGTCTCACGTATTGGTCAAACTGAAACTTGGAATAGCCATATACGTTAAGCGGTTTTTCATGCTCTCGCGCTTCCGTAAACACTGATCCCGCGCCGTAAACCGAAGCGGATGACGCGTAGAGAAATGGCACTTTATGATCTAAACAATAGTGCAGCAGCTCAACCGAATACTGATAGTTATTCTGCATCATGAACTTGCCATCCCACTCAGTAGTCGATGAACAAGCGCCTTCATGAAAGATCGCCTCCAAACCCGGAAATTCAACCTCGGATTTGATTAGCTCAAGAAAATCGTCTTTATCAATATAATCTGCAATCTCAAGGTCCGCCAAGTTAACAAACTTGGTGCCATCCTCAAGGTCATCAACCACCATAATATCGGTATACCCTTGGTCGTTGAGAGACTTGACGATATTGCTGCCGATAAAACCGGCCCCACCTGTAACGATAATCATAGAGACTTCCTGAAATCAGTAAGCGAACACACTGGTTCGAAAAATAGCACATATGAGCACTGACGCCCGTTTAAACGGCATTATAGAGAGGCTTGGTAAAAATGATAGCCAACGCTCAGTGAAACGCTGGCTACTGAGCTAACCACTTAGTCAGCTTAACGCATAGTTCATCACTTCTTACTGGCTTGCTAATATAATCATTCATACCCGCGTTCAGGCAGGTCTCTACATCACCAGACATCGCATTGGCAGTCACCGCAATAATGATGGTATCTCGGCGACCGGGCAGTTCACGAATCTTGCGAGTGGCTTGCAATCCATCCATCCGAGGCATTTGCCAGTCCATCAAAACAAGGTCATAGTCTGATCGCTCTAGCGCTTCGACCGCCTCTAAACCATCGTTTACCATCTCCACACCCAAACCAAGAGCCATTAGCTGGAGCTCTATAATTTGACGGTTCACTTTGTTGTCTTCCGCGACCAAAATTTTCTTCTCGCGATACTGCGATAACTGGCCATCTGCAGCGACCTTTTTGTTCGATGTGTGTGGCCGACTAGTGGGCTCAATGCGCGCTTTCACTGTTGCGCCCGCCCGGCCACCCTGAGATTCGTTAGGTGAACGATGGCTAGGCAAGTCCTTATTGTCGATCAAATCACTAATCGCTTGCACAAAGTAGCTGTACTTAATTGGCGTTGGCACAAACGCTAGTTGAAATACTGTTTCTAGAATCGACACGTCCGCACTTGTTTGCGAGTGTATCGAGCTAACAATCAGTAATTTATGGCGAGACATTGTTTTTGGCGCGGTTTGAGTCAGCAATTTAAAATCACCGAGTAGACTAAGCTCCCACACCAAGCTAATGACAGGCTCGCCTTCAAGCGAGGCCAGTGCAGACAACCACTTCTCGGTGCTCGTTACCGGCGTAAAAAGATACCCCATTGACGTTGCATAGCTCTCAACTACTCGTTTTTGCTCCGCATCAACCACCAAAGCAACAAAATGATAACGCTGAGAGCGAATAGATGGGAATTTAGCGCTATCTAGCTCCTGAGAAATGCCCAACTGCAAATCAAAAGAAAATGTGGTGCCCACGTTAGCAACACTTTCAAACGCAATATCCCCACCCATTAACTCGGCCAAACGCTTACTAATCGTTAGACCTAAGCCAGTGCCGCCATACTCTCGCGTCGTAGACGAATCGACTTGCCTAAACGGGAAAAACAAATCACTTTGCTTGTCATGCGGGATACCGATTCCCGTATCAATAACGCGTAAAGAAATCGCTACTGTATCCGAACCTAAGCGCTCGCAGTCAACCCAAAGCTCCACATAACCCTGAGCCGTAAATTTAACCGCATTGCCCAGTAAATTGAGCACTACTTGCCGAATTCGACTGGGGTCACCCACTACTTTTTGCGGCACAGTGGGCGATACATAATACACAAAGTCGATTTGCTTCTCGTCACACTGAAACGAAATCAAGTCGGCACAATCATCAAGCGCCCCTCTCAGATCGAACGGGATATGTTCCAACTCCAACTTACCCGCCTCAACCTTGGAGTAGTCCATAATATCGTTGACCAAGGAGAGCAAACTTTGGCTAGAGCTATTAATGGTCTTAACATAGCTAGCCTGCTCTACCTCCAAAGGCATGCGTTCCAGAATTTCAGTCATTCCGATAATCGCATTCATCGGCGTCCGAATTTCATGACTCATCGACGCTAGAAAAATGCTCTTACCTTGATTCGCCGACTCTGCGTCCTCGCGCGCCTCTTCCAGCGCTACGTTTTGTTGAGTTAGCTGACCAAGAACATTCCGAAGCTGGCCAGAACGAACATTAAAACTTCTCGCTAGCTCACCCAACTCATTGTCGCGGATACCACTTAACTGGGTCGAATAATCTTTACGGCGAATGAGGTCACGCACCTGGACGGTGAGCTGGTTAACAGGTTGAAGCACTGAGCGACTAAGAAACAACACAAACAAGGTGGCACACAATACGAGCAACACGAACATCAAGCCAAGCATTTGCTTACTGATACGCGCTACCGACTCATTCGCATAGCGCGATGGCATCGCCACCACCACTTTCCAGCCCAAGTCAGCCACATTGAAAACATTTACCAAGCTGCCTTCATTAAGCAGAGCATCTTGAGAGAGTGTCACTTGTTCAGCCGACACAATTTTTCGAGACTGACTAAACAACTGCGCAACCACCAACATCGCCTCGCCATAGTCAAGCTGGTAGGATTTTTCAGCGAGAGCGTTCGCCAAGCGCTCATGTGCCGTGATATCCGATAGCGCCAAAGATTCATGGCGCAACGCATCGGTGTTACCCACCGCTGAGACAAAACTGGCTAACTCTGGGCGCTGCTCGGCAAGTTCGATTAACGTTGGGTAATCGGAGCGTTCTTCGTCGTTCAGTGCGCTCCAAATTTCCGACCAGGCTAGAGTAGAAGGCATCGACAGCAAACGGTTATTCCGATCTACAGCAAAAGCATAGCCGCGTATCACATCAGCCTGCTCAGCCATAAATTCAGACAAGCCCAACAGTTTAAGGTCAATCGTCGCCACACCCACAATAGTATCCCCATCCCACATGGGCACGGTGCAGGTGACCATAGGTTCTAGCGAAAAAGGATCCATATAAGATTTCGACCAATACACCTCACCTTTAGCGAGATATAACGCCGGCACATACCACTCTTCTTGATGGTACCCTGATCCGTCAGGATCATTGTAGTCATCAAAATATTGCAGTAATCCAGAAGAGTCTTTTCCCCAAAAGAAGGAGCGCCGCTCTAAGTTCGCATCGAAGCCGTAAGGCGCAGGCCAGATACCGCCGCCAGCGACTAACTCATCCATTCCTGTGTCAGTTAAAAATTGAGGGATAACCGTATTGTAGACCTGCTCGTCCTTAGCAAGGCTTACGCCCAAACTCGCCATACCTCGCGCAAGGGATTCAGCGCGAGACAAGCGCTCTCGGAGTTTTAAGATAATGTTTTGGCCGACGCCTTCGTTTAGCTTTTGCGCCTGTTCAACAAACTCGTCTTTGCCCTTGGTTTGAATAACGAAGAACGTCGACGCTAAGATGAGTGCTAAAAATACCGCAATTGCCACCCCAATCTGAAACGATAGAGTTCGACTGAAGCGCCTCATCGGAGACGGTGTGTCTGCAACATCCAATTTGTCTTGCGATTCCATTTCCTTCCCGAACATAGCTCTAGTTTTAGTTTTAGTTTTAGTTTTAGTTTTAGTTTTAGTTTTAGTTTTAGTTTTAGTTTTAGTTTTAGTTTTAGTTTTAGTTTTAGTTTTAGTTTTAGTTTTAGTTTTAGTTTTAGTTTTAGTTAAGTATAGTCTGGAATAAGTAAAAGTCAGATCGCAATCGACGAACCATTTTGCATATAAACAATCAGGCTAGTCTTCGAGCAAAAAGTGCGCTCTCGCTAGCGCTATCGGTTTATCACGCGATTCCTGCCAAGCATGAACTTCTACATTTGCGACACGACCACCTTGTCGACTTACCTCGCAAAAAGCATAGGTTTCGCGGTTCTGCCCCGCTCTTAAATAGTCGAGCGAAAAATCTATTATCTTGGGGAATTTGGGCGTCGATTGAGAGACTAACAAATGCATGGCGCTAGCCAACTCCATAAAACCACCAATCACTCCACCGTGAATGGAAGGCAGAATTGGGTTACCTATGTTGCTATCCTGCTGCTTGAGTTTAAAACATTGAGTATTCCCCTCTTCCATAAACTCCAATCCAATAAATTGTGCGTATGGAATCGCTGCAATCAGCTCCGAATGCTCTCCAGAGGCATGCACACGGGCTACCGCTTCTCGGAAATCTGTACCACGTGTCGCTTTGGGCAACGTTGAAAAATCAGGTACCTTTATGTCTTTCGTCATATGCTGGAGGGTCGGCACCCCCTTGGAACCCATGCGCATGAACGTTGCCACACAATGCGCCACCGTCCTGTCTATCTGATACGCCTCACAGCGCATGAATAAAATATTAGACGTCACGCGATAACAGCTAGCACGCGCGTAAACCGGCGCACCTGGCTTTGCTGAGCGCATATAGTCAACGCGTAAATCAAGCGTTGGGCATAACTCAAAATCTGGCATCGCACACAGAACGGCAGCGCCAGCGGTAGTATCCATCAGCGTAGTAATCGCCCCACCATGAATAACCCCAGTAGTGGGACTCCCAATTATTTCCTCACTGTAAGGCAGCTCCAAAATCAATTCGTTTTCACGCGCAGAAACAACCTTTATTCCCAAGCGCTGACATTGCGCGAGTACATCAATAAATTCCTCGACCTGCCCTAAAAGTGTTGTTTCACTTCGCATACTACCTGCCCTTTTTTCAGTAACGGATTAACTACAAAACGCGCCATTATAGAGAACATTGCGAACCTCATCACGCTTTTCCAGATGACAACTGCCTTTTGCGTCATCGAAGGTATCGCCACCTGTAGAACAGAGCGTCCTGCGAACTCGATTTAACTGAACCTTGTTTTCTTCAACAATGGCATCATCTAACGAAGAACGTGATTAACGATTCCTGTTTAAGCTCGACAAACAATAAATCTCAATAGGTAGCGCAATGACAAGCCCTTTAGCAAACCCAATCACCCTCCCCAACGGCACCATCCTTCCTAACCGGCTCGCGAAAAGTGCCATGACAGAAGGGCTTGCGGACAAATTTGACCAACCAACCCCTGCACATTATCAACTCTATAAAACATGGTCAGAGGGCGGAACAGGCTTACACATTACTGGCAACATAATGATCGACAAGCGCTACCTTGAGCGCGCGGGTAATGTCGTGCTCGAAAACGCTGACCAACTCCCACGTTTTAAAGAATGGGCGGCACAAGGAACCGTTGGCGGAAACCACCTTTGGGTACAACTCAACCATCCGGGTCGACAATGTCCTAAGCTCGTTAACAAAGAACCACTATCCCCCTCTGATGTGCACTTAGATATGCTCGGCAACTTCGGAAAACCACGCGCGATGACTGACGCCGATATCGAAGAAGTTATTGAACGCTTTGCCACATCAGCAAGTCTGGTAAAAGAAGCAGGCTTTACAGGCGTACAAATTCACTGCGCACACGGCTACTTACTCAGCCAGTTCTTAAACCCACTAATAAATAAACGGGACGACCAATGGGGTGGCTCATTGGAAAACAGAGCACGGATTATCCGTAAGGTGATTGTCAGCGTTCGTAAAGCCGTGGGAGCCGACTTCCCCATTGGCGTTAAACTTAATTCTGCTGACTTTCAAAAAGGCGGCTTCACACTAGAAGAGTGCGCTCAAGTATCCGGATGGCTGGCAGAAGATGGTATCGACCTCCTTGAAATTTCTGGCGGAAACTACGAACAAACGAGTTTACTAGGCACAGAGCCAACCGACGTTCGCGAAAGCACCCGCAAACGCGAAGCGTATTTTATCGAGTATGCCGAACAAATTAAGGCCTCTGCCAATATTCCAATCATGATTACTGGAGGCTTTCGCAGTCGCGCGGTAATGGAAGCCGCCATTGAAAAAGGTGAAGTAGATGTCATCGGTCTCGCACGCCCACTATGTACGCAACCCAATTGCTCACAATTATTGATTGATCAGAGCGTTGATGAAATAGACCACTACGAAGACGAATTGGTCTTAGGAACCGGATTTTGGGGCAACAACAGTTCATCCAACCTGATTAAGGCCATCAACTCCTTTGGCCAAGTCGGGTTCTATTACTGGCAAATCATCAGTTTATCTAAAGGGCTGCCACCAGAACCTAAGCTTCGTACGTTTAGGGCTTTCGTTCGTCATATAAAAAATGACGCTAAGCTAAACATTCGTCGCAAAATGGCTTAGCTAAAAGCCGCTGTTCAGCTCTACCTCAAAACAAAAAGATTAGAAAGAACCAAGTTCTAAAAGGAATGATAATGCACTTAAAACTCTTGATCATTGCGTTACTCGCTATGACCTTTCATGCCTCTGCTAAAGACTTGGAAGACCAAATATTTCAAGCCGAGAAAATGATTCACCTCAAAAACCTCGTTAGGGCCGAAGCGCTAGCGACCGATGCCTATCAAGAATTCGAAAAAACTGGGGACCGTAAGGGCTTGGGTGAAGCGACCTTTGTGTTGGGTCTTGTCCACAAGAGCCAGAAAAAGACTGACGAGGCAATTAACGAGTTTCGTCAGGCTTTAGTCCTATTTAATTCAATAGACTATTACTCCGGCATCGCTAGAGCAAAGTTCGCACTAGGCAATGCGTTTTGGGGTATCGGTGATACGGACCGGCAATGCGATATGTACCGACAAAGCCTAAGCGAATTTGAAAAATCCAAAGCAACTGAGCCTAACCCGATTTTTTGGATTAATCCAAATTACACCAGTTTCGAAGAAATGGTAAACGCTTTTATTGATCAGCTTTGTGCCTAGGCGCCTAGCTCTTAGACACTGAAACAAGGCTATCTCAACACTTCTAAAATATGCGCTATGCTATTAGATGAGCGCTCCTTGCGAGTCGCAATTAAGTTTTCATGTAATGCCTTTATCTCACTGGCATCGCGTGTTGTGGTAGTAGCTTTAAAGTGGTGATTAGTGATTTTTTCTAAACCTGACACATTCAAACACGTTACAAGCAAAGGCTTTACACTGATAGAGCTTGTTGTCGTCATTGCCATCGTGACGATTATCGCTACCGTTGCGATCCCTAAATTTGCCGAATTATCTGACACGGCAGAGTTAGCACAAGCGAAGAGTATTGCTTCATCTATTCGCTCTGGCGCAAAACTAGTCAAACTAACCTTCGATACCAAAAGCTTTAAAACGCGTGTTCAAAACCTGCAAGGTTATGGCGACGGTACTATTGATACCAACAATATCGGCTACCCAATCGGCAGTAACAAAGGTAACGGCAATGAGAATATCGGCGTCGGCAATGCGGGCTGCCCGCTGCTTTGGAATGCATTGCTAAGCAACCCACCTTCGGTTGCGCATAATAACAACAATCAGAGTTACCGATCCTATCGACACACTAACAACCGTGTTTGCAGCTTTGTTTACCGCGTTAGTGGCGACACGGGGAACCGCAACACCGGCCAATTAGTCGTTCGCTATGATTCGCGAGATGGCACCGCCACGGTTTGCGGTCGCCGCAGTGATATCCCTAACTGCCCATAACGGCACAAGCTTCTGTCATACTAAGCGCCAAGCAAAGCACTAATCTTCTCTGTCGTTGTGGCCGGATCTTCCTGCATAAAGCAATGCCCCCCCGGTAAGCTAGTCACCGAAATATTGCTATTCACTTTGACTAATTTTGGCAACGCTTTATGGATAAACGGAAACGTTTTCTCGCCGTAAATGATGTCGACAGGTACTTGAATAGCTCTTAACTTATTCCATAGCCATTTTGGGTAACTCGCGAAAATAGCTGCCTCAATTTCCGGCGGGCATTTCAAGTGCACTCTACCCTTCTCATCGCGCTTCATGCCATGCCTCAGGTATGACCTTAAACAGTCTTCGTCCCAGCCTTTGAATACGCCACGTTCATGAAAGTAATTCCAAAGTGCCTCTTCGTTGTCCCACATAGTTGTGCGAATCGCGGCCTGTTTAGACATCGCCATGCGCTTACTCAAGCCGAACTGACTCATCAAAACCATGATATGTGAGGTCAATTCTGGTGCTAAGACAGGGTCTAATAATATTGCCCGCGAGAATAGCTCGGGTTGTTTCGCCATCATCACGCAAGACATCACTGCCCCATAGCTATGGCCACAGGCAATTTTAGGGACATCTTTCCATAGTGCTGAATAATGCTCCCACGCCTCTGAAGAATAGCGAGCACTACGATTCCAGCCTGCATACTCCTCACCAGCATCGCTATCGCCATGGCCCTGAGCATCACTAATAAACAAGTCATAGTCGTTTAGCAGCGGGGCTAGAATTTTTTCATAGGTGAGCCCACAAAAACCATTGCCGTGAATAAAGTGAATAACCGGCTTGCCAGTTGGCTCAGAGTGATACCCGCGCAAGGTAAAACCCGCTGACACTTCATGCTCCCACCGTTTTAATTGATCAATCAAAGGCACTGCATTACTCCCTCAGTTTGCCGTCACGAACATTTTGGCTCTTTAATAAGCCATCGACCCTATCGAGAAGGTCATCGCTGAGCAAGCCTGAATGCTCGCGTAAACCCATTATGCTAAGACTGGGACAATCAAAGTCCCGCATGGCATGTACAAACTTAAGTGTTAGAAAACCATCAAACCAAATATCAAAAAGCTTTTTAAAGCTTTGGCGATGTCCTTGCCCCTGAAGATGCTTGAAAAAACGTTCTAAGCCTAAACTCTCTAAGGCTGCAAAAATCAACTGAGCTCGATTCTGGTCGATCAATGAGTTCAGGCACACAGAAAAGCCTTCACGGTTCACGTCAACGTCCAACGTTTGAACGCATTCATGCAATACCCGTAAGCGAACGAAAATTTCAGGGTGGTAGTAGAGGTAGTCATTCAATGGATCAACATATTCACGTATACCCTGTATCGCAGGCCCTGTTCCGATCGGAACACGGCAACTTGGACGTCCTGCGACTTCCAGTTCAGGCGCAGCCAGCGAAACCACCCTACCAATCTTTGCCAGCTTATTTAAAAAATAAAAATCCTCGCCTCCCGATCGTTTCGGCATGCCTCGCACCTGCGCATAGGCCAAAGGCGTTACCGCGATAATTGAGCCAACCGTTTGAAATGCATAAGGAGAATGCGCCTGAGCAAGCTGCGCCTCATAATACTGCAAACGAAAATCATAAAGTGCCATTGCCTGCTCGTAACCGGGCGACGCGATATGCTTAAACGGATAGAGGCTCACCACTTGGTCCTTTTCTGGCGAGGGAATCTCAAAATAACCAATGGGTAAACGAACATCGGCGTCACTGCAATGTAGCCAAGCAGGTGCATTCATTCCTGCGTCTAACTGCTTGTCACACAAGGACAACGCCAGGTCCAAACCTAGCTTTCGAGCCAAACCTACACCCTGTTTCTCTGGAATCAGCGCGCCATGCTGGCAACGTTCCAGCAGGTATAATCGAACATTCTGAGAAACACTCGTTACCGAGACTCGCTGACTAAGCGGCTCAAAACTGTAAGCCGACTTCAACGCTTCCAAGGCCTCATTCGTCCTAGAATAGGCGGCCTCTGACACTTCCGTCTTCTCGACATTAGGGCAGTTAAAGACCCATATCATGACGATACTTTTGTCCGAGTCGGGCGGAGTCAAAAAGGAGCGAAGCTGTTCCCAAGGTTCATCGTAAATAGGAAGCACGAGCAAGGCATCGATCGCAGCCATCCCGTTTCCCTCATTCCAAAAGAGAGATTGAGGCAAACCATGAATATCCGGTTCGGCATACTGAGAAAGATATTTTTTGAGAGTACGATGCGCCGATTTATTGTTCGGCGAAAGAGGACCAACCACGCCTAGTGACGCGTCATGTCGGTTAAACGAACGAAAGAATCAAACACGCACATTTATCTAGTGCGCCTCTGCAGCAGCTAACGCAGTCCAATCAGGGTGAAGTAACGCCGACAAACTTGCTAGCCGTTCGCTTATTAGGCTTTCTGACATCGCTTGCGCTGGAAGCGCGCCCCAGACAGGAGCAGGCCAAGTCGGATCGCCTTCGAAGCGCACCACATGATGGATATGCAACTGGCTAACGACATTTCCTAGCGCCGCTACGTTGAGCTTTTCGCCATTAAACACCGCCATTAGGGTTCTACTTAGGAAAACAGACTCAAGGTCTAACTGCCGGCGCTGCGCGGCGCTCAATTCATAGCGCTCGCACACACCCTGCACATTTGGGACAAGAATGACCCATGGATATTGCGCATCATTCATCAAGCGCACGTGGCACAGAGGCCACTGCGCGACCAAAAGCGTATCGGCTTCCAATCGCGCATCCAGAACAAATGAATTAGTCATTTTTACTGGCTTGCCATTTTTTCTCCCAGTCCAACGCAGACTGAACGATCACACCCAAATCAGCGTGATCAGGTTCCCAACCCAGGGTCTTTTTAATACGGGTATTATCGGCCATCAAGGCATCTGGATCACCAGCACGACGACCGGTCTCTTCGACATTAAAGTCTTGGCCTGATTTTTCTTTAACGACATCGATCACTTCTTTCACCGTGAAACCACTGCCATAACCACAGTTCAGAATTTCAGAGTCACCCCCTTTCGACATATAGTCCAGCGCCATCACGTGCGCCTTGGCCAAGTCATCGACATGAATATAGTCTCGAATACAGGTGCCATCGCGTGTTTCGTAATCCGTACCAAATACCTTCATACCCGGGCGAACACCGCTCGCACATTCGCAAGCGACTTTAATCAAGTGAGTCGCTTCAGGGGTTGCCTGACCCAAACGGCTCTGTAAGTCTGCACCCGCCACATTGAAGTATCTTAAAATGACGTGTTTTAAATCCGTGGCGAAAGAAAGGTCACGAATCATTTGCTCACTCATCATCTTCGACGCGCCATAAGGGTTGATCGGCGCTAAAGGCATATCTTCAGTTAATACTTTTTCATCCGGCATGCCATACACGGCAGCGGTAGACGAAAACACCATGTAAGGGGTTTTATACTTTTCGATAATACCCAACAAGTTAAGCGTATTTCGAGTATTGTTCCGATAGTATTTCAGAGGGTTTTCAACAGACTCTGGCACAACGATATGCGCGGCAAAATGCAGTACCGCTTCGAAGTCATGCGCGGCAAAGACTGAGTCCAATTTATCGACGTCGGCTAAATCACCAACGATCAATTCACCGTAGGTCACAGCCCATTCATAGCCAGTTGATAGGTTGTCATAGACAATAATATCGTGACCTGCTTCGCCTAACTGCTTAACGACATGACTGCCGATATAACCTGCACCACCTGTTACCAATACTTTCATGTTGACTTTAGTCCTCTGGTTTTCCATGTTGCTGCGCCGCGGCTTGTTTCAATTGTTTCTTACGCGCGCGACGCTCACTAAAAAACGCCGTCATCATCTCACGACATTCTTCTTCGAGTATCCCTTCAGCATAGCTGACTTGTGTATTCATGCTCGCATGTGAGAGCAGATTATTCTGACTTACCACCGCGCCCGCTTTTGGTTCACGTGCACCAAACACAACACGATCAACGCGCGCATGAATAATGGCCCCAACACACATGGTACAAGGCTCAATCGTGACATAGAGCGTGCTTTGGGGAATGCGGTAGTTTCGTTCATTCAAGCAGGCCGAGCGTAAAGCTTGAATCTCTGCATGCGCACTTGGATCACAAGCACCAATTGGGCCGTTTCGACCTTCACCCAGCAGCTCTCCGTCGCGAACAATCAACGCGCCGACCGGCACCTCGCCCTCTTTCGCTGAGACCTGCGCCAGCTCCAGTGCTTTGCGCATCCAGTGCTGATCTGTTGCTAGCTGATCAAGGTCTTTGTCCATCAACTTGGCTTTGTCTCTGCAAATGCCGCGTTTATTCCCACTCAATTGTGGCGGGCGGTTTTGATGAAACATCGTAGGTGACGCGCGAGACGCCCGATATTTCATTGATGATGCGGTTCGACACCAATTCCAAGAAGTCGTAAGGCAAATGTGCCCAACGAGCAGTCATGAAATCGATCGTTTCTACGGCGCGCAATGCAATAACGTATTCATAGCGACGCGCATCACCGACCACACCCACAGATTTCACTGGCAAAAATACCGCGAAAGCCTGACTTGTCTTGTGGTACAAATCCGCATTGTGTAGCTCTTCAATAAAGATTGCATCCGCTTGACGCAACAAGTCTGCATACTCTTTCTTTACTTCACCTAATATACGCACCCCGAGGCCCGGCCCTGGGAAAGGATGGCGATAAACCATGTCGTAAGGCAAGCCAAGCTCTAGACCTATCTTGCGAACTTCGTCTTTAAATAACTCACGCAAGGGCTCAACCAGCTTCAGTTTCATGTCTTCAGGCAAACCACCTACATTGTGATGAGATTTGATGACATGCGCTTTGCCTGTTTTTGAGGCCGCTGACTCAATGACATCAGGATAAATCGTGCCTTGCGCCAACCATTTAACGTTATCAATTTTGTTCGACTCTTCATCGAATACTTCAATAAAGGTGTTGCCGATAATTTTACGCTTCGCTTCGGGGTCTGCTTCGCCAACTAGACGCGACAAAAACATGTCTGCCGCGTCGGCTCTGATAACTTTAACACCCATATTGTCGGCAAACATTTTCATCACTTGATCGCCTTCCTTGAGACGCAACAAGCCATTGTCGACAAACACACAGGTCAGTTGGTCACCAATTGCCTTATGCAACAACGCAGCAACGACAGACGAGTCGACGCCGCCAGATAAGCCCAACAAAACATGGTCACTCCCCACTTGCTCTCGCACCGTATTGATCGCATCTTCGACAATTTGTGCCGGTGTCCATAACGCATCGCTTTTCGCGATAGTCAGAACAAAATGCTCAAGGATACGTTTACCTTGCAGGGTATGCGTGACCTCTGGATGGAACTGAACGCCATAAAAGTTCTTCTCAGCGTGATACATGCCAGCAATAGGACAAGATTCGGTCTTGGCCATCAACTCAAAACCATCAGGCATCGCCACGACTTTATCACCATGACTCATCCATACATCCAGTAATGCAGAACCGTCTGCCCCGACATGGTCTTTAATATCCGCTAACAGCGCAGAGTCACCTGCTGCACTAATTTGTGCATAACCAAACTCATGCACTGGAGACCCTTCAACCTTACCTCCCAACTGCTCGGCCATGGTTTGCATGCCATAACAAATACCTAACACCGGAACACCTATTTCAAAAACACTCTGCGGCGCTCTTGGCGTATTGTCGCCCGTCACCGACTCCGGCCCTCCAGCCAAAATAATCGCTTTTGGCTTATAGGCTTTGATCTCGTCATCATCCATATCGAACGCGCGAATTTCACAGAAAACACCTATTTCACGAACCCGGCGGGCAATCAACTGCGTGTATTGCGAGCCAAAATCAAGAATCAGTATGCGGTGAGCGTGAATATCAGTATGGGACATAAGCGGTCTACTCAAATCGTTCGAAGTAAAAATAAAAGAAGGGCTCAGCAAGGGAGCCCTAGTGCAATAGAAAGTTCAATCAAAATCTGGACATTAGCTTAGATAAAGCCAATGCCTGACTGTTATATCCGCGCTCTTAGCCTGCGCGATAGTTAGGTGCTTCCTTCGTAATCGTCACATCATGCACATGGCTTTCTTTCATGCCTGCAGATGTAATGCGAATAAACTCCGGCTTGGTGCGCATTTCTTCGATGGTCGCACTGCCTGTGTAACCCATGCTTGAACGAAGACCGCCCATCAACTGATGAATAATCGCGGTCATCGGACCTTTACATGCTACTCGTCCCTCTATGCCTTCAGGAACAAGCTTGTCGACACCCGATTTAATATCTTGGAAGTAACGATCACTCGAACCCTGTGATTGCCCCATCGCACCCAACGAACCCATACCACGATATGCTTTATAGCTACGCCCTTGATAGAGTTCTATTTCGCCCGGCGCTTCATCCGTACCCGCTAACAAACTACCAATCATTACCACGTTAGCGCCTGCTGCAATCGCTTTAGCAATATCGCCAGAAAAGCGAATACCGCCATCAGCAATCACTGGAATACCTTTACCTTTAAGCGCTTCAGCTACGTTCGCCACCGCTGAAATTTGGGGTACACCAATACCCGCAATAATTCGCGTGGTACAAATAGATCCAGGACCAATCCCAACCTTCACACCGTCAGCACCCGCTTCGGCTAACGCTAATGCTGCTTCGCCTGTCGCGATGTTTCCACCAATTACTTCGACATCGGGATAAGTTTCTTTTACCCAACGCACACGATCGATCACGCCCTTAGAGTGCCCATGCGCCGTATCGACAACAATGACATCGACGCCGGCCGCCACTAAGGCATCAACACGTTCAGCAGTGCCCTCACCTGTTCCTACCGCAGCACCAACCCGTAACTGACCAAATTGGTCTTTACACGCATTAGGGTAGTCTTGGGATTTTTGCATATCCTTAACTGTGACCAAGCCAGTCAACTCAAAGTCGTCATTCACGACAAGCACTTTTTCGATACGGTTTTTATGCAGAAGATCTCTAATCGTTTCGTTATCAACGCCTTCTTTAACCGTCACTAGCTTTTCTTTCGGTGTCATGATCTCAGACACCAAGGTATCGAGGCGAGATTCGAAGCGAATATCACGCCCAGTCACAATACCGACAAGATCTTTGCCGTCGACAACAGGTAAACCGGAAATTTTATTGGCGGCAGTGATTTCAAGGACTTCACGAACGGTGTTCTTTGGAGAAACTGTGATCGGGTCTTTCACCACGCCACTCTCAAATTTCTTAACCGCGCGCACAGTGGCTGCTTGTTGCTCAGCCGTCATGTTTTTATGAATGATACCGATGCCGCCTTCTTGCGCCATTGCAATAGCCAGAGGCGCTTCGGTAACGGTATCCATCGCGGCAGAAACCAACGGCACATTCAAATTGATGTTGCGCGTAATGCGGGTCGCCAACGAGACTTGATTAGGAAGGATATCGGAATATCCGGGGATAAGTAGAACGTCATCAAACGTCAGAGCGTCTTGAGCCATCCGCAACATTAGGTTCACCTTTGCCATGTCGAGAAAAAGCGCCTAATTATACAGACCATAAAAGCACCCTGTAAAACGCTATTTGCATTGCGTAAAGTATTTTTCAGTCATTTCGATAGCGTTCACCAGCCATTCCCACGAAATTGACTCAGTTGAGCCGTTCTATTTCCCTTGTAAGGCGCCCCAGTATTCGATAGTTTTAGCGGCCAACACAATGGACCCATACTGACTGTGACCGATTTTCGAATTTCCAAAGCTGGCACCCCATCTCGCGCCGCTGCGCCCGGGACTGACGCTTTGAGACAAAACAAAGCCATTACCGTCAGCGAGCTTAATCGCCAAGTAAAGCGCCTCTTGGAGACGAGCTACAACCATGTATGGGTTTCGGGCGAGCTCTCTAGCTTCGCTCGACCCGGTTCGGGCCATTGGTACTTTTCGCTCAAAGACGACCGCGCACAAATACGCTGCGCCATGTTCAAAGGCTTTAACCAACGCCTGAAGTTTCAGCCAAAAGAAGGTGACCAAGTCATTATTCGCGCCAAGGCCAGTCTTTACGAAGGCCGTGGCGATTATCAGCTAATTGTCGAGGACATGGAGCCCGCCGGGCTTGGTCAGCTACAAGCCGCTTTCGAAGCACTTAAACTCAAACTTTCACAAGAAGGTTTGTTCGATCCGGCGGCCAAAAAACCACTACCTAAAATGGCACGTAAAGTTGCTGTCGTCACGTCCGCAACCGGCGCCGTCATTCACGATATTATCACCGTCTGTCAGAAGCGCTTCCCTGCATTAGATATCGTTCTTTTACCGGTTCGAGTGCAAGGCGATGGCTCAGCAGAGGAAGTGGCAAGTGCAATCGAGTTCGTCAACACCCATCAACTTGCCGACGTGATGATTGTCGGTCGCGGAGGCGGCTCACTCGAAGACTTATGGGCCTTTAATGAAGAGGTGGTTGCCAGAGCGATTTACGCCAGCACCATACCCGTTGTAAGCGCTGTCGGACATGAAGTCGATTACACCATTGCAGACCTTGTCGCAGACTATCGCGCCGCGACACCTTCCGCTGCCGCAGAAGCCATCACGCCAGATCAATTTGAGCTCATGCAGCATATCGACCAGCAACAACGGCGCTTACAGTTTGTGTTTGATAATGCGCTCCAGCGCTTGCAGCAACGACTCAATAACAATGCCCAGCGACTCGTCAGCCCGCAGCAAGCGCTTGCGGACAAAGCCTCCAGAATTGTCGAGCTAAAACAAAGACTCGAACAACGACTAAAAACAACCCTGCAATTTGCGCAACAAACGGCTCAAAGCCAATACAATGCCTTGTTACAGTTCAATCCGCAGCAGCAGCTCGGATTTAGACAAGACCATGTCGCAAACTTACAGCGCCGCTTACATGACGGCCAACAAAAACAGCTCAACGAACAAAAACATCGGTTATCGATTGCGGCTCAAACACTACACACAGCCAGCCCTCTCGCGACCTTGGGCCGCGGTTACTCTATCACCCAAAACGCGCAGCAGGACGTTATTCGAAACCCTGAACAAGTATCAGCAGGCGAAACGCTAACCGTGCGCTTGCAAGAAGGACAGCTGCGTTGCCAAGTGGTGGACTAGCCCTGCGCTCAAGCTATAAATTGTAAGACGCCGTATTGAGAGGTTTGTTGCCCCATGAGTATCCCTTTCACCCTACTCGCAGACATCGTGCTAATCATTCACGCGCTATTTATTGCCTTCATTGTATGCGGTGCGTTGCTGATTATTCTAGGCGGACTAAAGCAGTGGCGGTGGGTTCGAAACCCTTTGTTCAGGTGGTCTCACTTGATCGGCATTATCTTTGTTGCTGCGCAGTCGTGGTTAGGCATGATGTGCCCACTGACAACCCTAGAAATAGAATTACGACTAGTCGCCGGAGACAGCTTGTATACGGGGAGTTTTATTCAATATTGGCTGCAAGAAATCATTTATTTCACGGCGCCAACATGGGTGTTTACGAGCGCCTATACTACTTTTGGTTTTCTGGTCTTGATAGCATGGATAGTGCTGCCGCCGCGTCAGTTTGGCAAAGAGGCAGCAGACGTAACCTGACTTGAACCTAAAGCTCTCACACACCAACACTAACTGAGTAGCAAGTCCTTTGCTTCGTTAATGCGCGCGGCCAAGTAATCATTTCCACCACGGTCCGGGTGTAACTTCTGAATAAGTTTTCGGTGCGCATCGACGATCTCCTCTTTCGTCGCCCCTGCCGCTAAACCTAGAACCTGAAGGGCCTCATCGCGGGACAGCGCTGAACTTTTTGAAGCCGAAGAGCTTCCGCCACCCTGTTCCTTACCCGCACTGTCACCTTTGCTTTGCTTATAAAAGCGTCGCAAGACTGGAATATAGCGCAGCACTGGCAAGATCCGTCTGGCAAATGGCAGCATGGCCGCCACGACCGCCGCGATAACATGCAGGCGCCCCGTCACGGTTAGCATGATAATTCCCGCAAATAGGATCGAAAATAAGAACCAAAACCAGAACTTCTTTTGGCCCGCGGGATTGAGGCCACGAAAGTGACGTAACAACAGATACAAACCCAATACTGCGGCGACGAGAATAACGATACGAATCAAACGTCTGCTCCCCTTAGGAGTTCAAAATGGCTTACTTTCTTAAAGCCCTAATTTCTGGGCGTTATGCAATAACTCACGCGCCCTTTCTACCACCGGTAAATCAATCATCTTACCTTTAAACTCGACTGCGCCTTTGCCCGCCGCCAAACCTTCTTCAAAAGCTTTCACTAAGCCCTTCGCATCAGCAACATCTTCAGCCGAGGGTGTTAATACATCATTCAGCACTTCGACTTGTTTCGGATGAATACAAAATGCCCCAACAAAACCAAGTTGCTTAGCAAACTCTATCGTCCCTCTAAATGCGTCAATATCACTGTAGTCCGCAATTGAGCCTGGGAAACCTAAAGGCACAATATTCGCACGACGACATGCAAACGCCACCATCTGATTGGGCAACAGCAAAGTTTGCGGCAGAGGCATCATGCCGGCAGTCGCGGAAAAATCTTCAGAGCCCAGCGTCATCGCCACCACACGAGGGTGAGACGAGGCAATTTCGTCAAGCACCGGCAGCGCATCGACGGACTCAATCATCGCGATAATAGAAGTACTCCCGTAAACCATGCCCCGTTCACGCTCTAGCATATCGATTCGTTCCGCCAAGCGCGCCACTTGAGCCGCCGACTCAACTTTAGGGATCACAATCGCCTTCACTGCCGGATCAATCGACGCATCTAAATCTAGTAACGCCAGTTCTTCCACCAGATTAATTCGAACTAACGCACCCGCGCCGTTCTTGCTCACCGTATTCGCTGCGGGAATAACACAAGTGCGCGCCAACTCTTTTTGAGCCAATGGCACACTATCTTCTAAATCAAGAATGTAAGCATCAGCCCCGCGGGTATGCGCTTTCTCAACAAATTTGTCGATATGGACAGGCAAAAACAACGCAGAGCGCCAGCCCGGATAGGATAATTTTTCGTTCATAAGTTCTTACTCATCACTTTTGCTCACGGGCCACGACCAACGAGCACTTGTTCGAATTCACATTAGAGCCAAATAATTTCAAGCCTTATATCCGCTAAGGTTAACGACCTTAAGCCGCCAGCTCTGCCTTGATACTCATACAGATAAAACCGTCCGCATCACTGGACCAAAGCGCAAGCGCATTACCGTCTACTTTGGCGGACACATCAAACGACTGATTATCAAACGTCGGGCGCATCGCGCGAAACTTGAAGGACTTAATCTGGCGATCGGACAAAGCCGTTCGCTGCAGCTGCAACAACAGTGTCACTAACAAAGGACCATGCACAACCAGCGCCGGATACAGCTCTTCCGCTACCGCATAATCGCGATCGTAATGAATACGGTGCCCGTTATAGGTCAGCGCTGAAAAGCGATACAACAACACAGGGTCTGGCGTGATGACCTGCGTGACATCATGCTCCGTCGGCGCTTCTTTTCCCGGCGGCAAGGCAAGCGGGCCATCGTTTGACACGGGCTGTTCACGGTACACTATATTTTGCACTTGAGAGATACATAGCTCGTCGCGTTGAAAAATCTCATGACGCACATTCACAAACACCAAAGTTCCAGTACTACCTGACTTGAGGTCCACGGACTCAATCGTGCTAATCCTAGTGGCAGGTTCTCCAATCACAATGGCACGCATTGATTCAACTTCACCTGCCGCCCACATACGTCGGGGGAGCGGAACGGGCGGTAAAAAGCCACCCTTAGCGGGGTGCCCATCAACACCGGTTTCATCACTTCTTGGAGTTGCTAAGAAATACATCCATTCCCAAAACAAAGGCAAGTCGTCGCCTTTCTCGGGTAAAGTATCACTATTCAAAGCCGCGGCTAATGCCCGCGCTGGAAACAAAGTAATATCGTCAACGCAAGTCTCTTGTTTGCCAACCCACTCTTGAAGAAAACCAATATCAATATCCGTCATGGTTCAGTCATGTCCTAAAATTTGATTCAAACTCGTAAAGGGCAATCGGAACACGCACCCATTACTCTATGATTTTTTGATAGTGCGATCGTACTTACTCTTCAGCCGGCCCCGCCACCACGCCAGCATCATGCAATTTTCCTATTTCAGGAGCTGTCAGTCCGACAACATCTGCCAGCACCTCATCCGTATCCGCCCCCAACAATGGTGCGGGACGCGCTGGCTGACGTTCAAACTCAGAGAAGTCCCAAGGTGCGCCGGCGGCCAAGTATGAACCGACTCCCGGCTGCTCTATTTCATTAAACATAGGATTTGCTGCGGAGCATTCAACATCACTATCTACCATTTCCTTAACGCTTTGATAGCGGCTCCAGCAGACACCCTGCTCGTTAAATCGCTGCGTGATCTCGGCGTAAGATTTACTCGAAATATACTGACCAAACAGCGCCGATATCTCATCGCGCGACTCAAAACGGTCTCCTTCTGAACGAAAGTTTCGCCCCAACTTCTCTGCCAAGTCAGACATTGCTTGCGCGGTGTTTGTTGCATCACACAAAGCCTTCCACTGACGCCCAGTCAAGCCAATCACCATCACGCGCTCACCGTCACTAGTAACGAAGTCTCGCCCAAAAGCCCCAAACAAATAATTGCCATAACGCGGCCGTTCAAGCCCGAGCTGCGCTTCGGCAATAAAACCTAAATGTCCCATCACAGCTCGCGCGGCGTCAGCCAGTGCCAATTTAATATGCTGACCATTCCCGGTGCGGCGGCGATGACGTTCTGCCGCCAAAAGGCCTACTGCCGCCATTTGTCCGGTAACTAAATCCCATGCGGGCAAAACGTGGTTTGTCGGCGACGTGGAATCTGAAGGCCCTGTTAAGAATGGCAAGCCAATGGCGGGGTTAACCGTGTAGTCAACCGCCGAGCCACCATGGCGGTCGCCTTGAACCGTTAACTGAATCAAATCGCTGCGTCGTGCCGTCAATTCTTCAAATGACAACCACCCTTTGGGTGGGAAATTAGTCAGTAGCATTCCTGCGTCTTCACCCGGACCTGTGATAATTTCTTTGGCCAATTCAGACCCTTCTTCTGAGCGAAAATTTAAGGCCACAGAACGCTTGGACTTGTTTAAACCCGCCCAAAATAAACTGACATTATCTGGCGTCACCGGCCAACGGCGATAATCCAACCCGCCGCCAATGTTATCAATACGGACAACGTCTGCGCCCAACTGCGCTAGGGTCATGCCCCCTAAAGGCGCCGCTACAAATGCAGAAGCTTCCACCACTCGCATTCCCGACAGTATTTCATTCATGAATTTTCCCTGCTAAGCACGTTTCTTGTTATTTTGAAGACTAAACGCCGACGCTTGGTCGACCTATTGACGATCAGATAAACGGGCAAAGGATAAACCAGTGGCTGCCTTAAATCTAGCAAACAGCTTGGCGTCGCAACTTGCACACAACTCGTCTCTAATCCATCGCCATGGTATATTCAAAGTGTCCCGACAACCAATAAAAAGAGCATAATCACGACATGGCTTCTCGCGTTCTAATCTTAACAAGCAGTGGCTCGTCCCCTTCATTTGAATTGCAAGAAACTCCGCTAGAAACACCACTAGAAGATCAGGTACGCGTTCGCATCACCTCAATCGGCCTCAATAGAGCAGATCTACTATTTCAACAGGAACGCTACTTTGAAAAGCCAACGCCAAATTGTCGTATTGGATTTGAAGGAGCAGGTATCGTTGAGGCGGCCGGCCCACAAGCGCAGTTCAAAATTGGTGATCGCGTCGCACTTTGCCCCATGCTTATTGAAGCGTCGACACAAGGCTGCATGGCAGACCATGCTCTATTCAAGAGCGCTCAACTGATCGACTCCCCGGCATCGCTACCTGACGCTATAACTGGCGCTGTTTGGATGTCTTATTTAACGGCTTGGGGAGGCATGATCGACGCTGGCGGTTTACGCCCGAATGAAACGGTCTTGATTACCGCTGCGTCCAGCTCAGTTGGCACAGCATCTATTCAAGTGGCTCTGGCGCAGGGAGCAGAAGTCATTGCCACCACCACCTCTCAAGAAAAAGTAGACGCACTAAAAGCGCAAGGCGCGCACCACGTTTTATTGCAGCCGAGAGAAGAAGAAAGTTTTGATCATTTTTCCGAACAAATTGAACTCATCGCACCAAACGGGCTGGACCTAAGCTTCGACGCTGTCGCCGGCCCTATCAGCAAGGTATTGGTTAAGAACGCAAAACGCGGTGGCCGAATGGTGATTCACGGTTTGCTAGACCGGCGCCCGATGAATATTCATGCAGGTGTGCTCATGAAAAGGCTGCTAACACTTCAGGGCTACACACTGGATGCAACGCTGGCTAACGCGGCGCTAAAAGCCAAAGCAGTGAGCTATATAAGCCAAGGCTTTGAAGACGGATCATTCAGTCCGGTCATTGCTGCTAATTACCGTCTCAACCAGTATCAAGAAGCATTCGACGCGCTAGCCTTGAACAGCCACATAGGAAAAATAGTGCTTCAACCCTAGAGCTAAGGCCTCTTTAAATCAGGCCGCACAAAACATTTTCAATTAACCCTGCCACGGAGTTTGCTCAACAATTGACCCGCCAGCACTTTTACTTATACTGTCTGCCCATAGAACAATAATACTTTTGAATCAGAGTTCATTATTTAATGTCTAGTTATCACGACCAGCTTCAATTCCAAGCCTTACACGACCTGACTAACCGCTCAAAAGGCGGCATTATCATGTACAGCTGTGTTTGGCTAATGATCACGTTAATCTACGACATTCATACCTCCCACACAGACTTTTTTGTCCTGAACTTGGCCGCCTTTATCATATTGGTAACATTGCGACTTGCTCACCTTTACTGCATGCGTAATGCCTACCAGTATAAAAGTGCGACGCTAATGCAATGGTTCGTTGGAAATCTACTTCTTTGCGCGGTGCACTGGGGACTCATGACCGCATGGGTGATTCATGACCCGACGCTTAGCGAAATTAATTTACTGTTTTTGATTATCACGCCCGCCTTCGCGCTCGGCGGTGCCAGTACGTTAAGCATTTCCAGTGAAATCAAAGTGTTATACCCGACACTAATGTTTTTCCCAATGATCTTAGCGCTGTTAGCCGACGGCGGTTTGCAGGAATACTTACTCGCCACTTTATGTGGGATCACCTTAATCTATATTTTCGTATCGACTAATGCATCACACAAAGACTATTGGGAAGCGATCACCAACTATATGGTGGCCGAAGAGCGCGCCGAACAAATGGAAAAACTCAGCGTTACCGACCCACTAACAAAACTTCATAACCGCATGTACTTTGACTCAGAGTACACAAAAGAATGGAAGCGAAGTCTCCGCTTAAAAGCACCATTGTCCGTGATCATGATGGACATCGACTTTTTTAAGAACATTAACGACACCTATGGCCACATATTTGGCGACGACTGTTTAAAAGTCATCGCACGGACCATCGGTGCCGAAGCGAAACGCCCCACTGATCGTATTGCTCGTTATGGCGGTGAAGAGTTTGTAATGCTGTTACCCAATACGAATGCTGAAGGTGCAAAAACCATTGCAAACAGAATTCGTAAAGCCGTTGAGAATATCGTCATCGACTTTGAGGGCGAGACGGTCAAAATGACCATTTCGATTGGCGGCGCTACCGCGGTTCCCACGTTAAATGAAGACCGTTCATTGTTGCTGCGCAGGTCAGACAGTGCGCTTTACCACGCGAAAGAGAGTGGTCGAAACCAATATCAAGCAGAAACCACCGGCCTTTGTTGATCCATATCACGCCGCTGCGCGTAAGCACTTTGTGGGTCGATCCGAACGCTTTTGTTAGCTTTTCATTTGCTATATGATGCTTCGCTTTCAGGCGCACACTATCCGAGACGCTCGATACCGTGATTCACTCTGCTCGCTAAGGTTTTCACGCTAAGCGCGAGAACACTGTAAAGCGTTTACATCGAATCGCGATGTCGAAGATTGCGCGTAAGCAATTATGTACTCAATTAATCAAGCCGAATTGTCAGGAGGCCCCCTTTGTCTCAAACAGAGCAACACACAAAGAACCAAACCCATGCAGCTCAATCGTATGTGAGCGCCGTTCAGGCCCTCGTTGACCAATCACTAAGCTTCATCAAGCAACAGTGCTTAAATGAAGCCGGGCGCTTATCTGGGTCACGCCTCGATGAATATCAAGTCGTGTCTTATGAACTCGCGTATTGCTGCGCCGAGCTATCTGCCGCAAAATTCGTCGCGTTATACGCTCAGGAGCATCGTGACCAAAAAGGCGATCAAGACGCGCTTTATTTGGAAGAAACATTCAGCCTGCATTTCGCCGCAGAAGCGATTCGTAATTGCGAATCACGCATCTCAATGCGTCCCGCAGAATTTGGTCTAGAGCGGTCACAGCTCACCGAAGTGTTCGCCAACGCTGACGTGCTAGCGTTTTGCGACGCCTATCAAAGCTCTGCCTCGATGGCGGAGCTTGGTAAGTTTATGCTGGAGCAGAACGGCCGTTTGGGCGACTACCAGCTAGACGAAGACAAAGAAATCATGCGCGAGGCCTTCCAGCGTTTTGCCAGCGATGTCGTCGCTCCGCTCGCGGAGCACATCCATCGTGACGATTTGATGGTGCCGAATGAAATACTAGAACCACTCATTGAGATGGGCTGCTTTGGCCTATCGATCCCAGAGAAGTTTGGCGGCCTGCAACCGGATGACCAAGAAGACAATATGGGCATGATTGTGGTGACAGAAGAACTATCTCGCGGCTCACTCGCCGCAGCGGGTAGTTTAATCACTCGTCCTGAAATTCTTTCGAAAGCATTGTTAGCTGGCGGTACTGAAGAGCAAAAAGAGCATTGGCTGCCCAAGTTAGCGACCGCTGAACCGTTCTGTGCTGTCGCCATCACTGAGCCAGACTATGGCTCAGATGTAGCCGGCATGAAATTAAAAGCCGAGCGCACCGAAGGCGGCTGGTTATTAAACGGCGCGAAAACCTGGTGTACCTTTGGTGGCAAAGCGGGTGTCTTACTGACGCTTGCTCGCACCGATGCAGACCCAAGCTTGGGTCACAAAGGTTTGAGTATGTTCCTCGTTGAAAAGCCCTCTTTCGACGGCCACGACTTCTCCTATGAGCAAGAAGGCGGCGGCAAGCTATCTGGTAAAGCGATTCCTACAATCGGTTACCGAGGCATGCATTCATTCGATGTCTTCTTTGATAATATTTTCGTTCCCGATAGCCACTTACTTGGCGGCGAAGCGGGTCTCGGCAAAGGTTTTTATTACACCATGGCCGGGTTCTCAGGCGGCCGAATTCAGACGGCAGCTCGAGCAAACGGTGTCATGCAAGCCGCTTATGACAAAGCAATCAGCTACTCCAAAGAGCGTAAGGTCTTTGGTCAGCCGGTCGGTCATTATCAGCTAACGTTGGTTAAACTAGCGCGCATGGCAACATTGCTCACCGCATCTCGCCAATTTACCTATGCCGTTGGACGCCTAATGGACGAAGGAAAAGGTCAGATGGAAGCGAGTTTGGTAAAACTGTTTTCGTGTAAAACCTCAGAGTGGTTAACGCGTGAAGCGATGCAAATTCACGGCGGAATGGGCTATGCAGAAGAAGCCGCAGTCAGCCGATACTGGATTGACGCGCGCGTCTTATCCATCTTCGAAGGCGCAGAAGAAACCCTAGCGCTGAAAGTGATTGCACGATCATTAATCGAAAACGCTGCCTGAGCTGAGCACTAAAAACAGCCAACAAGAGCAGATAAAATAGAAAAGCACGAGACGCGGAGCCGAAACGCATGAGCGAGAAAAACACTGCCCACATCATGTTCGACAAAGACGGAAAACCTAAGTCTGATCGTCCATGGATATTCAGAACCTATGCTGGCCATACCAACGTATGGGCATCTAACGAGCTGTACCGTAGCAATCTTGCGAAGGGACAGACCGGTCTGAGTATTGCGTTAGACCTCCCGACTCAGTGCGGCTATAGCTCTGATCATGACATCGCCAAGCCTGAAATTGGCAAGGTCGGTGTCCCGATCAACTCCTTGGACGATATGGCGATCTTGTTCGACAACATCCCCTTGGATCAAATGAACACATCGATGACCATCAATGGCACCTCGATGTGGTTATTGTCGCTGTATATTGCCCTCGCAGAAGAACAAGGCGTCAACATCGCCGACCTCAAAGGCACCACGCAAAACGACCTAATCAAAGAGTATTTGGCTCGCGGCACGTATATCTTCCCGCCTGAAGACTCGATCCGTCTAATTGTTGATATGTACGAGTACTGTTTGCACAACGTGCCATCTTGGAACGCTTCAAATATCTGCTCGTACCACCTACAAGAAGCCGGTGCGACCCCCGTTCAAGAACTGGCATTTGCACTCACTACCGCGATCACTATTCTCGATGCAGTCAAAGAACGTAACTGTTTCAACGAAGAAGAATTCGAGCGCTGCGTCGGTCGTATTTCTTATTTCGTTAATGCCGGCATGCGCTTCGTCGAAGAAGTCTGCAAAATGCGCGCATTTTGCGAAATGTGGGACGAGATCACGCAAGAACGCTATGGCGTTAAGAACCCAAAGTTCCGTCGCTTCCGTTACGGCGTGCAGGTCAACTCTCTCGGCCTGACAGAAGAGCAGCCAGAGAACAACGCTTGGCGTATTCTCATCGAAACCTTAGGCGTGACATTAAGCCGCAACGCTCGCTGCCGAGCGCTACAACTACCCGCGTGGAATGAGGCGCTTTCGTTACCGCGCCCGTGGGATCAGCAATGGTCATTGCGACTACAGCAAATCATGGCTTACGAGACCGACTTACTCGAATACCCTGACCTGTTCGACGGCTCACATGTTATCGAATCAAAAGTAGCCGACCTAAAAGAACAAGCCTACAGCGAAATCAATAAAATTATCGACATGGGCGGCGGTGTAGAAGCGGTGAAAACTGGCTACATGAAGTCTGCCCTAGTTGCCTCTCAAGGCGAGCGCATGGGCAAACTGGTCAACGGAGAACAAGTCGTTGTTGGTAAAAACCGCTGGACCGATGGTATTGAATCACCTCTGGTGAACGACAGCGATGGCGGGATCTTTATGGTCGACGCCGACGCCGCTCAAAAAACCATTGATGCATTGAATAAAACTCGCGCAGCGCGTGACGAGACGCGTGCTCAGGCGGCTCTCAAGCGCCTTGGTGAAGAAGCCAAGCAAAGTAAAAACCTAATGGAAGTATCTATCGAGTGCGCCAAAGCACGCGTCACAACCGGCGAATGGTCGGACACCTTGCGTGAGGCATTCGGCGAGTTCCGCCCACCAACAGGAGTGGAAGGGCAAGCTCTCAGCATCGAGAGTGAAACGCTGGACGCTGTGCGTAAAAAAGTTGATGCCTTCATAGAACAACATGGCTACCGTCCGCGTATGGTTGTCGGTAAGCCGGGGCTTGATGGCCACTCAAACGGCGCTGAAATGATCGCCGTTGCCGCGCGTCACGCAGGTTTTGACGTCATCTACTTTGGTATTCGCTTGAGTGCAGTTGATATCGTTCAATCCGCCCTCGAAGAAAACGTGGATGTAATTGGCATCTCGTTGCTATCGGGCTCGCATAACGAAATTACCGACCAGCTTTTTGATGAACTGGAGAAAAATGGCGCCAAAGACTCCATTCCAGTTATTCTCGGCGGCATTATTCCAACGCCTGATTTTGATAGCTTGCATGCAAAAGGCGTTAAACGCATATTCACGCCGAAAGACTTCGACTTAATGTCGGTGATGAATGACATCATGGATGTCATCAACACGCAGAAAAACGGCTAACTAAAACAGGTTAAAGAGAACACGTCTTTCTATGCCCCTGTCAAAACACCACTCACTAATCAAAGAACTCGAAAGCATTCAAGCGGCGATGGAAGCGCCACTTGATGCCGAGACTCGCACCTTGTTAGAAAAGGCATATGCCCTTGAAAAGTGGCCAATCGCGCAGCTCATTTCGATATTTGAACGTAACAATACAGATAGTCTCATCAAGCGGCATGCGATCAGTCAGTATCTGGCGGCAAACGCCGACACCTATACTCGGCAAGCCACTGTCATTGGCCTAACAGGCACGCCCGGCGCCGGTAAGTCTAGCCTGACCGGCGAGCTCTGTTTAAGTTTACTAAAACACCAACCCGATATGAGCATTGCCGTGCTGGCCATCGACCCTTCTAGTCAAGAGTCGGGAGGCGCCTTGCTGGGTGACCGCACCCGCATGCAATTGCCCGTGAACGACAAACGTGTATTTTTCCGTTCTCAAGCCAGCCACCTCGACCTAGGAGGCATGGGAAAATCAACATTTCACGTCATGCGTTTGCTTCGTCGCCTGTTTGATTTGGTGATTATTGAAACAGTTGGCATAGGCCAAAGCGAGATAGAAGTTCAGCGGCTCAGCGATCACACCGTTCTGGTCATGCAACCGCTTGCCGGCGACCAAGTGCAGTTCATGAAAGCAGGCATTATGGAAGTACCTAACACATTTGTGATCAATAAATGTGACGAAGACGAGTTAGCTAGAAAGAGTAAACACTTGCTTAACGCCAGCCTAAAGCTCGCCAAAATACATGTACGCAATGAAGAGAGCCAAGAGCAATCCATTTTCATGACCAGTGCAACGAAACGTCGTGGCATTGATGAGTTAATGACCCACCTAATGGCTGTTCGAGAGCAACAACAAGTCGACCAAGTCGCTGCTCAGGAAGAATACTTTTTAAACAAATGGATTCAACAGGCTTATGGTGAATTCGGCCTCAGTCTCGCAGAGTATTTCAACAAAAGTAGTGAAGATTCAGGTACGTTTGAGCAAAAAGAACTTAGGTACAAAAGTCAGATAGCGAACTTTCTCACAAAGCTAAGCTGAGCACTCAGCAAGCGTTCGTTATGTGCGGCAGACGCCTATATCGTGGTCTGGAAGAGTGTTAGAGTCGACATCTCCGCGCTCCCAAGACCCTGCATTAAGATAGAGGCGACGGCAAAATTATAATAAAGCAAGAGGAAAGACAGCATGAGCAAAGAACTATACGAAGTCGGCGAAGCGCCACCGTTAGGTGAAGTCCCACCCAAAATGCATGGCTGGCTAATTCGGCCAGAACGCTTTGGCGAGCCTAATCAAGCCTTTCAAAAAGAAGTAATTGAAACACCAGAAATCGCTGATGATGAAGTACTGGTTTATGTGATGGCGGCGGGCGTCAACTACAACAATGTTTGGGCAGGGCTGGGTGTTCCCATCGACGTGATTGGCTCGCGAAATAAAGCTGGCGAACCAGAACAATTCCACATTGGTGGTTCAGACGCATCCGGTATTGTTTACAAAGTAGGCAAAGACGTTACGACACACAAAGTCGGTGACGAAGTGGTTGTACATTGCGGCACGTGGCAGAAAAACTGCCCAATGGAACAAAAGGGTAAAGACCCTATGTATGATGCGAGCTTTCGCATCTGGGGCTATGAAACCAACTACGGCAGCTTTGCGCAGTTTACTAAAGTACAAGATCACCAGTGCCTTCCTAAGCCCAAACATCTCAACTGGGAAGAAGCCGCCTCTTACATGTTAGTGGGTGCAACCGCTTATCGCATGCTAATGGGCTGGGCACCTAACGAAGTTAAAAAAGATGATGTGGTCTTAATTTGGGGCGGCGCAGGCGGCCTTGGCTGCATGGCGATTCAAATCGCCGCGGCAATGGGCGCAAAGCCGATCGCCGTTGTTTCAGACGAAAGCAAGTTCGAATACTGCAAAAGCTTAGGCGCAGTGGGCTGTATCAATCGTCGTGATTTTGATCATTGGGGCATGTTGCCACACTGGAAAGACGGGGAAGCCTACGGTAAATGGACCAAAGGTGCGCGTGCCTTCGGCAAAGCAATCTGGGATATTCTCGGTGAAAAACGCGGTGTCGATGTCGTCTTTGAACACCCAGGCGAAACAACCATTCCAACCTCTATTCTAGTTTGTGAAACAGGCGGCATGGTGGTCGTATGTGCCGGCACAACTGGCTATAACGCCACGCTGGACCTTCGCTATCACTGGATGCGCCAAAAACGTCTGCAAGGTTCTCACTTTGCGAATGACGATCAAGCGATTGGCGTCAACAACCTTGTGCTCGACAACAAAGTCGACCCTTGTTTGTCTCGCGCATTTACCTATGAAGAGCTGCCAGCATCGCACCAGCTTATGTATGAGAACAATCATCCACATGGGAACATGTCTGTACTGATTGGCGCACCAGACTTTAAACTGGGCGCTGAAAAGTAACGAGTCAGGATTTGTAGCACAAAAAAAACCGTAGCATTTGCTGCGGTTTTTTTATGTCACGACGTCAGCCTCACATGAAATGTTTAACGTCCATTTATGTCGAAAAACACTAAGGTTTGAACACCAGCGCTAGCCAAAACTGTTTTCATAGAACGTTCGCTGAATCCGTAGTATCTCTTGCTCATGTTTTAGCAGCGCCTGAACGCATTGAGCATCCAACTTTTCGCCGGACATTTCACGTAGCTTTTTAAAGGCCTCGTCATTGCTCCAGGCCGGTTTGTAAGGTCGATGACTGGTCAGCGCATCAAACACATCCGCCACGGACACGATACGCGCCTCAATGGGAATTTCTTCTTGCTGCAAATGCTCCGGATAACCCGTGCCATCAACTGCCTCATGATGATACAAAGCAATATTACGCAGCAACTCAATATATTCAACGCCATCAAGACCGTAGTTTTGCAGCAAACTATCGATAATATCCCGACCATTTTTAGAGTGCGTACGCATCACGTCATACTCATCGTCGGTGAGTTTGCCCGGCTTCAAAAGAATGTTGTCGGGAATCGTAATTTTTCCAATATCGTGTAAGGGCGAAAATAAAAATATATGTTCAATATATTGATCACTAAACGAAAACTCGCCTGCCAGCTCTAAGGCAATTAAGCGGGAGTAATGTGCCATTCTCTCCAAGTGACTGCCCGTTTCGGGGTCGCGGTGATGACTAAACTCCTTAGCAGAGCGAACCGTCGCCACCAAGGTTTTAACCTTCCCCTGCTCGCTATACAGCATGAACGCAATCAAATGCCCCGTCATATCAAGCTCACGAAGAACGTGCTCTTCAAACACCTCTGCTTGAGTCGAGTTAAAAAATACAAAACCGAGAAAAACACCTTCCGCAAACAAGGGCATGGTATAGCTGGCGCGATAACCGCCCTGCTCGATGGATTGCGTGTGGGGCTGACTCCCTTTCGCGAATAAATCAAGATCATTAACGACTCTCGGTTGATTCTTCTCAAGCAAATCAAGCAGAGATTGGCAGTCTGCCAACCGCGCCTGATAGTGCTCTAAAGGGCTCGGACCTTCAGAACTCTGTACATAGGTCGTTAGCATATCCGTTGCCGGTTCATACAACGCGATCGCGACACGCTCAACGAAGGGATGACGAAGCTTCAAGGTGCTATGTAAATAATTGACCTTCTCTTGAATCGTCTGCGTTTGATTCAAACTGCCAAATGAGTCTTTATGTTGATATATATCCATAAACTAAGAGTGTTTTTTTGTCGTAGAATAATCATAGTCCAAACAACAGTATTTGCTTGAGCCACCCCACCCGCTATGCTTAGAGTTTACCTCCGCAATTATCACTTGAGCATTCAATGTTAGTAAACGAAGTCATGGACTGCGAACCGATAGCGTTCGACAACAATACGCCACTAGAAGTTGCCGTTCAGGCCATGATTAGAGCCTCTAGCTCTTGTATTATCGTCACCGAAAATGGAACGCCCTGCGGTATTATTACCGAACGCGATATCACACAAGTCTTCGCATCATTAGTTAGTCAACCCGCCCGCATTGATCAGAAACCGCCACAGCATAAGTTACAAGATGTGATGACTGCTGAGCCGGTCTGTATTCAAAGTGACTTACCCTTTACGGACGCCTTAACGCTCTCGCGCAGCCGACGTTTGCGCCACTTACCCGTGGTAGACGGGCACGGAAAACTGATCGGGATCGTGTCCCAAACACACCTTCTGGATGCCTACGCACAAGTGCTGAATGAGCAATCTCGCTTAGAAGACAGCATCGAAGAACTCAAGTTGCTATCGCTCGAAGACCCGCTGATGAAAATCGGCAACCGCCGCGCAATGGAGGTTGATCTCGACTACACCGAAGCAGAAGCAACTAGGCACAACAAAACATATAGCGTCGGGCTATTCGATATCGACTTCTTCAAAAAGTTTAATGATGCCTACGGCCACCAAGCTGGCGACGAAGCATTGAAAAAAGTTGCTAGCGCGATTAAACAGGCCATCCGCCTAAGCGATCGAGTGTTCCGTTATGGCGGAGAAGAAATTCTAGTGCTAATGCCAGAGACCAATGCAGCAGAGGCACTCATTTGTTCTGAACGCGTTCGTGCCGCCACGGAAGGGCTATCAATCCCGCATTCCGAGTCGCCTTTTGGGCATATTACGATAAGCGGTGGCGTTTGTTCTGAAGCTCATGGTGAGTGGAGAAAGATGGTAGAAGTGGCTGATCGCGCGCTCTACGAAGCAAAAAATAGCGGGCGAAATAGCATCGTCCAGTCCGACGGCTAAGCCCGCATAGTCGCCCACCCAATGTGGCTTGCTTACACCTTAGCGAGCCACTTGTTCAAACAGGTTTTCAAGGCTTCAACGTTCACCGGTTTACTCAAATAATCATCCATGCCAGCCTCTCTGCATCGGAGCTCATCGCCAGACATTGCGTTTGCCGTTAATGCGACAACTGGAATATCACGCTGACAGCGCATTAAGTCTGTCGTCCGAATCATATGAGTCGCTTCGTAACCATCCATTTCTGGCATTTGACAGTCCATTAGAATCAAACGATAAGACTCAAGGTTTTCACCATTCTCTAAGATATCGATTGCTTCACGGCCGTGGTTAGCCATATCACAACGGTAACCCAGCTGAGACAGCAGAGACTCAATCACCAACTGGTTTACTTGATTGTCTTCGACCACCAAAATCTCAGCCGGCTGCTGATCTTGAGCAGGCGCTTCGACCGACCTAGCAGGCAACACCGCTTGCTCGCCTTCTAGCACATCTGTCAATTGCGCTAAGGTCATGATACGAGAGACTGCTTTGGCCCCCAGGGTCTCAAGTGCCTCTCGATGCGGCGACTTGATAGGTTCTAAGCATAAGAAGTCAGCATCGACTATATCGAACCGCTCCGAGAGACTCTCTCGCCACTTAGCAAACTGAGCAATGCCACCCAGTGCAGACACCTCGAAAATCACCCTATCGATTCTCACACGCTCTTCGATGCACTCACCAATCGCTCCATTAAGAGGCCATTGCCTCACCTTGGCGCCCAGAAACTCGAGCTGCGCCATTAAGATCGATTCACGCTTTGTATCGTCGAGACAAACTAGGCACTCACCAACAGAACGCAATATCGGTCTATCCTGTGTCGACATATCACACGGAAAGGCCACCACAAACTCGCTTCCGAAACCGACACGACTGGTGGCTCTTATTTCACCATGCATCAATTCGCATAGTGTTTTCACAATGGCGAGGCCCAAGCCCGTGCCGCCATACTCGCGTGTTGTCGAGCTATCGAGTTGCTTGAATGCCTCAAACAACATGCCTAATTTTTCTTTTGGAATGCCCACCCCAGTATCTGACACACTGAGCAAAACACAGGGTGACCCCATACTTCCGCCAAGCTTAAGCCCCAAGGAAACGTAACCTGCATCGGTAAATTTAATGGCATTATTAAGTAGGTTGGTCATAATTTGCGAAAGCCGTACTGGGTCTCCCATGACCTTTGCTGAGCCGAGGCCACTCGCATTAACGTAGACACCTAAGCCTTTACTCTCCGCCGGCAGTTGCAAACTTCTCACGCACTCAACGGCTAAGGCCTCAATATCCACGTCGATAGACTCAAGTTTTAGTTCACCCGCTTCAATCTTAGAGAAATCGAGAATATCATTGATAATCGCAAGCAAAGACTCTGCACTTGAGCGACAGACCGATAGGTAGTCACGCTGCTGCCTGCCGTCGAGCAAGGGCTCAAGCACGCTTAACATACCCAATACACCGTTCATTGGGGTACGAATTTCATGGCTCATTGTTGCCAGAAAGCGACTCTTTGCCTGTGTCGCTTGTTCGGCTGCTCGCTTGGCTTCGCGAAGAATCACTTCGGTCTCTTTTTGCGTCTTCTGGGCAAACAAACTTCCCGCAAACGTCGCCACGGCAACCATGAACGACATATCCAATCGACCCCACTCCCGCTTCCCACCCACATGCTCAGCACACACGACACCACCGACCCGCGTGCCATCGAAAATAGCGGTATCTAGTAAAGCACCAATACCCAAGGGACGCAGATAATTATCAACAAATTCAGACGTAGTAGGGCTCAATGAAGCATCACTGGCAATGACTGAACCCGTATCAAGGAAAGCTTGAAAATATTTTGGGTAATCCGAACGCAACAGCCTAGCGCCTTCTGAAAAGCTACTTGAACTTCGTTCATACAATACCGAGCAAATGAGTTCAGTTTGATCATCGTTCATCAACCATATACTCGCCCGTTCAACATCAATCGCGTCGCTAATCCGGCGGGCTAACAGCTCTAATGCTTGCTCAAAGCGCCCTTCGATAACATGCTCATGCACAGTGAGCTCGGCCAAAACCCGATTATGGCGGGCAGCTGTTTCCGTCACCAGCTCCGCTCGTTTTTGCTCCGTGATATCTAGCAGGAACCCTTCAAAATAGGTCTCTGTACCGTTGTTTGTATCCGAGACCGACTTACCTTTGTCCTGAACCCAGCGAGTTTCGTTATCTCGCGTTTTGATCTGATACTCTAGATTCCAGGTTTTATTTTGGTCACATGCAGCATTAACCGCCTGCATCACTTCATCTCTTTGTTCCGGGATAATCGCTTCATAAAAACAATTAGGTTGTCGTCGTACAGTAAAATCTTCATGTGTGTAGCCAGTTAACGCGTGAACCTGAGGACTGATAAACAAAACACGATTCTCTGTTTCTTTTGAGAACCGATAGGTCACACCGGGAATATTCGAAACAAGCGACAAGAATCGGTTGCGACTAGATTCAAGTTTGAACGCTGACTCTTGTTGCTGAACCCCCCAACGCCGAGCCAAATAGACAAACACCAACGAGACCAAGAACAAACTAATTAGCAGTAACCGCGTTAACCAAAGTTCAGGGTCAAACACCGGCATTGCCTCGCCATTGGGTAAAGCGGCTATCTCCCACTCTGCGCCAGGAAAGCGCGCCGTCACCACCACCAAAGCCGAGTCGAAGACCGCTGGGTCTCCGTAAAAAACGGCCTGATTTTGGCGATGACGAATCGCCACATCATAGCGTTTAGAAAAAGAATCTAAGCCAACTTCTTGGTAGATGCGGTCAACATCTAGCACCACAGATAAAAGCCCCCAAAATGGACGTTTACCTGATTTATCGGCGCTAAGAAAAACCGGAATGCGCCCAATAAGCCCTTGCCCTCCCTGTAGCAACGTCAGCGGCCCTGCAAGCACGAGCTTGCCACTATCTCTAGCTTCAACAGCCTGCGCTCGTTGTTTTGGATGGGTTAAGTAGTTAAGCCCTAACGCGCCTTCATTACCCTGCAAAGGATGAACCATCGACAACACCATCCCTGGCGCGCCACCTAGATTTTTGATTCGAGGGGAGCGCTCCAAGAACAGCTGCGCGTAGCGACTAAACAAGCTCTGATCAAGCTCAGGCGTTTGAATAATCAGAGGCAGCATTCCCCTAACCAGCTGAACATCCTCTGCCAGCACGCCTTCAAAGCGAGCACGAAGGACACTCATGTCAGTAAACACCGACTGACGCTGTTTTTCTTCAAGGTAATTTTTGTTGGTGTCGTCAACGTAAAGCGCGATCATTGCGCACATCGAAGCGATCAGCCAATAAATCCCGTTGCGTAAGGTATTATTTTTTTTATGCTTACTCACAGCGTCTCACTATCCATAAATAATCTGACTACCCATAAATTGAAAGGAACCCTTACCAGTATAGTGAAGCCTTTTTCAATTGCTTATGGCTGACAAGCTAAAAATAGACGTCATTTTTCCGCTATCTAAGTTGCGCTAGTCTCACTCTCTGGCGGCAGCGAATAACTGCCGGTGACGTGCGCGAACAAATCCTCTGCATCCGCCCCCCGAATGCCCACTTCGCAAAACGCCATGCGCTTGCCTAACTTTAGAATCGTGCCCTCTGCGACCAGGTCAACCTGCTTTGGCCGCTGCAAAAAATTGATATTCAAATTACTTGTCACCGCCATGGAAACTTTACCCAAGCTACCAAGAATCGCGGCATACATCGCGGTGTCGCCCGCGGCCATCATCACAGGGCCTGAAATCGACCCTCCGGGGCGAAGGTTTTTGTCCTGAAACGGAATGCGAATGCGCGCATATCCCTCCCTAATTTCTTCTACTTTGAGGTCGATATCTTCCGCCATCGGAATCCACTCTCGAATCAAAGCCTGAACATCTTGTGCCGACAATGCCATATCTCAGTACCCTAGTGCTTTGTTTAATCATGCGGTTTAATCACGAGCTTGAAAATGGTCATCACAGAACAACAAAACCTTATCAAGGCGTTTTTTTGCTTCTTGGCTTTAGTTTTCGTCTTTTTAAGGGCCTTGCGGCCTTGCTGTCGTTGTTTAATTTGCGCCGTGAATCTAAACTATGCGCCATTCAAGCGGGGAATCTCACCATATGAGCCCTTACCCGCAATTGCAAGACTCTCTATCATTATCAGCAGGAACATCACGCCCATGCGCGCTAGTCGTTTTTTAATCGCCACCCAAAAAGAAACTCCGTCAGATGCGGAGGTCATTAGTCACCAATTAATGATTCGAGCCGGCCTAATACGCAAGCTTGCTTCCGGTTTATACAACTGGATGCCAATGGGACTGCGCGTGCTGCGCAAGGTCGAAAATATCGTGCGTGAGGAAATGAACGAAGCAGGTGCTCAAGAGTTGCTTATGCCAGTCGTTCAACCGGCCGAATTGTGGGAACAATCGGGCAGATGGCAAGAATATGGCGGTGAGTTACTGCGCATTAAAGACCGCCACGACCGAGACTTCTGCTTAGGCCCCACTCACGAAGAAGTCATTACTGATCTCGTTAGCAACGAAATAAATAGCTACAAGCAATTACCTGCTAACTTTTATCAGATCCAAACTAAGTTTCGAGACGAGCGTCGTCCACGCTTTGGCGTGATGCGCGCGCGTGAATTCTTAATGAAAGACGCCTACTCGTTTCATATCGATCAAGCGTCACTCGATGAAACGTACGACATTATGTACGACACCTACAACCGTATTTTCAATCGCATCGGTTTAGACTTTCGGCCTGTTCAGGCTGACTCAGGCAGTATCGGTGGAAACTCGTCGCATGAGTTTCATGTCCTGGCGTCTTCAGGCGAAGACGATATCGCGTTTAGCACCGAAGGTGGCTTTGCGGCGAACATCGAAATGGCCGAGGCCTTGGCTCCCGCCGGCGATCGTGCTGCCCCTTCAGCCGAACTAGAAAAAGTCGCGACACCCGATATGAAAACCATCGATGACGTTGCAAACTTCCTAAACGTCGCGCCACAGCAAACGATCAAAACCTTGCTAGTCATGGGCGAAAGTGAAGACGACGATAACAAGGAAATCATTGCCCTTGTGTTGCGCGGAGATCACACCTTAAACGAAATCAAAGCAGAGAAAATCGAAGGCATCGCTAACCCGCTAACCTTTATTGGCGAAGACCTTGTCGAAGAAGCCAGTGGCGCACCTGCTGGCTCAATTGGCCCGGTTGGGCTCAAGCTTCGTACCATCGTCGATCGCAGCGCCGCACACCTGGCTAATTTCGTCTGTGGCGCCAACGAAGCCGACCACCATTTGATTAATGTTAATTGGGAACGCGACGTCGCGCTCACCGAAGTGGCTGACTTGCGCAACATCGTTGAAGGCGATGCCAGCCCAGACGGCAAAGGAACGATCGAAATCAAACGCGGCATCGAAGTGGGTCATATTTTCAAACTGGGTGACAAGTACAGCCAAGCGATGAACGCGACGGTTCTGGATCAAAATGGTAAAGCGCGTGCAGTAGAAATGGGCTGTTACGGCATTGGCGTATCACGTATCGTTGCCTCGGCCATCGAACAGAACCATGACGATAACGGTATTATCTGGCCAACATCGATTGCCCCGTTCCAGTTGGCGCTTGTACCACTAAACATGCACAAATCAGAAGCCGTCGCTGAAAAAACGGAAGCACTCTATACCGAACTCAAAAACTTGGGTGTTGACGTATTGATGGACGACCGTAACGAACGTCCCGGCTTTAAATTCGCCGATATGGAACTCGTGGGTATTCCTCACCGTCTCGTCATTAGCGACCGTGGCATTAAAAATGGCACCTTAGAATATAAAGGCCGCTCAGACTCAGACAACCAAGACATAGCGATTGACGATGCCATTCAGTTCATTCAATCAAAACTGGCTTAAGCGACTCACTAGACTACGAAGGGCATCTCTTACGGCCTTCGTAGTGCTAATGTTAAGCGTCGGCCTGCCTGCCCAGGCTCAGCAAGAGCCCGACGCCGAACTACGCGACATCCTCAAACAAACGGTGAATGACTCATCCAGTTTTGTGGACCGCTTTGACGCCGAGGTTTGGCTAGTGGATATGAACAGTCGCTTAAAACGCTACATCAAAGACCCGACGCAACGCTTAGAACTTCTAAAAATGGTGCACGCCGAAGCACGCCGTGCAGACCTAGAACCAGAGTTGGTTCTGTCCGTGATTCACGTTGAAAGCGCGTTCAACCGCTTCGCAATTTCCTACGTGGGCGCACAGGGACTAATGCAAGTGATGCCTTTCTGGAAAAAAGAAATCGGACGACCCGAAGATAATCTCACCAACATGGAAACCAACCTTCGTTACGGCTGCACGATTCTCAAACATTACCTGAATAAAGAGAAAGGCAATTTAATTCGGGCCTTAGGGCGATATAATGGCAGTTTAGGCAAAACGAAATATCCCGAAAAAGTACTCACGTTTTGGGAAAAATACTGGTTTGTAAAACACGTATAGCACGACAAGCGAACATGCAAAATATTATTGTAGATATAAGTATTAGCTCGGACGAGTGGCTAAAAATCTATCGGGGTCAGACAAATCTGGTCAATGCGCGCAGCCGTGACGGCCGATCGATACAGTTTCCAGCGAATATTCTGAGCCGCTACACCACGCATTCAGGTATTCAGGGAAGCTACCAGATAAGCTTTAATGACGATGGTAAATTTCAGTCTATTCAACAGCTCTAGTCTCTGGACCTGCACTGACGAAAGCGTCAACCCAGCCCAAAGAATGCTTTTCGCTGAATGAAACAACGGAGTCACACATGAAAACGCACGAAATTATCAGCATAAACGAGTCAGACCTGGTTGGTGCGCTCAAAACTATGTCGCTCGATCAGCTTGAAAAACACGCCAAGCAAATCATTAAAGATATGGGGTCAGATAACTATGCCGGTCTCATGACAGAAGCCATGCAAGTGGTTAAGGCCGAGTCCGATCAAGCCCAGAAATTTCAGGCACTACAAAATACTATTCGAGATTTTCTGCCCAATGAAGCGATCATGAGCGACATTTACGCCCGCCTAGCCGCTATTCTGATGATGATCTTGTCTCGTAAATTCAGCAGCATTATGGCTAAGTCTTAAGCTGTTTTTCTCGTGATACCCTTCTGTTGAGTTCTCAGTTCAACTCTCAGTTCAACTTGCCCTCCTTCCTTACATCCAGATAAATAAAAGCAAATGGCCATGCCCTGACTGATCTATAATCAGGGGCTAGTCGTAAAACATCATTAACGATAGTCGCTAAGTGAGGCATTGTTGTCCTTCGCTAGATTAAACAGCACGCTAATATTTTGTACGTATTAACAAATGATAAGGCACGACTTTCCCTGTTTCGACTATGGTACTAACGCTGAAAAATAATCATCGGGAGCTTTCCAAGTCGCTGTGCCGACTGGCCTACCCGAGACAAACCAAATAGAGATGAGAATGACCGCGGAGAACAAAATGTCCAACAAATACCCAACACTGTTCGAACCTTTAGATCTAGGTTTTACTACGCTACGTAATCGCGTAATCATGGGTTCGATGCACACAGGCTTGGAAGAAGCACCTGACGGTATTCAGCGCATGGCTGATTTTTTCGCCGAACGTGCGCGTGGCGGTGTTGCACTAATCGTTACCGGAGGCTTTGGTCCAAACGCTGAAGGCGCTACACACCCGCAGACTAAGACAATCAAAAACGCAGACGACGCGAAAGAACACCGCGTTATTACCGACGCCGTTCACGCAGAAGGCGGCAAGATCTGTATGCAAATTTTGCATACCGGCCGTTACGCGTTTAACCCAAACCTTGTTGCGCCGTCTGCGGTACAAGCACCGATCAACCCGTTCCCACCGAAAGAGCTAGACCACGACGGCATCGAGAAACAAATTCAAGACATCGTGAACCTGGCCTTGAACGCACAGGTTGCTGGCTATGACGGCGTTGAGATTATGGGTTCTGAAGGCTACTTCATTAACCAGTTCCTTGCGAAACGCACCAACCACCGTGACGATGAGTGGGGCGGCGAATATGAAAACCGCATGCGTCTAGCGGTTGAAGTCGTACGTCGCACACGCGAAGCGGTTGGCAAAGAGTTCATCATTATCTATCGCCTATCCATGCTCGACCTCGTTGAAGGCGGCAGTAACTTCGAAGAAGTTCTGCAGCTCGGTAAAGCCATCGAAGGCGCTGGCGCAAGTATTATCAATACCGGTATCGGCTGGCACGAAGCTCGTATCCCAACGATTGCGACCAAAGTTCCACGCGCCGCGTTCACGTGGGTAACCGCGAAGTTCAAAAAAGAACTGTCTATCCCTCTGATCACGTCTAACCGTATTAATACACCGGAAGTCGCTGAAGAAGTATTAAGCCGTGGCGATGCCGATATGGTATCAATGGCTCGCCCCTTCTTGGCCGACGCAGACTTTGTTAAGAAAGCGCAAGAAGATCGTTCCGACGAAATCAACACTTGTATCGGTTGTAACCAAGCCTGTTTGGACCACGTGTTCAGCGGCAAGATGACCTCATGCCTAGTCAACCCAGCAGCGTGTCACGAGAAA
>Ga0209290_1000279_pt1 | contig 44403 bp, 31 predicted proteins | sample EN1Hudsemesocosm_2_FD_184632 | JGI IMG/M metagenome (GOLD analysis project Ga0209290, IMG submission 184632) | Methane-oxidizing microbial communities from mesocosms in the Hudson Canyon - EN10B Hudson Canyon (SPAdes) (version 2) | ecosystem: Environmental > Aquatic > Marine > Cold seeps... | reverse complement strand
TTCCGCTTTCTTCGGTTCCGCTTTCTTCGGTTCCGCTTTCTTCGGTTCCGCTTTCTTCGGTTCCGCTTTCTTCGGTTCCGCTTTCTTCGGTTCCGCTTTCTTGGCTTGCGGCTTTTTCTTACCTTCTTGATCAATATGTTTTAGTTTTACTGTTACAGATTTTTTTTTGATTTTTTCTTGTTCTGGTATCCCCCACAATAAAACAGCTACTATTACTGTATGAATCAATAGACTCAAAACAATAATCACTGCATAACGGTTACGATAATGTTTGGGGAGCATCTAAATACTTCTTAATTTTAGTTTTTAGTGTGTAAAGCGCTCGTGATAATATCTGTTTTTTAACGCCTCGGAAACCACCATGTCGAACGTAATCCCCTTTAAAAAGCCTTCACTTAAAGAAAAACACAAAGGTAAAACCCTTTGCAAGAGTGGTTTTCATAAGTGGGAAATCGTTACTAAATCAAAATTTGACGTTAAACAAGGCCAATTAATCACACTTTATCGCTGCAAACGTTGCCAAACTGAGAAAACTAAGCTGCACTAAATATAAGATGATGACAGTCTTGTTAGGTTGATGATAAAAATTGTTAAATCTATAGACGGTACTGCTTTTTAGCTTTAGGATCTTTTTCACTTATTAAGCTTCGGCTTAACTTTAAACCACAATTAAAAAAATGATGTTTATATGTATTCACGCCTTTTGTTAGCTTTAGCCTTTCTCTTTTGTATTAATGCCAATCTTTTCGCGACACCACAGCATGGCATTGCGATGCATGGCCAGCTCAAGTACGCCCCCAGCTTTAGTCATTTTGACTACACTAACCCTAATGCTTTAAAAGGCGGTACATTAAGATTAGGAATCGTGGGTGACAATTTTGATAGCTTCAACCCTTATATCATTAAGGGCAACTCTGCAGCTGGCTTAGGGTATTTATATCAGCACCTAACAGAAGGCGCTGAAGATGAAGCCTTCAGTGAATATGGTTTAATCGCCGAATTGGTTGAGATTCCGGGTGATCGCTCTTCTGTAACGTTTTACATCAACAAAAATGCAAAATTCAATGATGGTACAGCCATAACGTCTAACGATGTAGAATTTAGTTTCACAGCACTCACCACACACGATAAAGCACAGCCTTTCTTTAACGCTTATTATGCTGACGTAAAGTCTGTAAACATTATTGACAAGCATACTATTCAGTTTCTTTTTTCAACCAATGAAAACAAAGAACTCCCACTTATACTTGGGCAAATGCCAGTATTCTCTAAAAACTATTGGACTAAAAATGATTTTGGCCGCGCCTCACTGACACCACCAATAGGAAATGGCCCTTATAAAATCAAAAACTTCAAACCTGGCCGATCGATCACATATATTAGAGATGAAAATTACTGGGCAAAAGACCTTCCGATCAATAAAGGAAGGTACAATTTTGATGAGATAATTTTTGAATATTACAAAGACAATACTATTGCATTAGAAGCCTTCAAGGCCGGCGAGTATGATTTTCGTGTTGAGCAAACAGCCCGAAACTGGGCAAACGCTTATAACGGAAAAAAATTCGATTCAGGTGAGTTAATTAAAGAAGAAGTAAAACACCAAATGCCTGCTGGCATGCAGGCATTCATAATTAATACTCGCCGCGAAATATTTAAAGACCCTAAAGTTCGGAAAGCACTTGCCTATGCTTTTGATTTTGAATGGACTAACAAAAATTTATTTAATGGTCAGTATGCCCGTAACCAAAGTTATTTTGAAAACTCTGAGCTAGCCTCTTCAGGCTTACCTACTCCTGAAGAACTAATAATACTGGAACCTTTCAAATCACAACTTCCTCTAAGTATTTTTGAGCAAGCTTATTCTGTGCCGAACACCAATGCTCCAAGCAGTTTACGTAAGAACTTACGTACAGCAATGCAAATACTTAAGTCTGCCGGATGGACGGTTCAAAACAATCAGCTTAAGCATACAGAAACAGGTAAAGTGTTTGAGTTTGAGTTTCTCATCGCAAGTAAAGACTTTGAGCGCATCGTATTACCATTTATCAAAAACCTACAAAAACTTGGAATCAAAGCCAGCATTCGAGTGGTTGATACCTCACAGTATATTAACCGTCGTCGCGCCTTTGATTTTGATGTGATGGTTTCAAGCATTGGCCAGTCAAATTCGCCCGGCAATGAGCAACGTGAATTTTGGCACTCTTCGAAAGCGAACACTCCTGGCTCACGGAATTTATCGGGAATTCAAGACCCCATCATTGACCAGCTAATTAACTTAGTGATTGCAGCGCCTGACCGAGAATCTCTCATCAACCGCACTAAAGTTTTAGATAGAGTACTTTTATCTGGCCATTACGTCATCCCAAACTGGTTCAACCCTGTTCAGCGTATTGCTTATACAAAGCGCTTAACCAAGCCCTCTGTATCCCCTAAGTCTGGAGTTTCTATCGATACTTGGTGGTTTAAACAAAACGGATCTGACAAAGCATTATGAGCGCTTACATATTAAGACGTTTGTTACTTATGATTCCCACCCTGCTGGGCATCATGCTTCTAAACTTTATCATTGTTCAAGCAGCCCCTGGTGGCCCTGTTGAGCGTATGCTTGCGCAAATACAAGGCATGGATTCCGACGTTCAATCTCGCTTGGGTGGAAGTAGCTCAGAAGTTTCGAGCAGCCCTTCGTCCATAGGTTCGTCTGGCTCATCATCAAAATACCGTGGTGCTCAAGGCTTAGACCCGGAACTGGTAGAACGTATTGAAAAACTCTATGGTTTTGATAAACCTGCTTACGAACGTTTTTTCATCATGATAAAAAATTATGCCGTTTTTGACTTTGGCGAAAGTTTTTTTAGAGATAAAAAAGTAACGGATCTCGTTTTAGAGAAAATGCCGGTATCAATCTCTCTTGGCCTTTGGTCTACACTTATTATTTATTTAATTTCCATCCCTCTAGGTATTAAAAAAGCCATTAAGGACGGATCTAATTTTGACCTATGGACCAGTAGCGTCATCATAATCGGCTATGCAATTCCTGGTTTTCTTTTTGGCGTTATTCTTATTGTCGTATTTGCAGGTGGTAGCTATCTAGACTGGTTTCCCCTAAGAGGTTTAATGTCACCTGACTTTGAAACAATGTCTATGACCAACCAAATGCTCGATTATGCTTGGCACTTAGTGTTACCTGTTACAGCATTGGTGATTGGAGGCTTCGCTACGCTCACCATGCTCACAAAAAACTCCTTTTTAGATGAAATAAATAAACAGTACGTGACCACCGCTCGGGCAAAAGGGCTAACAGATAATAAAATTTTATATAGCCATGTTTTTCGCAATGCGATGCTCATCGTTATCGCAGGTATGCCAAGCGCTTTAATCGGTATTTTCTTTACTGGTTCAATGCTAATTGAAGTTATTTTCTCATTGGATGGTTTGGGACTTTTAGGTTTTGAAGCCGTCTTAAATCGTGATTACCCCGTTATGTTTGGTACATTATTTGTTTTCACATTAATGGGCTTATTTTTAAAATTAATCAGTGATCTAACTTATGTCATTATTGACCCTCGAATTGACTTTGCAAGCAGGGAGCACTAATGAGCATCTCAGCTACTAAGTTATTTAAGACCCAAACTTGGTCACCTTTAAATCAGCGACGACTAAGTAATTTCAAAAAGAATAAACGCGGCTACTATTCGCTCATCGTATTTTCTTTTTTGTTTGTTATTTCCCTCTTTGCTGAATTTATTGCGAATGATAAACCGATAGCTGTTTTTTATGATGAGCAGCTCTATATTCCCGTATTGAATGTATACCCTGAGACAACATTTGGTGGCGACTTTGAAACCGAGGCCGATTATCGCGATGAGTACATTGAAGGGCTGATCAATGCACAGGGCTGGATATTATGGCCCCTTATTCGATATAGCTACGATACGATCAATTATAATCTACCAGTACCTGCTCCCGCACCACCTTCCGCTGAAAACTGGCTAGGAAGTGATGATCAGGCTCGAGATGTCGTCGCAAGACTCATTTATGGCTTCCGAATCTCTGTGTTATTTGGGCTTTCTTTAACGATTTTCAGTTCTATTTTTGGCGTATTGATTGGCGCTGTTCAAGGTTTTTATGGTGGAAAAATCGACTTGATCGGCCAACGTTTTATAGAAATCTGGTCAGGTTTACCTGTTTTATTCTTACTTATCATAATGACTAGCTTTATCACGCCGAATTTCTGGTGGTTGTTAGGCATTATGCTGATGTTTAGCTGGATGGGCTTGGTTGATGTGGTGCGTGCCGAGTTTTTACGCGCAAGAAATCTAGAGTATGTGCGTGCTGCACGTGCTTTAGGCTTAGATAACAAAGGAATCATGTTTAATCACATGCTCCCTAACGCGATGGTCGCTACACTCACCTTCATGCCATTTATTTTGACGGGTTCAATTACCACACTAACTTCACTCGACTTCCTTGGCTTTGGCCTGCCTCCTGGCTCACCTTCACTTGGTGAATTAATTGCGCAAGGTAAAGCCAACTTACACGCCCCTTGGCTGGGCGCATCAGCGTTTATAGTACTCGCATTAATGCTTTCTTTGCTGGTTTTTATTGGCGAAGCTGTCCGTGATGCTTTTGACCCAAGGAAAATGTAAGTAATGACCAATAACACTCAAAAGCCAATCCTTGAAATAAAAGATCTCACAGTCTGCTTTAATCAAAACGGTTCCGTTATTACCGCCGCTGAAAACATCAACTTTAATGTTTGCAAAGGAAAGACCGTCGCCATTGTGGGTGAAAGTGGATCAGGGAAATCTGTCTCTGCTCAATCGATATTGAGATTACTTCCTAAAGACACAGCTTTTCACCCTAAAGGCGAAATTTTATTCCAAAACAAAGACCTGCTACGTATTTCAGAGGCTGATATGCGCGGTGTTAGGGGCGCTCACATTGGTATGATTTTCCAGGAACCAATGACCTCGCTAAACCCACTACATAATATAGAAAAACAAATTTGCGAATCATTATTACTCCATAACAAAAAACTCACAACTGCTCAGAGCAAAACGCGAGTAATTGAATTGTTAGAGCTTGTAGGCATTCCAAACCCTTCAGAAAGGTTAGATGCTTACCCTCACCAGCTATCAGGCGGCCAAAAACAGCGCGTTATGATTGCGATGGCATTAGCCAATGAACCGGACATACTTATTGCAGATGAACCAACCACCGCATTAGATGTAACCGTTCAAAAGCAAGTATTAGAATTAATAAAATCGCTACAGTCAAAATTAGGTATGGCAGTGATTTTAATTTCTCACGATTTAAATATTGTGAAGCATTACGCTGATGACGTAATCGTGATGCGTCATGGTAACATCGTTGAACAAGGCGCTTGCGAACAAATCTTTAACAACCCTACTGAATGCTATACACGAGAATTGATTGAATCCGACCCAACCGGCTCACCCGCCCCCCTTAGAGAAGACGCTCCAACAATTTTATCTACAGAAAAATTAAACGTCTGGTTTCCGACTAAAACAAATTTTTGGGGTAAAGCTACGCACTACCTTAAAGCTGCAAACGATGTGAGTATTCTGGTACGTGAAGGTGAAACTCTTGGTATCGTTGGTGAAAGTGGCAGTGGTAAAACAACGTTTGGCTTAGCCATTCTAAAATTATTACAAAGCCATGGCGAAGTTCATTTTCAAGGGCAAGCAATACATAAATTTGATCAAGCTGCATTCAGACCTTTTCGCAAAGAAATTCAAATCGTTTTTCAAGACCCCTACGGTAGTTTAAGCCCTCGCATGTCAATTTTTCAAATCATTGAAGAAGGCTTAAAAATTCATGGCTTAGGCTCTGAAAGTGAACGTGAAAAGCAGATTATCGAAGTTTTAAAAGAGGTTGAACTTGACCCACAAACACGTCATCGATACCCACATGAGTTTTCGGGTGGACAGCGCCAACGGATTGCTATTGCACGCGCCTTAGTGCTTAAACCTAAGCTAATTATTTTGGATGAGCCCACATCAGCTTTAGACCGAACTGTCCAAGTACAAGTTGTTGAACTACTCAGGAATCTACAACAAAAATATAACATCGCTTATATTTTTATCAGCCATGATTTAGCCGTGGTAAAGGCATTAAGCCATCAAGTACTTGTAATGAAACGGGGCGAAGTAATCGAACAGTCAGACTGCGCATCATTGTTTTCAAGCCCTAAAGAAGAATATACAAAAAATTTATTAGAAGCGGCTTATTTTTACTCATAAGAACGCGAGTAAAATGCTAATCTTTGATAAGCATTTTGATACAAATCAGGAATACAATATATGGGTTTTTTAACAGGTAAAAAAGTACTGATAGTTGGCGTTGCCAGCAAATTATCAATTGCCTCTGGCATTGCCAGCGCTTTTCATCGAGAAGGCGCCGATATCGCCCTAACCTATCAAAACGAAAAACTAAAACCCAGGGTTGAGAAGTTTGGTGCAGAATGGGGCTCGTCTATTATTTTACCCTGTGATGTTTCTAGCGATGACGAAATTGAACAAGTATTTGAAGATTTAGCGAAGGTATGGGACGGCATTGATATTATCATCCATTCTGTTGGCTTTGCCCCAAGCCACGAGTTAAATGGTGATTATGTCGATGTCACTACAAGAGAAGGTTTCAAAATAGCCCATGATATCAGCTCGTACAGTTTTGTTGCATTAGCCAAAGCTGGCAGAAAATTAATGGCTGGTAGAAATGGTTCTTTACTCACCTTATCTTACCTTGGTGCAGAAAGAACAATGCCTAATTACAACGTAATGGGTTTAGCCAAAGCTAGCTTGGAAGCCAATGTAAAATATATGGCTAGTAGTCTCGGCCCTGATGGCATACGCGTCAATGCAATTTCAGCAGGCCCTATTCGCACACTCGCGGCTTCAGGCATTAAGAATTTTAGAAAAATGCTAGCAGAAAATGAAAAACAAACACCATTGCGTCGCAACGTCACTATTGAAGAAGTTGGTAATGCAGCTGCATTCTTATGTTCTGACATGGCGAGCGGCATCAGTGGAGAGATTTTATTTGTAGATGGTGGCTATAACACGACCGCAGCACGCGCTTTTGACGAATAATATTTGAGTACGTTAAAAAAAATTTTGATATTTGTACTGTGTCACTGAATCCTACACATCGTTACTGTTAGTATTAACTCCTTAACATTCGTACTTTGTTTTCAAGTCTTTTTTGACGTTCAAATTTAATGATGGATATTTTATAGTGATACGTCTGCTTTTTACTCTGCTTTCAATTGTGACCGTAATAACACTCACAGCCTGCACAAATATTAGTGGTGCATCAAAATCCGCCACTTCGTTAACCAGTTTTTTAGGTTTTTCTGAACTTCCTGACTGGTATATCCGTAGTAAATACAGCTACCCTGATTCTAAATGGATAGACAATGATTTTGGCTCACCTATTCATTATAGAGATATTGGAGAGGGCCCCGTTATTGTATTGCTCCATGGTGAAATTTCATCATTACACACCTGGGACAAATGGATTGAGACCTTAAGCCAAGACTTCCGCGTGATCGCTATTGACCTGCCAGGGTCGGGTTTAACCAGCGCTCCACATTGCATTAAGGATTCTAGAGATACCTGCGCTGAAAACTTAACGTTACATTATATCCAGCACACATTTGAATTTTTTATTGAAGACCTGAAACTTGAAAAGTTTTCATTGGTAGGTAGCTCTTATGGCGGTTATCTAGCAGCTTTGTACGCACTTGAGCACCCACAGAAATTAGATAAATTAGTATTAATAAGTCCACTAGGGTTTCAACAAGATATTCCGTGGATTGTAAACTACGTAACCACGTCAGGAATGGACACCTTGAACAAATACATTCAGCCTGCGACCGTTATCTCAACAATTGTCGATGATTTTTATGGCAGCTCCGAAAACATTAAACGTGTTAACCTTGACCGTTATATACATCTAGCCCAAAGCGATGGAGCTCATGAGTCAAATGTTTATCAATTAGCTCGTGTTCGCCAATTAATGGAGCATGGGATGTTATTTGATATGAGCGATATTATTACTCCAACCCTCCTTATGTGGGGTGAAAATGATTCATGGGGCTCATTCGAACACGCCGCTCGCTGGGAAGAAGATATTAGTGACGCTTTACTTGTTAAATATGTATTTGCAGGACACGCTTTAATGGAAGAGGCCCCTGAAATAAGCGTCGCTGATGCTGTCGCATTTATCACAAATGAACCTTTACCTAGTATTGAAGGCCTTGGTATAGGCGGCTCTTTCAGCATAGACGAAGCTGCAAGTGGTTTTGATAAAAACGCCATGTTTGGTGATAATAGTGAAGAGTCTGAGACTTCAGATAACACTACTGACCTAGAAGGTGAAGAGGTATTAATGGAAGACTCTCTTGAGTAGAGAGTCATTCTAATATCATATTACTGTTAAAAAAATTATTGATAACAAGCTAGTTTAGGCTTTTTGCCATCATAAATTTCCAATCAATAATTTCGGTGCCTTCAGAGTCATATAATGATAAACCTATCAAGTAGCCTTGAGCATGTGGTTTTACCCAACGCACTTCAGCGATTAATTTAAAGGGTTTTTCGTGCGTATCAAACTCAATTAATAATGTATGTATAGCCCCCACTGCAAGTGCTTCATATACGAGCACTTGTAGCCCGTTTGCTGATAAATCGACACTGTCACACTTCAGTACAACGGGCGGTTTATCTTCACCAGGCTCCTGCGAAACCGTTTCAATATAGATTTCAGCCCCCATATTTAAACGAGCCTCTTCACGGCGCTCATCTATGTTAAAAAACCGACTTATCTCATCATCTTTCACTTCAGTTGCCTCATTATTTTGACATTCGTAAACGACTTACAACACGCTCTAAGCTTTCCTCAAACTCAACACCATCACTTAATATTTCAATTTCCTTATTCATAATTCCTTTTATTAAAGTAGTCTCCGTGTACTCTATTTTCTTTACCCCTAATCTATCTACAAAAATAAATTTATTACTAGCGGCAAACTTTACAACGAGTTTAAAGCGCTGAGCTTTTTTATCTGATTCCCCATCGGTTTGCATCACAGCAATCCATGCACCTAATTTACAATTAGATACTTGTTTAATCGCCTCATGCTCTTGTTCCGCTAGCTGTTTATCTATACGTTTCTTCAAAATTTGTTTAGTTTGTTCAGCAATTTCTTCGGCCTTAACTTTTGCCTGTTTCTCAGCGCGTTCTTTTTCTTGTAGCAAATACTCAGCTTCTTTCTGAGCTTTCTCAGCAGCTATAACTCTCGCTTTCTGTTGTGTTTGCGCAACCTTCAGAAGACCAGCATTTGTTTTTTGAACAACCTCAAACAAGCTTGTATCAGCTTTCAACGGCTTTAGAATCTTCGATGACAATTCAAGATTTAATTCCGCATAGGTACAACGCTTAGTTTTTATCCCTAAATAATTACAGAACAACACCTCTTGAGTCTCAGGAAAAATAGCAACGACCTGCTCTCGAGCTTCAATAGAATCTTTTATCGAATAAAACCACATACCCTCTATAACAAGGTTGTTTAACGCAATGTCCAATGGTTTAGACCACTTTTTATACCCATCGTAGAGCGCAAACTTACTCTCTTTAACCAAGTTTCCTTGAAGGATATTAACTAGGTCAGCCTCTATCTCTTGCCAAGTTTTTTCTTCAACGTTGATATCATTTTTAGCACATTCAACTTGCAGATCATCTAATAAGTTATCCACCCACTTAAAAGCCGCTTTACCTTTGGTACAAAAAACAGCTTTAATTTTTGCAGTGAGTGCTTGTATTTCTTGATCGATTTGAGGGTTTGGTTTTTTTTCAATACTTTGGGCGAGTACTTTTACCCAGTAGTCTGATATAAGTTTCTGTAGAGCCCCAGTAACGAGCTGACCCGAAAACAGCGCATTCAAATAAGTCTTTGCATATAATGCACAATATTCTGCCCAAGATTGACGAGCTTCTAACACCTTAAGCCGTTCAATAACTTTCAATGTCTTAGTCGACTGTTTCTCAGTAAAACTTTGCCACCTAACATGTAACTCAGCTAGGGAATGTGTATCCTTACAGTCAAGCTGAAATAATAATGTGCTAATGCTATTCAGCTCATCCAGAAGAATTCGCTTTGACCTCTCAGGTCGAGGCTCCCACACCAGAGTATCACACGCTATTCTTTCAACAAATTCAATAAATGATGCAACCAAGGCTAAGTCAGTACTTTGGTACATCACTTTAAAAAAAGGGTGACGCCATGTTTTTACAACGCCATTAATATCATCACTCAAGTTATTTTTTCGTCCCCAAACATCAAAAACTCGGTCAGATATAAAAGCGAAGTTATTTAAAGTTGCAGGCAATGCTTTTTTAGCTAAAGCACCCGTTAAATTCTTTAACGCGGATTCAGCACAATCAAAAGATGGCACAAACGTTAAATGAAAAAAGAATGACTGGATCTCCACAGAAAGATCATCAGTACTTGCCATTCGATAGCTTAGCTCCGGCACACGAAGCTGATTTGCAATGGTTTGAACGACATTTAAGTCGTTACTCACGATAGTTGTACGCTGATTCAAGATTTAATCCAAATTAGTCATTCTATTTGGCTTATTTTTAGCCAAAATAATCATCTACCAATCTAGTATAGATTCAATCTCATATTTGAAAGGTAAATAAATATTTTTTTATGATTATGTCGTGTATTGAGCCATTGCAAAAAACCATTTAATGCAGCAACATAGAGCACATATCAATAGGTTTTATGAGTATAAAAAATGACAAACCCGCTAGATAATGTAAATGTTTCATCACAAGAAGTATTAATCACTCCAGAACAGTTAAAGGCTGACATTCCTCTAACGGAACAGTCACAACAAACAATTACTGATGGCCGCAATACCATTAATAATATTTTGGCTCGTAAAGACCACCGTATTTTTATAGTGGTTGGCCCCTGCTCGATTCATGATATTGACGCTGCAAAAGAATATGCACAAAAGCTAAAAGTGTTATCAGACAAAGTAAGCGATACACTTTATTTAGTAATGCGCGTTTATTTTGAAAAGCCACGCACAACAGTTGGCTGGAAAGGGCTCATTAATGACCCTCATTTAGATGATTCTTTCGATATCCAAGAAGGCTTACATATAGGCCGTAAGCTATTATTAGACATTGCTGAAATTGGCTTGCCTACCGCTACAGAAGCACTCGATCCGATTTCACCTCAGTACCTTCACGATACAATTTCATGGTCCGCCATCGGCGCCCGTACTACCGAGTCACAAACACACCGTGAAATGAGTAGTGGTCTATCTGTTTCTATCGGTTTTAAAAATGGTACTGACGGTGGTTTAGGCGTTGCAATGAACGCTCTTAACTCTGTATCCCACCCTCATAGCTTTTTAGGTATTAACCGAGAGGGGCAAGTTGCTATTGTACGTACAAAAGGAAACCCTAATGCACACGTAGTATTACGTGGCGGTGGCGGTAAAACCAACTACGATTCCGTAAGTGTTGCAGTATGCGAACAAGAGCTCGAAAAAGCAAAACTTGCTAAGAACATCATGATAGATTGCAGCCATGCTAACTCGAACAAAGATGCAGGGCTTCAACCTCTAGTTATTCAAGATGTCAGCAATCAGGTACTTGAAGGTAATAAGTCTATTGTAGGTATTATGGTTGAAAGTAATTTGAATTTTGGAAACCAATCTATCCCTAAAGATTTATCTGAACTTAAATATGGCGTTTCAGTAACAGATGCTTGCATTGACTGGGAAACAACTGAAAATTCAATTCTTGAAATGCATAATAAATTAAAAGATATTTTACCTAACCGTTAATATCACTCCAAAGATGAGTCTTAGCTGTATTTCAAACAGCTAAGACTTTTCGACTAGCTTATTTTTAGCCATCGTACTCATTTTTTTAATCTCGCACTCTCGCTTTGAAGCAATGGATCTATTTTCACACGCTTCCCTATAAACAACCTCTTTAGGCTTTCGTCCTCGAAAATATTTTGCACCTTTTTTGGATACTCCATTAAAACAGGCTTCATGCTCACCGAACCTTCGCTCAACATCTGTCGTGATACCTGTATAAAGCGTATTACAATGAGTTCTTACAATATAAACAAACCACTTAACCAATCCCCCACTTTCGCAGTGAGTATTTTTACTACTACATAGATCTGCATTCTCACTCATACATTATTCAAGCTCTGGTTAATTTATATAAACGTTTAAGAAAGTAAAATAGATGAGACTTTCAATGCATTTATACAACAGAAAAACACCCCCAACACTTAATACATCCATGGGACCATCCAAAAGGGTAACAATATCACGATCAAAACAAAATTCAGAAATTTGGAGCATGTCACCAACAGTCCCACCCAAAGTAGATAACATTGACCACCAAACTAGTCACAAATAATATCGCTTAAAATAGCATTAAATAACAACGACCTTGAGCCTTACCCCTTCAGTCATTTATAATACGCCCCCCTAAAATGTACTTTGGACCTCATAATGCCTGACTCCATTAAAAATAACTGCCCAGACAACACTGAAAACGTTAAATTTAATCGTTTGTACTGGCATAGCCGTCGTGGGATGTTAGAACTTGACGTCATTCTGATACCTTTCCTTAAAGAAGCTTACAACGAACTTTCTGTAGAAGATCAACTACGATACGAAAACTTATTAGAATCAGAAGACCCAGATTTATTTAGTTGGTTCATGCGTAATGGTAAGCCTGAAGACCCAGATACTGCAAAAATAGTTAGCATTATTATTAAACATGTTCGACCAGATTAACCTTGAGATTAAGCCCTCTTTTATTCTTTCAGCAGCCATTACGGCAGCCTGTTTGTCGGCCACATTATTAATTGGGTCACGAGATATTCCATTAAGCTTAATGATTTTTTTCTTACTAATTTTTTTGGGGGTTAATTTTCACTATGTCAGTTTGTTTGGATCACTGAGACGAAAGAATTCCATTACAGTTATCAGGCTTTATCGAGATAACTTAACTTTGTTAGATTCAAACAAACAACTACATTGCACCACGCTTTCTGAAAGTAGCTTTATTACCCCCTGGTTCTGTATCTTAGTTTTTTCATCTAAGACAGACAAAAAAACAAAAACAGTGTTACTTTGTAAACAAAACATTGAAAATAATAACGATTTTCGTCGATTTAGGGTTTGGACAAAATTTGGTAATTCCACACCGAACAATATAGCCTTGCTTGAGTAATTTAATATGAATACGACACTGCAATCACTTATCACAAACAACATTAATACCTTGATTCACTTACCCTATTCTTTTGTATCTATTACTGGTATCGATGCTGAAAAGTTTCTTCAAGGTCAATTTACATGCGATTTAACAACAACAAGTAATGAAACACTCCAATTTGGCACGGTTAATTCACCTAAGGGGCGAATGTATGGCCTTTTTAAGATTACACGCATTGTGGATGGTTTTTTAATACGACTAGAAAGCAGTACTGTCGAGCTATTAATAAGAAATTTAAGCAAGTATAAAGTTTTTTTCAAATGTGAAATTAAAATAGAAGAGCATTTATCTGCATTTGCCTACTCTCCTCTTAAAAGTAATGAAGAAGGCTTCCCTGAACGAGGCAATCAATTATTACATATCAACTCTGAATTCATTTCGCGTACATCTGACAAACAATCGCTATTTGAAATTTGGAGCCCTGACCTCTCTCTCAGACAACTCACTACAAATACAGACCCAGACATAAGGTTTGCCTTAGAAGCACAGCTAGGCATCCCAGAGTTGTATTCAGCCACTCAAGATCATTTCATTTTACAATTTCTAAACCTACAAGAGTTAGGTGCTGTGAGCTTCAAAAAAGGCTGCTATACAGGCCAAGAAATTATTGCCCGAATGAAATTCTTAGGTAAATTAAAAAAGAAAATGTACTTATTGTCCTCTTCTACCAAAGAAGTAGCTGAGGCGGGCTCAGATATTTACGATGAAAATAGCAAAAAGTGTGGCGTAATCGTTCGCTCCCATTGGAGTGAAACAACAGGCAGCATTACATTAGGAATCCTTAATACAAGCTATTCTGATAATGATGCCAAAGTGTATTTAACACCTGAAAAGAATACCGCATTCAATGTCAGTCAAATAAATTATGGCACTTAAAATCGTACCGACACAATTTTCATACAAAGCTCCTTAAATAAAGCGCACAAAACCATCTAGCCTCTGCTATAACTAATAGCTACAGATATATTATTTCATCATAGATATTGCGATATCTTAGAGGCTAAAATTCAATGTCAGATATTGGTCAAAAAATTAAACAAGACATACTCGATGCGATCGAGAATGATTCAATTGTCTTACCTACATTGCCAGAAATTGCACTCAATGTAAGAGAAATAACTGAAAATGAAGACTCAAGCTTATTTGACTTAATTGAGGTTATTAACAAAGATACTGCGCTTTCTGCTCGCTTACTCAAAGTAAGCAACAGCCCTCTTTTCCGCGGTGCGAACGAGATCACAAACTTAAACATGGCAGTAAATCGCCTTGGAATGCAATACACCAGCAATTTGGCAACTGGCTTAGTGATGGAGCAGATGTTCCAGGCCACTTCAGAAATGATCGACACACGTATGCGTGCAACATGGCAACGCAGTACTGAGGTAGCAGGCATCTGTAACGTACTCGCGAGACAGCATTCACATTTAGCCGCTGGCCAAGCTACATTAGCAGGTTTAATTTACGCAATAGGCGCGCTACCAGTATTAAAGTATGTTGAAGATAATGATGTTCAAATAAGTAGCGTAATGTTAGACAATCTAGTTGATGAACTTCAGCCCATTGTTGGCGAAAAGATTTTAGACAAGTGGGACTTCCCTGCCGAACTCCGCCCTGTTCCTAAAGAATGTGTTAACTTTATGCGAACAGGCGACAAACCTGACTACGCTGATCTCGTCATGGTGGCAATGTTACAAAACTACATTGGTTCTGATCATCACTATTTAGAAATGGATTGGCAACATATCTCTGCCTTTAAGCGAATGGGAATTGACCCAAGCGTTGATCCTAACGAAGATGAAGACTTAACAGCACAGATGGAAGCGGCTATGTCACTATTGACGAGCTAAACCTAATAAGCATTTATAGAGTGCTCAAGCACTCTATAAGAGTGCCATATAAGTATCTAGCTAATTAATTGAACGGCATAGTTAATTGAGCTGAGCCCGACTTTTCCTTTAACACTGAACACCAATTTATCGCCGCCTGACCAGACGTTTGCAAGTATGTGTTTGTTTTGGAAAAAACCTGACTACCAAAAAAACCACGATAAGAAGAAAGCGGTGAAGGATGTGGCGCCGCTATTACACAATGTTTTGTTCGATCAATAAACTTCCCTTTCTTTTGTGCGTAACTCCCCCAAAGTAAAAATACGACACCTTCGCGCTGCTCATTTAATAACTGCACGACTCGATCGGTAAAAACCTCCCACCCCTTCCCTTGGTGCGACCCAGCATTCGCATGCTCTACGGTTAATACCGCATTCAGCAATAAAACCCCTTGATCAGCCCAAGAAGTAAGACAACCATGCTCTGGAATATCCATACCGATATCAGTATTTAGCTCTTTATAAATATTCTTTAATGAGGGAGGTACGTCAATGCCTGCTTGAACAGAAAAGGAAAAACCATGTGCCTGATGAGCGCCATGGTATGGATCTTGTCCAATAATAACGACTTTCACCGATTCAAAAGGCGTATAGTTTAGCGCATTAAAAACTTCTGAATTTGGCGGATAAATAGCTTTACCCGCTTGCTCTTCAGCCGCTAAAAATTCACTTAGTAACTTATAATAAGGTTGCTCAAACTCATCGTTCAGTAATTGCAACCAAGAGCCTGTTAGACAAGCTATTTTATTTAGCGACACTTCAGTTCCAGATTTTTTGATTATGCCTGCGGCTTCATATGAGGAAACAAAATGACATCACGAATCGAAGGTGAGTCGGTAAACAACATCACCAAGCGATCAATACCGATCCCTTCTCCTGCTGCAGGTGGCATACCGTATTCTAATGCCGCGATATAGTCCGCATCAAAATGCATCGCTTCATCATCCCCTGCGTCTTTTTCTGCAACCTGCTTAAGAAATCGCTGCTTTTGGTCTTCTGCGTCATTTAATTCAGAAAAGCCGTTTGCCAGCTCTCGCCCACCAACAAAGAACTCAAAGCGGTCCGTCACAAATGAGTTATCATCGTTGCGCCTTGCCAGGGGTGAAACTTCCCAAGGGTAAGCAGTAATAAATGTAGGCTGATCCAGTTTTTCTTCAGCTGTTTCTTCAAATATTTCACAGATGTACTTACCAGCACCCCATGCAGCTTGTTTTGCCGAATTAGGTACACCAACCTGGTTCGCATAAGCTTTTAATGTTTCTATATTGTCTTCAGGTGCGTCAAAGACGGCAGCATCAAACTCAGGATTATACTTAAGCACTGCTTCAACCATCGTCATTCTGATAAATGGCTGATTAAAGTCGTATAAACTTTCTTTAATAATATTGCCTTCACGATCTTTTACCGTACTTTTAATATCTGTAGTGCCCATGACATCTTTAGCAACAGTTCTAAGCATATCTTCAGTCAGGTTCATCAAATCATTATAATTTGCGTAAGCCTGGTAAAACTCAATCATTGTAAATTCTGGATTATGACGCGTCGATAGACCTTCGTTTCGGAAGTTACGATTAATTTCGAAAACCCGTTCAAACCCACCCACTACCAAACGCTTTAGATATAGCTCAGGCGCAATCCGTAAGAACATATCAATACCTAATGCATTGTGATGTGTCTCAAAAGGTTTTGCAGTAGCGCCACCAGGAATTACTTGCAACATTGGAGTCTCAACTTCCATGAAGTCTCTTTGTGATAAGTATTCACGAATACTCGTCACTATTTTAGATCTAATCCTGAAGGTTTCACGTGTTGCTTCATTGGCAATTAAATCAAGATACCGTTGACGGTATTTGATTTCTTGATCAGATAAACCATGAAATTTATCAGGCAAAGGCCTGAGTGATTTAGTAAGAATTTGTAGATTCTCTACCTGCTCAACTTCAACATATAGGTCGCCTTTACCTGATTTTCTCAAAAATCCACTCGCTCCAACAATGTCACCTAAATCTAAGTTATCCCATGCTTTTGACACTTTCTGAAGCTTCTTACCCAGATAACATTGAATGGTACCGGTTACATCCTGCACACCGAGAAAAGGCCCGCCACGTCGCATAACTCGACCCGCAACACTAATCGGTTTATTCAGTTCAACTAAGGCTTCCTTATCTAGTTCACCAAATTCAGTTTGTAGCTCACCTGCTTTATGTTTACGATCAAAATCGTTTGGGTGGCCATTCGCTTTACAATCTTCGCGCAGGTTATCCAACTTCGCCCGTCGCTCAGCAATGAGTTTATTTTGATCTTCTTGCTGTGCAATTTGATCTTGTTGCTGTTGGTTTGATGTATTTTGATTTTCAGACATAAGTATTTCCTAAAGACCTTTCTTTAAACTTGCTTCAATAAATTGGTCGAGATCACCATCTAATACTGCATTACAGTTGCTGGTTTCTACGTTTGTTCGTAAATCTTTAATTCGCGATGAATCAAGTACATACGAACGTATCTGACTCCCCCAGCCAATATCAGACTTTGTATCTTCTAAGGCCTGAGAGGCTTCCGAGCGTTTCTGCATTTCTAGTTCATAAAGCTTTGCACGTAATTGTTGCATGGCTTTATCTTTATTTTGATGCTGGGACCGCTGATTTTGACACTGTACAACAATACCACTTGGTTCGTGCGTAATACGAACCGCTGAATCTGTCGTATTGACATGCTGCCCACCAGCACCACTTGAGCGATAAGTATCAATCCTTAAATCGGATGGGTTTATGTCTATATCAACATTGTCATCAATTTCAGGTGATACAAAGACAGAAGCAAAGGATGTATGTCGACGACTGCCTGAATCAAAGGGAGATTTGCGAACTAAACGATGCACACCGGTCTCAGTACGTAACCAACCAAAAGCGTACTCACCCGTAAACTGAATGGTTGCGCCTTTTATGCCCGCAACATCGCCAGATGATGATTCGACTAACTCTGTTTTAAATCCTTTTTGCTCACCCCAGCGTAAGTACATGCGTAGTATCATGCTCGCCCAGTCTTGAGCTTCTGTGCCACCGGAACCAGATTGAATATCTAAGAAGGCATTATTCGCATCCATTTCACCTGAAAACATACGCCGAAACTCAAGCGTTTCAAGTTTTTCTGCAAGCACTGCTAACTCTGCTTCAACTTCTGTAACCGTGTCTTCATCTTGATCTTCAACGGCAATATCCAACAATTCTTGAGCATCATCCAAACCAGCATCAAGTGTTTCAATTGTTTGCACAACCGTTTCTAAACTTGACCGTTCTCGCCCCAGAGTTTGTGCATTTTCCGGGTTATCCCAAATAGCTGGATCTTCTAACTCTCTTTCAACTTCAACAAGGCGCTCTTTCTTAACATCGAAGTCAAAGATACCCCCGAAGTGTCATTGAGCGCTCGCGCATGTCTTTGATATTCTGAACGATTGGATTGACTTCTAACATTCGTTAAATAACCACCTTTATTAAAATTAACTTTAGCTTAGATCGAAATAGCGCTGCATTTTATATGAATCTAGAAGCCGGAGCCATAGATCAAAATCGAGATATCCATGTCTTTATCTCATTAGCTGTATCCAACCAGTTTGATTCAAGTAATATCTCATGAAAAACATCATCAACTAGTTTGTATTGACGAAACTCCATTTTTAAATTACTAAATAAATTTTCACTTACCCAAGGTGCCACCAAAGTATCACCGGCACCATGCCATACTGCCGTCGGCGTTTTAATTTCACCCGCTTCACGCTTCACTCTGTCGATCGTTTTTAAGTATTCTGAAAACCAACGTGCTGAGACCTTGCCATGATTGAACGGGTCGTTCACATAATCTTCAACAACCCTAGTGTCTGAACAAACAGTATAAGGGTCAATGTCATTCACCAACGATAATTGAGGAAGTATAGTACTCATCGTTTTCCCCATAAAAGCCTTAAACTTCGACACGGGAATTGATACATCTGCAGCAGGACCACTTAACGCAACCGCTGCAAAACGGTTTGGATATTCTAAAAGGTGAAGCACACTAATCATGCCTCCCATTGAATGCCCCAGCAAATACTGTGTTGTCTGCTCCAAAGATAAACGAAGCTGCTCAAGATCCCGAGCATAATCTAACCACCGGCCTACATGCCCTCTTTTACCTTCCGATTTACCATGCCCACGGTGGTCTAACGCGTGTACTTCATAACCACAACTAGCAAACCATTCAGCCAAAGCATTATACCTTCCGGCATGTTCACTCCAACCATGAGAAATAACAATTGCTGCTTTTGCGTTTTCCGGAACCCAGTGATAATAATTTAATGCCACACCGTCTGATGCTTGAACCTGTTCCTCGTATACTTCCACAACTTATCCCTTATTGTTTTCTCAATTTTTAAATGCAATAGTCTACCTTATGAGCTTTATTTTTTCGTCTTTATTTCTGGTAACAGAAATTAAAGTAGCAATCTTACAAAAACAAGCAAACTGTCACTTATCAAGGAAGTTTTATGAAATACGATAATATTCTACAAACCATTGGCAATACACCACACGTTCGCATCAATCACTTATTCCGTGATGATATTGAAGTTTGGATGAAAGTAGAGCGCGCTAATCCGGGCGGAAGTATTAAAGACAGAATAGGCCCTGCAATGATTGAGGCTGCAGAAGCTCAAGGGCTGCTTAATAAAAATACCGTTATCATTGAACCAACCTCTGGTAATACAGGTATTGGGCTCGCATTAGCCGCGGCAGTTAAAGGCTATAAACTAATACTAACGATGCCTGAATCAATGTCTGTTGAGCGTCGAAAATACTTAAAAGCATTAGGCGCCGAGTTAGTACTTACCCCTAAAGAAAAAGGAATGATGGGTAGTATTAACAAAGCAATAGAATTATTAGAAGAACACGATAATGCATGGATGCCACAACAATTTGAAAACCCTGCTAACTCTGCTGTGCATAGAAGTACGACTGCCCAAGAAATATTAACCGATTTCCCCGATGGCCTAGATTATTTAATTACAGGTGTTGGCACTGGTGGGCATATCACAGGATGCGCAGAGGTTTTAAAAGAAGCCCACCCAAGCTTACAAGTTTTTGCCGTAGAGCCGAGCAAATCACCGGTAATTAGTGGTGGTGAAAAAGGTCTTCATCGTTTACAAGGCATTGGGGCTGGATTTATTCCTAAGATTTTAAACACAGAAATTCTAAATGGATCCATTTTAGTCACTGAAGAAGATTCATTTGAAATGGCTAGACAATGTGCATTAAAAGAAGGTATTTGTGTTGGTATATCAACAGGAGCAAGTCTCGCAGCGATTAAGCAAAAAGAAGCAGAGATTCCGAGTGGAAGCACAGTAATCACATTTAATTATGATACGGGTGAACGTTACTTATCAATTGAAGATTTATTCTAAAGCAATATTTTATATATATTTAAAAAAGGGCATCTCTGAAGATGCCCTTTTTTATATCTCCACTTCAATAGAGCCTATTTAAAAATCAGCCGAATCAAGCGGATCTGTACTATTGATGACTTCATAAGCATCATCCCAAGCATCACCATCCGTATCTTCTTTCAACGGGTTTGTTGCATACTGGTATTCTTCTATATTAGTCAGTAAATCCTCATCAGGATCACCGAAACGATCTGTAGCATCCAGATCATCTAAACCATAGAATGACTCATAAATTTCTGGCATTCCATCACCATCGTTATCTTGAAGCCCTACGTTATCAATGATGACACGGTTTGAGTCCTTACTAACAAATGCAAGCTCTAACTCACCACCGTTTAAGAACGGCACTAATTTAAGTACTTGCTCATCATCGTCGACCCTAGATAAGTATCGATTATTTACAGAATTAGAAGCACTTAAGTCTGCTAAATTTTCAATAAAGATGCCATTTCGGGTCGGCGCATTTACCTGGTCGGTATTCGTTTCAATATCAACAACGCCAACAAAATAATCCCCCAATTCAATCAATTCACGGAAGCTAGTAAAAACGGTCGATTTATTCGTTTTCTGAAGACTAGGCTGTACATCATTCGCCCCGAGCTCTGCTATTCGTTTTTGACCAGAACCTAAGTATACAGAAGTGCCATCTTGAGATAATGCAATCGGTCCATTCAAGTCTGTTTCAGCTGACAAGCTAGAAGAGTATACAATGCTGCCATTAAACTGATTATTGGTAACATCAATATTTACATACCCTAGATTTGTTATTACCCCCGCTACCGCCTGCTTAAAACCGTACAAGCGTGATGTTGCTTGATCCCAAAAAGCGTCTTTAAGATTAAAATCTTCTGAGCCCGATAGATTAGCAACCGCTGGTCCACCTGCTTCGTTGAACATCATATGCGTATACTCAGTCGTACCCTTCAGCTGAACAATTACACTAGTACCTGCAACTGCAATGGTATCGAGCGTTGTTGTATTAACATCTAGATTAAGATTAACTAGCTCAAACTCGTCCACTTCCCCTGAGACCAAATCAATGTATTTAATCAAGCCATCAGCGTACGCTAAATACAAACGACGACTAAGCGGTGAATAATCAACTTTAATTAAGTCTAATTCAGGCGAATTCATAACTGGAGTTAAGTATTCTGCTTCCACAGTATCGAACCGAACAACCTTATCCCACCCTTCACTAAAGAATGAAATTTGTGACGGATCTACTGGGGAATTATCTTCCCAATGAACATGTCTAATTTGCTCTATATCACTTTGCTCGGCTAACCAAGACGAAAAACATTGTTTCTTATTGGTAATATCATGTGTAAATCCGTTTGTCTGGACTGAGCAAGTGGAGTCCATAGCAAAAGCGTCGACAAGGTCCAATACACCATCATTATCACTATCGTCCTGACTTGGTAGTGAGTTGAGGTTTATTGTAAAGCAATACGTCACACCAGCAATGTTCGGTAAGACTATCTCTGTATCGCTACATGGGCTCGAAATGACAGTTAACCCATTTTTATCATTAAAACAGCTTACAGCCGGATCGACATTCTCAATCCTACATGTTATGGCTCCTTCCTGTAATAATGGGTCAATCGCACCGTTTAACTCCTCATTGTCCTTTAAGCCATCGTCATCTGAGTCTAGTTCACCAGGATTTGATGACAATAACAAGACTTCGATACCATCAAGTAAGCCATCGCCTACAGTATTGATGGCAATATCAGTATGTGGCTCAAGGATGTTACTCGTTTCATTATCCTGTTCTAGCCTATTGATATAGAAATCATTATCAACATCCTCATCACCATCATTTATACTATTTTTATCCGTATCTACCTCCCACGGATCTGACAAGAGAAAACTCGCCGAATTAGGTTGATTAGGATCATATGTACTTGCACCAATATCAGGGTCAAAAGAATTCCCGTATGTAAGCTCTAATTCTCTCAATTCTGTAAAGTCATTTAAACCATCACCATCAGTATCTATTTTGTTTGGGTCGGATACTCGTCTAAGATACAGTTTAAAAGGGTCCCCTACTTCGATTAAAGAGTCGCCTTCTCCTTCCTCTTCAATAGCTATAAGGTCCATCACTAAAAGATCTTTTCCATTAGTAACAAAAGGTACTGCATTAAAACCAGCCATACCAAAACGAGAATTAAGCGTACTTTCTAGCTGCCCTGTATCTTTATCTTTTACCCCAACAGAGATTGGTAATCCACCCCCGATTTGTACCCCATCCTCATCAGTTTCTATCGGAGTTAAAGCATAAACCCAAGTTTCCTCTCCGTCTGATAGTTCATCAGTGTCTGTATCAAGCATATTAGGATTCGTCAACAAGTAGTGTGTTTCAATGCCATCAGGAATACCGTCTTCATCGCTATCCCACTTTAATACATCAGTCGTAGTTTCTTCTCCATCAAGTAGAAAGTCATTATCCGTATCCGTGTCTCTCGGCAATGAACCTAAGAGAAATTCTTCTAAATCACCTAGTCCGTCTCCATCTGTATCTTTCTTTGTCGGGTCACTACCAAACTCAATCTCAGCACCATCAAATAGACCATCATCATCAGTGTCTGGATTTGTGGGTGAGCCCTCACCTTCTCCATTATTTTCTTTATCATCATCAATACCGTCACCATCACTATCTTTCAACAAAGGATCTGTTCCATCATCAAGCTCTGTACGATTAGATAAGTTATCGCCATCATAATCATCAAGAGAATCTAGAATTTCATTCCCATCCTGATCAGGATTGTTAACTAAGGTGTTGAATATATTAAGTTCTTCTCCATCGGTAAGTCCATCACCATCGCTATCCTCTTCACTATCAATAACGCCATCATCATTTGAGTCAGTATCCAAAGGGTCAGTGAATGTAAACTTGACTTCATGGAAATCGGTTAAATCATCCCCATCAGAATCTCTTTGTCTTGGATCTGTGATTGAACCATTGTCCATCCGAATCTCTTCAAGGTCAGTTAATCCATCTCCATCACTATCTATAGCCCCTGGATTAGTACCTAGATCAATTTCCTCACTATCCGTTAAAGTATCACCATCACTATCTAGTTTCTTTGCATCTATAATAATAATTGGTACTTCTGACCCAAATTCCTCAAGCTCAGCTGCGTTGTACACGAACTTATATTCGAATTCAAAGTCATCACTTAGGCCATCGCCATCACTATCCTTGAGCAATGGATCACTTCTAAACCCTGGGTAACGCGAGTCAGTCACTTTACCTAATTCCAGTTGATCACTTAGGCCATCCATATCACCATCAGCGGAGGTTGGGTCAGAGAGACCATTGTTAATTTCTTCATTATCGTCAATAGTATCGCCATCAGTATCCTTTTCCAAAGGATTGGTTCCATACGCCTTGACTTCATCATAATCATTGATGCCATCATTGTCCGAGTCACTCGTTTTATAAGCTACCGTACTAAATTGAAACTCTTCCCAATCTTTTAAACCATCACCATCAGTATCATGATCACCATCCAGAACATCATCTTGAATAGAATATTTATTATTTGGATCTGTTTTAGTTATCAATAACTCTTGTAGGTCAGATAAGCCATCTGAGTCACTATCTTCTGCGCCATCATTGATACCATTTCCATCAGTATCCGCCACCCAAGGATCAGTTTTAGTATCTTCAATTTCTACCAGATTAGATAAAGCATCACCATCAAAATCTTCTTGGCCATCACTAATATTATTAGTATCTAAATCTGTATTAGAAACTTCAAAATCATAAAAAGGTTTTTCTGTATCGGGGTTTATGTGGTTCAACTCGAGACTATCACTTAAACCATCATCATCCCGATCTTGATCACCGTCCTTAATTTTATTATCCACATCAACATCGTAAGCATCAATGAGACTTGTTAATGTCTCATTCAATTCTTGAAGATTAGTGAGTCCGTCTTGATCAAAATCTTCGTCACCATCTTGAACACCGTTCGAATTGGTGTCTTTCATTGAAGGGTTCGTAAGAGTTTGAGTCACTTCAATCAAGTTTGATAATCCATCATTATCAGCATCTGCATTCTGATCATCGACATCTATACCATCAATATTAGTAACTGCCTGATTAATATCAGTGTGTGTTTCATTAAGCTCAACACTGTCACTTAGGCCATCTCCATCTGTATCTATGTCGCCATCCAAATTATCCAAAGGGTCTGTTCCCGTTATCAATATCTCTTGCCCATCGGTGAGTCCGTCACCATCGGTATCCTTATTATTAATATCGGTACCTAAGTCAAACTCGAGCCGATCACTTAAACCATCTTTGTCAAAATCCCCAGAAGTTAATTCAAATACTAAAGGCGGCTGATTATATAATTGAGTAATGCCAGTTGTTCGATAACTGAGAATTAAGGTATCAATTCCAACTGGTACAACACTGATAATTTTATCACGCTCTGCTTGTTGAGTACTTAGCCAATTGTTTTCACCACTAAGCGTTGTCTTATAACCACGTAATATCTGCGAAGTATTAGTGGGTACACTTATGTGAAGAGCGTCATGCTGTAAACCTAACTCAAACAACGTAGCCGAGTCTTCTAACCATTCATTGCTTGTTAGACTTAATACTTGTCCAGAACCGAAATTCAAACCCTTTTCACTATGAAATGTCTCAACAAATATAGGAGCTTTTAGTGAAATGCCGTCCGCTTCTTTTAGGACTGACTGAGAAATACTTTGTGGACTAGTAAGTTTAATCGTTTCTTTGATTAAACTGGTACCTATAGGCTCATCACCCAGCAATATAAGCTCAGTCCGAGTCGCCTTATCAAGCCATATGCTGTTTTTATAGCTGACAGATGAAGGAGGGTTTTCAGGTGAAGAAGGGATTGAGTAAACTGGCACCGTATTAACAGGGTCCTGTATTATTTTAGATACCAAGTGATGATCATAAGTTCCAACTGCATCACCATCAGTTTCTACCAGTAAATACGCACCTTGATCTATAATATGCTTAATTCTTAGTGAGGTACCAACATAAAAAACGTCCTGAAGCTGGTCTTCCTTTTTAAGTCTTGCATCATACTTTCGAACCATGCCATTCAAATAGCCTAAATACTGAACACCCATATCAGCAACATCATACTCGACTGCGGTTATATTACCTTTTATTGCTTCCTCAGTAAGTGGTTGCAAGAATGTTGAATTCTTAGCGTCATAACGAATAATTTCTGGCCACTCATATTTAGTAAATAGAATCTGCTGATTACTAGTTTCATCGATCTGAGGCTCATGACTTACAACAACATTCTCTATTTCTTGTTGCCCTAACCAAGTAGCATAACAAGTACCTGCGGGTACCATTGATGATGCTTTACCAAACATGTAATCATTTAAATCATTTATATTCAGGTAATCATTAGCAGGTAATGTACCTACATTAATCGCCACAACTTCAAGGCCATCAATCACCACAACTTCATCCGCATCAAAGATACCATCATCATTAGTATCATCATCGTTAGGGTTAAAGTTCAGTAATCGTACCTCTACCCCATCTAAAATTCCGTCACCATCAGAGTCGGTATCATTTGGATCAGTTTTTGTTATATACACCTCTAAACCATCAGACAAACCATCGCCATCACTATCCGGATTTAAAGGGTCTGTGCCCTTTGTAAGTTCCATACCATCCAATAAACCATCGTTATCAGAATCAGTGTTATTAACGAAGGTGCCCATAGCTAGTTCATTTTCATTTAATATTCCATCACGATCCAAATCATCATCAGAACTTCCTGGTACAGCATCATTTTTAGGGTCTGTACTTAGCTTGTTAACTTCAAGCCCATCAAGAAAACCATCACCGTCCGAATCGACATTATTTGGATCTGTTCCTTCTACCCACTCGTCAAAATCAGAGAGACCATCTTGGTCAGTATCTATAGCGTTAGGATTACTTCGATAGGTCGAGAACAGCTCTTTCAAGTCACTCAACCCATCGCCATCAATATCATCCGGCTGTCCATCACTCTCAGCAAAACAAGCAGGGTCATATCTAAAGTAGTCATCTTTATTTAATATTGTATCGCCATCGCTATCATGTCCTTCATCAACACCCGCGTTAAAAACATTAATTCCCACATAGATTTCTGCAGTGTGTGTAAAGGCTGGCGGTGGTATATCATCCTCTATGTCAACATCAGATTCCTCAAGCTTCAATTCAACATGATCACCAAACTTTAGGCTGTTTCCTGGATAAGTTAATACCTTAACTGATTTATCCTCGTGACCATTAATGAACCATCTTGGAATGTATTTTGTGAGTGAGGCTCCGGTAAAGTCCTCAAGGCTCAGTGAAATATCATCACCCTGTTTTGGGTATTCTGGCGCTAAACGATAAATAGAAGTGTTAATGTCAATTGTAAATTTCGCTACATTTACCAAAGGCGTACTTCCTAGCTCCGCTCCAATCACATAGTCAAATGAGAGCGATAAACTACTCCCAAACTTGATTTTTGTTGTATCATTTGAAGGAAAATATAATTTATTTTCACCAATAACCCTTTCATCATCCAACCACCAAACTGGTGTAAAGTGTTCGGTAAAGTATTTATCACTAAGAGTTGGTTCTTCTATTTCTATAAAAAAATCTTCTAGTTCCAAAAAAGGGGCTGGCTCACTTAATGTATGTGCAAAACTTTTTGAAGGGTCATCAGTGAAAATAAGCACATCATGTTTTTCTAGTAACAAGCCATTATTAACACCGTTAGTTAAGTAAATTTCTGCTGTTACAGTGTCGCCATGCACAGCGTTAGCCGCAAGATAGCTAAATGGAAATGACTGATCCATTGACTGAAATTCATTCGAATCCGTACTGGAATTGTATTTTAACCATCTGACCTGAATAAAGTCACTTGCATCCTGTGAAGATAAATCATAATTACCTGCCGAAACAATCAGTGTATCTGTTGTTTTGTAGAAGGTGTTTTCTAAACTAAAGCCCGAAGTGTCTACAACTGCGATCAGTATTTCTTTAATCTCTACACCAGCACTATTTACAAATGAAACCGTCAAGATATCACCGTAGATTGTTTGACCAGCCAAAAGAGATAAGGAATCATCAGATGTCGCAATATCAATAACGGTAGGTACCTCATCAACGAGTCGTGTAAGTGACCAGATAGGTTTAAAGGTTTGTGTAAATTCAAAAATTGATTTACCGTCAATTTCTAGCTCAACTGACTGTCTTGGTTTTGGATATTTCGAACTACTTTTTATGACTGATTGCTCACCACTTCTTTGAAAAAGTTTATAGTCTGAAGGCTGCGACTCATCTTTATATTCAACCAAAACTATTAAGCCTACAGGTAATATTGACTCAACAGGCATGTTATTGTTCGAATCAACAAAGTCATGCAATTGATTATCAACAAAGCTAAAATAATCAATCTCGCCGTTTATATATACAATATAAACACGACGTGTTTCTTCATCAACAAAGGTATTCGATACAACTTTACTTGCAGCCCCTTCAATTGGCAAAATGATACTTTCATAAAAGCGGGTATCAGCATCAACAAAACCAGAGACAGAGCCTGAAGACCTAAAGATCATGCTCCAGCGTTCATCATAAACCCAAGTTTCATTACTAAAAGGTATATTGAGCGATTTTGTACTTGCTGTAGTTTCACTAATAATAAAATTATAATTACAGACTTCATCACCAGCGTTATCTATAAAACCATCGGCCTCTAGAGAACATTCACCATTTAATGGAAATGCATCATTTTCATCAAAAATACCATCATTGTCGCTATCAATTTTTAATCCAACAATTGTTGATAGTTGTGCCGCTATAAATTCTACAAACCCAACTTCAGCAGATCCAGATGTAAAAATAACATCTACATTTAGTGTATCGCCCTTAGTTGAATTAAAGTAACTTAAGGATTTTGAATCAGAGGTGAAAGTTCGGTATTTTTTGGTTTCACCGCCATTTAGGTTCCACGAAGCTTGTAGTTCATCAAGTTCATAAATATCAAAATACTCACCAACATTGCTTTCATCACAAAATGGATAGGCTTTGCACAAGTCCTCAGTAGCCTTGAACTCTACTTTAACAACTTCTCCTGCAATGGGCGCTAATGGATTAAAGACGATCTCTATATCTTGTGGGTCGATAATTTTGATAGGAATGATTTCAGAATAGTTTTGTACTGGCTCAACTTTTGTAACTAAACTTAAACGAACATAATAAACACCCGGAACGGTACCGATTGCATTAAAGCCTATTGAGGCATTTGAAGAGAATGTATCTCTTATCTTAAGGTTCCCACCTGCAGGTGAACTGATTACTTTCCAAGTAGCATCAAAATCAGACCCAGTAGCCCCTTCATAGAGACAAGATTCTCCGCTTGTTTCACAATTAGGAAGTGTTGACTCTACACCTCGAGTATTTCTGGTAATACTAAATATTACCTCCCCTGATAATGGCGCTATGTAATTATGTGAATTAGAAACATTAAGCCCCCAAACACCTGAATAGCTAGTATCAATATCATTATGCTTCGTTTGGTCTGTTGGAAATACATCACTATTATTGAGATAGCCATCACCATCTGAATCGACCCCACCTAAAGGCACATCAAACATAATGCCACCTGAAAATAGGTCTTGTTCAGGAAATTCTGGTTCAATAGTATTTAACTGCAATGACATTAATTCAGCAATTTCATCAATATTTATATTTACACCTGGAATGTAAACTTGTTCTGGCGAAAGTTGCACTAAAAATGCGATATCAGAGACATCATTAAAATCTGTAACTTTCTCATCAAATTCAAGACCGTCCATTTCGTCATCTAATAAATCTTTTACGACGGCATTAAAAAGAGTGTCTGTATTTAAGTTTGTCTTTTGATTTAGGGTATTAATGAAAGCTGAAAAGCTTTCAATCATAGCCCGATGGTGTACAGCTATTTCCTGCTCTGCTTCTGAGTATTGCATTGGCAAAGTAAAAATAGCCGGTGCCTCAAAAATACTTTGTTCTTTTGAATGACCTAGCCCAAAGGTACTAATGATATTATCAGACGCTGAGTTTAGTTCTGATTTAAGAGCGCTGATAGTAATCCTGTATTCAGGCTCATTATCACCATTAATATCACGCATTTGTGGTTCAAATGTTTTAAATTTCTCGGAGACTAATGCAACTGCAAGTTTTGTTAACGGTGTGGCAAATCGATAAGGCTGAACTTCTATAAGTAAATCATCTGTTTCTATTTCTGTTTTATCTGTTATCAATACACCTTCTGCGTCTCGCTGTTCCTGCCCATTTTTAAGGAAATATAAGGTTCTATTTTCTTTAGCATTATCACCAAAACCACGAATATCATCTGTATGAAAAATGGTATCCATTTGTGAAATAATCGGTACTTCCCCAGAGTTTAGGTCAAATGTTCCCTGTCTCGAACTCACCTCCATATAGACAAAACCAGAGTATGTACCCAAGTCTATTTCAGATAATAATGTTGTCGCATTTGAATGGTCTTTTATTAGCTGATTTTCAGGGTTGCCAAAATCATCTAGTGCTGTATTTTTAAAAGCATCTTCTAATGAGGGTTCAAGCTCCTCACTTAATGTAATAAATACGGCTTTAGACATATCATTAAGAATATCGAGTAGCTTGTCCTCTGTGTCAAGGATGAGATCGCCATCTGAATCCACAGGTATGTTTTGCTTAATTTGCTCTGAAATATTAGAGAAATGATAAAGCGCATGATCCATTTGAGCTTGACTAACAAAGTCATCAAAGGAGATTATCGAGGTTTTAAGGGTCGATAACGACTCACGTACTACAACATTACCCTCTTCTGTAATAGCTTGCATAATTAAAGACTCTGCTATCTCTATAGTTGCAGCACTATTTACACCGCCCTCAAGGTTGTTCAGACGGTTGAGAGCAACGGGGTCTTCTTCTAACTTGTTATTTCCTGATAAGTCCAGAATACGATCACTTAAATCTGTACGTAAAGAACTTAAGTTTGTTGTTGAATTTCGAAAGGTATTTTGAATTGAGATCCAGCCATTAACTTTAGAACTATTTGTTTCATTCGCTTGAAACTTCTGCATTATGCTTTGCGCATTAACAACAGTAGTTGTTTCATTAAGCTGGTCAATAAATGACTCTAAAATCGATATTTTACTCTTTAATTCAGAGAGAGTAGCAAAGTTATCAGCAATACTAGCCACTTCATTTTTAGGTATCGTATTTGTTTCTCGTTCGTCATCCGCGCCATTTAAGTATGTATCTAAAAACTCATTAGCTTCAGCGACACTGGAAGAGTTAGCGATGTCATTTTGCAACTGAGGAAGTTCAGTCACATAGCCTAACTCTGCAACACGACCCAGAATATAAGTTAATGCTTCGGTTGCAGTCGTATCACTTTGAACATTTACTATAACCGCATCACTTTTAACATCTACGATTTTATTTGAAGTGATTAACACCTTAGCTTCACTTAACAGCCTAAAAAAGGCTTCGCTTGCATCGCCATGCTGTTTAATAAGGCCTGTATTTAGATCTAGTTTATATAAAGAGATTTCGGCATTAACCAAGGGGCCTTTTACACCAGCTGCTTTTATAACGATGGGAAGCGGTTCTTCTTCTATCACTTCACCAGGAAGCGGTACAAAATCCCTGTCACCGTCATCACATGCAGAAAGAAGCAAAGATAAGATGAATACAATTTGTAAAGAGATAAACTTAAGCATTCTAGTTGATATAGAGATAGCACTTTTCCTTGTTTGGCCTTAATAAATGAAGAGACCATAGATATATAAGAGAATAATCCTCAATATCTCTTATGCTACAAAATAGGAAAAACTCTTACAAATGAAGTAGTTCGGAAGCGTGAACTAATAGACTAAAAGATTAGATGCAATCGACATTCTGCACCTAATCTTTTGTTTAAGGCATGATAAATACTAAAATATTCGATTTAAACCATTTAAAGCAGCTACTCGATAAGCCTCTGCCATGGTTGGATAATTAAAAGTTGTATTGATAAAGTAATCAAGAGAGTTAGCCTCTCCCTTTTGACTCATAATCGCCTGACCGATGTGTACAATTTCAGCAGCTTGGTCACCAAAACAGTGAATACCTAGTATTTCTTTGGTTTCACGATGAAACAGAATTTTCAACATCCCAACCGCTTCACCCGTAATTTGAGCTCTCGCGAGATCTTTGAAAAAAGCCTGACCTACTTCATATGGCACCTTAGCTTCTGTTAATTCGCGCTCATTTCTTCCCACTGAACTAATTTCTGGAATGGTATAAATGCCCGTCGGTACATCATCGATAAAGCGAAAGTAGTTGTTATCCAATATTGCTGATGACGCAGAGCGCCCTTGATCATAAGCAGCACTTGCCAAAGCAGGCCAACCAATCACATCTCCCACAGCATAAATATTATCAATTTCAGTACGATAATGATCATCGATAGTTAATTGACCGCGCGAATTAGCCTTTAAGCCAATATTCTCTAAGCCCATACCAGAAGTATTTCCACTTCGACCATTACACCATAAGAAAGCATCTGCTCTTATTTTCTTTCCAGACTCAAACGTCACTTCAATCGAGTTATCCGTACCAGTTACAGACTCATAAGTCTCATTATGACGAACCAATACACCATTATTTCTAAGATGGTAACTTAAAGCATCAGATATCTCGTCATCCAAAAATGACAACAACTTTTCAGCTGGGTTAATCAGGTCAACCTTCACACCTAAGCCTGAAAATATGGATGCATATTCAGAACCGATTACCCCTGCACCATAAATAACAATCGTTCTAGGTGTATGACTTAAACCCAAAATAGAATCGCTACAATAAATACGGTCATGGGTAAAGTCGACATTAGCTGGTTTATACGGGCTAGAACCGCTCGCTATTACAACTTCCTTTCCATGCAATACATCAGTGGAAGCTTCACCCCTCACCTCAATACGATTTTGATCTAAGAAATAAGCATGCCCCGTATATAAATCAATTTTGTTATGAGCATAAAATTGAGTACGCAACTTCACCTGTTTATGAATAACTTTCTCTGCAGATTTCATCACGCGAGGAAATGAAAACCACCGTGGCTCACCAATGTCTCTAAACATTGTATTTGTATTAAAAGATATGATCTGCTTTACAGCATGCCTTAGTGCTTTGGAGGGTATCGTCCCAACATGTGTACAATTCCCTCCTACAACTTTTTTATCTTCTACTACAGCAACACGCTTATTGCCTTTGGCTGCATTCATTGCAGCCCCTTCACCGGCAGGGCCTGAACCAATAACTACAACATCATAGTGATACTCTGCCATAAACCTAAATGCTCCATCTCAAAATTAACAAAAAAGTAGGCTTTCGCCTCGGACTAACTTTAGTTCTTATTACTCATTGCATTGTAAGCAAGCGCGTTGGAGTCGATCTCTTGGCTTGGATCATACTCCTCTTCATTGTCACACTTTGTCTTATCCCCACCACACACATCACAAGCAACTTCCATATTAAGCGCGCTCATTCCCCCACAAGAACCTGAAATGGGCTTCTTCCCCATTAAAACACCTACAGACATAGCCATAACAAGCACTAGCATGACTAAAAAAACAATAAAGAAAAGCTCCATGAGACAACCCCCTCAATTCAAATAAGGCTCAAAGCCTGGTGTATAAATAGTTTTAAACTGTTCATTTTCACGGTAAATAAAATAAGCATCAATCCCTTCTTTTAATGCAAACTGATAACCTCTTTCTTCACCCATAACCATAAGTGCCGTTGCTAAAGCATCAGACTCCATACAGGAATCTGAAATAACACTTACTGAGGCTAACCTATGTTTAACTGGATAACCCGTTTTAGGATCAATGGTATGCGAATAACGCTCCCCATCTTTTTCAAAATAATTACGGTAGTCTCCTGATGTCGCAAGACTATTATCATTTAAACTAACAGTAGTATACGCTGTTCGACCAGAAATATTTGGCTGCTCTATCCCTAGCACCCAAGAATTTTTACGTTTATTCAATCCGTATACCGTAATTTCGCCACCCACTTCGACTAAAAAATTTTCAACTTTTATGCGCTTAAGCGATTTTGCAACTTGATCAACAGCATATCCTTTTGCGATAGCAGATAAATCGACACTCACATTCTGTTTTTTTCTTACTTGCCCATCATTTAGCTTAATAGCCTGCCAGCTCACTTTTCTTTTAGCAGCAAGAACATCCTGACTACTTGGGACTTTATCTTGCTCATATCTCGGCCCAAAGCCCCACAAGTCAACAAGAGGCCCGACAGTTATATCAAATGAGCCCTCTGTCAGCCGACTTATATTATACGCGGCATCAAGCACCTCATATGTTTGAGTCGACAACAGTAGGGATTGACCTTCAGGTGTATTATTTAATATAGAGACTTCTGAGTCAGCACGATAAGTTGACATTAAACTATCAACTCGATTTAAGGCTTTTTCAACTTCAGTTCGATAAACATTAAGCTCATCCGAAGACCTAGGATACTCAAAGACCATTTTTACATTATAAGTCGTACCCATTGTTTCACCATGAACTAAATATTCATAAGGTGATTCAGAAGAACACGAAGCAAGGCACAGTAAACAAACAAAACCTATAATTAATTTATTTCTAATAACAATATTACTCATAAGACTTAAAAAAAATGCCAGATTACATTCGTAATCTGGCATTTATCAAACAACTAGCCAAAATCATCTAGCATGATATTTTCATCTTCTACACCTAGACCTTTCAGCATTTGTATTACTGCTGCATTCATCATAGGTGGCCCACACATATAATACTCACAATCTTCAGGTGCAGGGTGATCCTTTAAGTAGTTTTCCAAGAGCACATTATGGATAAACCCAGTATGCCCCGTCCAATCATCTTCAGGCGCAGGATCAGATAAAGCAACATGCCACTTAAAGTTGTCATTTTCAGACTGAAGCATGTCATATTCATCTTGATAAAACATTTCCCTCAAGCTTCTTGCTCCATACCAAAATGACATTTTCCTTTTAGTATTAAGACGCTTAAGCTGGTCAAATATATGCGAGCGCATTGGCGCCATACCGGCACCACCACCAACAAATACCATTTCAGCCTCAGTCTTTTTGGCAAAAAACTCACCAAACGGCCCATAAACAGTAATTTTATCACCTGGCTTCATATTAAAAGTATATGAAGACATCTGGCCAGCAGGAAAGTCAGTACCTGGAGGTGGTGATGCAATTCGAATATTGAACTTAACAATCCCTTTCTCTTCGGGATAGTTCGCCATCGAGTATGCTCTAATTACCGTTTCTTTTACCGAAGACTTATATTGCCATAAGTTGAACTTATCCCAATCTTCACGGTAATCACCTTCAATTTCAAAGTTTTTATAGTCAATTTCATGGGGTGGACATTCAAGTTGAACATATCCTCCCGCGCGGAAATCAACATTTTCACCTTCAGGAAGTTTAAGCACAAGTTCTTTGATGAACGTAGCAACGTTTTTATTTGATTCAACAACACATTCCCACTTTTTAACCCCAAACACCTCTTCAGGCACTTCAATTTTCATATCCTGTTTTACAGGAACCTGACATGATAATCGCCAGCCTTCGGCTTCTTCACGCTTAGTGAAATAAGTTTTTTCAGTTGCCAGCATTGATCCGCCACCATCCAAAACTTTACATTTACACTGAGCACATGTTCCCCCACCGCCACAAGCTGAGGAAAGAAATAAACCTTCACTCGCAAGAGTTTGAAGTAATTTCCCACCAGCTGGAGTTTTAATTAAACTATCTTGTTCTCCATTAACCAAAATAGAAACGTCACCGCTACTGACCAATTGTGCTCTAGCCGCAAGTATTATTGCAACTAACGACAGTACAATCACCGTAAACATGACTACACCGAGTATTATTTCAGCATTCATATTAATACCTTATTTTAACCTACTAGCTCTTTGTGCTTAAAGAGAAATCCCAGAGAAAGACATAAATCCAAGTGACATCAAACCAACAGTAATGAATGTAATCCCTAGTCCACGAAGACCTTCAGGAACATCACTGTATTTTAATTTCTCTCGAATCCCTGCTAATGCAACAATAGCTAAAGCCCAACCAACACCAGCACCCAAGCCATAAACAACACTTTCACCAAAATTATAGTCACGCTCTACCATAAATAGAGACGCCCCCATAATGGCACAGTTCACGGTTATCAATGGTAAGAAGACACCCAGTGCGTTATACAAATCTTGAAAGTATTTATCTAAAACCATTTCAAGAATCTGCACTAACGCTGCTATAACACCAATATAAGTCAATAGACCTAGAAAACTAAGATCAACGTCAGGATAACCGGCCCAAGCAAGCGCTCCTTCTCGTAATATATTAGTATAAATCAAGTTATTAACAGGCACCGTGATCGCAAGCACCACAATTACAGCAATACCCAGACCCGCAGCGGCTTCAATTTTTTTAGAGATTGCTAAAAATGTACACATCCCTAAGAAAAATGCTAAGGCCATATTCTCAATGAAAACCGCCTTTACAAAAAGACTAAGATAATGTTCCATTAAAACGCCTCCTTAACTGTATGCGCTGATATTTTAAAGTCAGCAGCTTCAACTTGGTCTTTTTTCCAACCACGAAGCGCCCAAATAAGTAGACCTATTATAAAGAAGGCACTTGGAGGCAGTAACAACAAACCATTCGGAACATACCAACCACCATCATTTACGGTTGCTAATATTTCAATTCCAAACAACTTACCAGCACCAAACAACTCTCTAAAGAATGCAACGGCAATTAATAAGACTAAATAACCCAGACCGTTACCAACACCATCTAAGAAACTAATACCTGGTTTATTTTGCATAGCAAAAGCTTCAGCACGTCCCATCACGATGCAGTTAGTAATAATGAGCCCCACAAAGACAGAAAGCTGCTTACTCATTTCATAAGCATAAGCTCGCAATATTTGGTCAACAACAATTACTAATGATGCAATAATTGTCATTTGCACAATAATACGAATGGTAGAAGGGATCTGACTTCTTATAAGAGAAATCAAAAGATTAGACATACCGCATACGAACGCAACAGCAAGCCCCATCACAATAGACAACTGCATACTCGTTGTTACGGCTAAAGCCGAACAAACACCAAGAATCTGCAATGCAATTGGGTTGTTAGTAAAAATTGGCCCAAAGAGTACTTCTTTTACTTTAACATCACTCATCTTATACCCCTTTACGCAGTCGATTCAGGTATTTTTTGAAACCCTGTTCACCCGTCCAATATTGAACAAGATTAGTCACACCACGGCTAGTTAATGTTGCGCCTGATAAACCATCAATCGAATAAATTGCATTCGCCCTAGTTTTATCTACAGCACCTTTAACAAGTGCAATAACAGGATCATCACCCTTCTCTAGGTTATAAACCTTTTTACCTGGCCAAAATGCCTTCCATCGAGGATTATCAACTTCACCACCCAAACCTGGTGTTTCAGCGTGCTCATAAAACCCAAGACCTACGATTGTATTAGCATCACCTTCTAACGCAAGAAATCCATGCAATGTTGACCAAAGGCCATAACCGCTAACAGGTAAGATAATAGTTTCTATCTTTCCTTTGGCTTCAACCAAGTAGACTTTTGCATACTTAACTCTACGCTTGATGCTCGCTATATCCTCAGAACCGTCAATCACAGATGATAACGCAGGATCTTTAGAAGCTTTACGCTGATCGTAGTCTAATGCAGCTTCTTTACCAACTATACCTGGATCAACATACTCACCAGTATCTAAGTCAACTAGAAGAGGTTTAATCGTTAAAAATAGATTTTCAATTTCCTCTGCAGTAGCGTCATCCACCAACAATCCTGCAGCAGCAAGGATGTTACTTTTCAGATTTAAAGCTTTATTCTTTTCCTGAATAGGCTTGAGCAATATTACAGAAGCCGAAACTACAATCGAGCACACAATACAAAGTAAGAATGCAACGATCAGTGTTTTGCTTGTCGTTTCTTTATTAGACACGCGCTAACCTCCGCTTGATGTTGGCCTGCACTACAACGTGATCGATGTAGGGAGCAAATAAGTTAGCAAACAAAATAGCTAACATCATACCTTCTGGGAAAGCTGGGTTAATGACACGGATTAATATAGCCATTAGACCAATCAATGCTCCAAATACAAATTTACCTGTATTGGTCATTGCTGCAGAAACTGGGTCTGTCGCCATGAAAATCATACCAAAACAGAAACCACCCGTTACTAGATGCCAATAAGCTGGCATCGCAAACATATTGTTCGTTTCAGAACCTATAAGATTAAATACTAACGACATCGCAATCATGCCACCAAGTACACCTGCAATAATTCGCCAAGAGGCAATTTTAGTGTACAACAGGACAGCACCACCTAATAGAATAGCTAAAGTAGATGTTTCACCAATAGAGCCTTGCACCGTTCCAAAGAATGCATCTAACCAAGTCACATTGTTAGCGATCAAACTATCAACCCCCCCTGCCTGGATAACACTTAAAGCGGTAGCGCCCGTATAACCATCTAAAGCAACCCAAGCCGTATCACCAGACATTTCTGCAGGATATGCAAAGAACAAGAATGCTCTTCCCGCTAGTGCAGGGTTAAGGAAGTTTTTACCAGTACCGCCAAATATTTCTTTCGCAATGACCACACCAAAGGTAATCCCTAGGGCAGCTTGCCAGAGAGGAATATCAGGCGGAACAATTAATGCGAACAGTATAGATGTCACAAAGAAACCTTCGTTTACTTCGTGTCCACGCACCATAGCAAAAAGCACTTCCCAAAAAATACCTACAACAAAAACAACCATGTAAATAGGTAAGAAGTAGCTCGCTCCATAAACAAAATTATCAAGCAGATTGGATGGATCATGACCGATAAAAAACCAGCTATGCCAATCAGTTGGAATAGAACCTAAACCGGATTCTATTGCCGTATTCGCTTGAAAACCTAAATTCCACATGCCAAAAAACATTGCAGGAAACGCACAAAACCATACAGTGATCATAATGCGCTTAAGGTCGATACCATCCCGTACATGAGATGAAGTTTTGGTCACGCTCGAAGGCGAATAAAAAAGCGTATCAAACACTTCGAAAAGTGGAAACCATTTTTCTAGTTTACCGCCTTTAAGAAAGTGGGGCTCCATATTTTCTAATATTGATCTAAGGCCCATTACTTAACCCTCCTTTTCTATAAGCGTTAGGTTATCCCTAAGGATTGGCCCATATTCGTATTTACCTGGACAAACAAATGTACATAAAGACAAATCTTCTTCATCCAATTCAAGACAACCCAGTAACTGTGCTTGCTCAGTATCACCTACCAGCAATGCACGCAAAAGTTGAGTCGGTAAAATATCCAGAGGCATGACTTGTTCATATGCACCAAGCGGCACCATCGCTCTATCACTACCATTTGTTGTGGTCGTGAAATTAAACAATTTTCCAGAGAATAGCTTTGATAAATATATATTCATGACCGAAAATTTATTAGCGCCCGGCGATAACCACCCCATAAATTCGCGTTCAGTCGCTTCTTCTAAAACACTTACCTGTTGAGCGTAACGACCTATATAATCAACCGTATGTTTTGCTGTTCTGCCACCGAAAACAGAGCCAGATATAGAGCGATGCCCTCCCGACTTTAACTCATCAGCAAGTAATTCGCTTATATTTGCACCGAGCCTAGATTTAACTAGGCGTGGATTTTTAACCATTGGACCAGCAAGCGAAAAAACCCTTTCGACAGATAGCTCTCCAGTAATGAACAGTTTACCTATTGCGATGATATCTTGGTAAGAAATTGTCCAAACCTGTTTCTTATCACTTACGGGATCTAGAAAATGTATATGCGTACCCGCATTACCTGCAGGATGCACGCCTGAAAACTCTTCAAGCACAATACGTTCAGTACCAGAAAGTTTAATTGAAGAATCACTTGCGGCACAAACAAACACTCTGCCTTCAGTCAGCTTACTTATGATGGTTAATCCTTCGTTAAAGGATTTTTCATCTTGCTGAATAACTATTTCTGGATTCGCTGCAAGTGGATTAGTATCCATTGCCGTAACAAAAATCGAATTAGGTGTCGCATCAAGCGCCGGAACCTTACTATAAGGTCTAGTACGAAATGCCGTCCATAAGCCAGAATCGACTAAACCACTAACGACTTGCTCCCTCTGTAAACCAGCTAAGTCAGACGCATCGTACTTTGGAAATTCGATTGAATCAGAACCAGAAACTTCAACAACAATTGATTGAAATACACGTTTTTCACCGCGATTAATTTCAATCACCGTACCACTTGCTGGAGAGGTATATTTTACGCCTGATATTTTTTTATCTTCAAAAAGTAGCTGCCCTTTTTTGACCTGGTCACCTATTTGAACTGCCATAGTCGGTTTCATACCGGCATAATCAAAGCCAACAATCGCGACTTTGCTTACAGCATTTCCTTCAGTGATTTTTTGTTCGGGCGAACCGGATATTGGAAGATCCAGGCCTTTTTTTACTTTGACCATTAACCCCTGCCTAATCATCAGAATTTGTGAATTTTCCGTCGCTTTTGTTTTACTAACAAACCAAACAAATTGAAAAAGTAAAAACTTTTCTCAACTCCAACCAACATTCCACAAAAAAACGTCGATCAGAAAGGACGAACCAAAAAGCAGCACAATTATAATGAGACACAGGCAACATTACTAGACTGAACCTTAATATTTCACTGCCTTGAACTGATACAAATCATATTTATAGTAGTTCATACACAAAGAAATTACAGGTATGACAAGAAAGATCAGAAAAGAAACACAAAAGAAACACAAAAGAAAGATTCAAGAGAAAAAAATAAAGAAGATATATGACCAGAATAAGTGCAGATCAAAAGATCTGCACTCTTCAAAAATTACTTATCAGCCTTTGGGAAGCAAGGATAATTAATACCAACCATTTGATTCGCTACTCGTACAACCTGAGCACTGTAACCAAATTCGTTATCGTACCAAACATAAAGCACTAAACGGTTTCCGCTTACAATTGTCGCTCTTGCATCAACAATACCTGCTCGACGAGAACCAACGAAATCAGTAGATACAACTTCTTCTGAGTTTACAAAATCAATCTGCTTCTGCAACTCCGAATGCAAAGAAATATTACGTAAATGAGTATTAACCTCTTCAACCGAACTTTTAGCCGTAAGATTAAGGTTCAATATCGCCATCGAGACATTTGGCGTAGGTACGCGAATTGCGTTTCCAGTTAAACGCCCTTCCATTTTAGGTAAAGCTTTTGAAACCGCTTTTGCAGCACCCGTTTCGGTAATAACCATATTTAATGGCGCACTACGACCACGACGACTACCTTTATGATAGTTATCAATCAAATTCTGATCATTTGTATAAGAATGCACCGTTTCAACATGACCATCAATCACATCAAACTTATCATCAATTGCTTTTAATACAGGTGTAATTGCATTCGTTGTACAAGACGCTGCAGATAAAATAGTATCTGAATCAAGAATCTGGTTATTATTAATGCCATATACAATATTCTTAATATCGCCTTTACCAGGAGCAGTTAATAATACCTTAGCGACACCTTTAGACTTCAAGTGCAAGCCTAAGCCTGCCTCATCACGCCAAATTCCCGTATTATCAATTACAAGCGCATCTTTAATACCATACTTGGTATAATCAACCTGATCAGGTCCTTTTGAGTAGATAACCTGAATACTTGTACCATTAGCAATTAGAAGGTTATTTTCGGAATCAACGGTAATTGTACCTTCAAACGAACCATGCACAGAATCACGCCTTAGTAAGCTCGCACGTTTTTCCAGGTCATTTTCAGCACCGCCATCTCTCACAACAATGGCTCGAAGACGTAAATTTTCACCACCACCAGCCTTTTCAATCAGGATCCGAGCTAACAGACGCCCTATTCGGCCAAAACCGTATAAAACGACATCTTTACTCTCTTTTGACTCGGCACTTGAATCATATTGCCCAACAACATCAGCCAGCTCAGCTTTGATAAAGTCTTCTAATGAAACACCTGAAGCCTGCTCTGCAAATCGCACAGCAAGCTTGCCAATATCAATACGTGCCCGCCCAAGCTCTAGACTATCCAATACCATTAATACAGCGTACGTATCGTGAACCGATAATTCTTTTTCTTCAACTTGGCGAACAAATCGGTGTGATTTTAGCAAGCCAATCACTGACTGATTAATAATGGCGCGACCATATACAGAGGTCACAACATTGTTACGACGGTATAATCTTCCGATAATAGGAATCATTAATTCCGCAGCAGCTTCACGTCCATTCCAATCTGAAAAACAGTTTTCACTCACTTCATTGCTCACGCTTCACACCTCTATATGTATATACGCTTTCATTTAGGCTAAAATCTGAGGGCACATTATCCAGATATACCCTACTGGACGCAACGTACGGACAAGGTTTAAGGCTTTTTTTTCAAAAAAAGGGGATTATTAATCACATTTAACAAAAACCTCGCTAATTTCTTTTGATTTCTTCCGTTATTACCTAGACTTGCTAAACTAATGATTATAAAACATAGACAATAAAATAAGAGATAGCCCAGTGCCAGAAATTAACGCACTTGTTGTAGATGATTCATCTACCTCAAGAATGCTACTTACCAAAATTCTTCGAAAAATGGACATTCATTGCGAGCAAGCCTCTTCCGGCGAAGATGCTATTTCGCAACTTTCTTGGTATCACCCAGATTTCATTTTTTTAGACCATATCATGCCTGGCATGGATGGATTTGAAACACTTAAAATCATTAAAAGCAGACCTGACACTAAAAACATCCCAGTCATCATGTACACGTCTCAACATGCGCACAAATATTATGAAGAAGCCCACACTTTAGGGGCCGCTGGAGTAATATCAAAACAAGTTGACCGAGATAAGCTTTACTTAATGATCAATCGCTTGTGCCTCAACAACACAAACAGTACCAATACTACTAACGAACAAGATGTTCCAACTGTTTACCAAGAAGTTCAGAAAAACCTTGAAGCAACAATAAGCGATTTTTCTAACAGCAAGATACTAGCAAGAATCTCGACACTAGAAACTGCATACGAAGAACTCCATGACGAAAATCGAGGCTTAAAGCTCGAATTAAGCCAGTCTAAAACAGAACAAGAAAACTGGCGATTAAAAAGCCAAAACATTTCTATCCCCCAAATATTTATTACTTTGTTTCTAGCGCTAGCTTTATTTGGGTCTACATTCACTTGGTTCACGACTCAAAAAATTGAACGAGAGTACATCAGCACACAAAAAAGAATTGGTATGATTAACGAGCTCATTGATGACATTATCGACTTCCTTGAAAACAATAAAGATAGCTAGAGGCCACCCCCTGAAAGAAGTAAAGTTGAATAAGCTCTACCCAAAACTAAGTTTTTTAATCATTGATGATTTTGAGAGTTTTCGTTCGTCTTTACGTTTAATGCTATCTTCTTTTGGCGCAAACAAAGTAGACATGTCAAGCACTGCAGAAGATGCGATTACAAAATGCACATACGATTCATACGATGTTATTTTATGCGACTTTAATCTTGGCCACGGAAAGAACGGCCAGCAAATTCTAGAAGAACTACGCATAAAGAAAAGACTTAAACATACGCACTCTTTTATTATGATTACAGCTGAAACAGCAAAAGATGTAGTGCTAGGTACACGCGAGTACCAACCAGATGGGTACATCGCAAAACCCATCACCCGAACTGTTCTTGAACAGCGCTTAGGTCACATACTTACGCAGCAAAAAATACTTAAACCCATCAATAGAGAAATAGATCTAGAACATTACACAAAAGCCATAAGCCTTTGCCAGCAAGAATTGGAAAATAACACAAAATACAAATCTTGGTGCTACCAAACTCTTGCAAAACTCTACGGATTGCTTGGCGATACAAGTAATGCAACCAAGATTTATCGTGATGTATTATCATCAAGAGAAATCCCTTGGGCTAGACTCGGAATGGGGCAAGTTCTCAACCAAGAACAACACTATGAAGAAGCTAAGGACTGCTTCATAGAAGTCATTAAAACCAATCCAAATATGATCGAGGCTTATGACAGCCTTTCCCAATCATACTTAAAACTAGGGCAGAAAATAGAAGCTCAGAACGCACTTCAAGAAGCCGTAGACCTATCTCCAAGAATAATCCCTAGACAGGAAAAACTCGGTTCCATATGCTTAAACAATCAAGATGTTGAGGCCGCAAGCAATGCCTATAGGCATGCCGTTCAATACGCAGAAAATTCTGTCCACGAAAAAGCTGATCATTATCTAGACCTAGGCAGATGCTTATCCGACCTTTCAGAAGGTGATACCAGCGAAAATGGAAAAAGCAAAGCAACCGAAGCTGTTAATGTATTAGAAGTCTCCAGTGAAAAATTTTCAAATAATGAAGATGCAAGCTTAAATGCAGCACTTATTGCCGCACGCGTTCTTTCGGGCCAAGGTGATCAACAAGCCGCCGACGACAAACTCCATCAAGCGGAATGCATGATAGAGGAAGAAAGCCTTTCCCCTC
>Ga0209290_1000277_pt1 | contig 44469 bp, 36 predicted proteins | sample EN1Hudsemesocosm_2_FD_184632 | JGI IMG/M metagenome (GOLD analysis project Ga0209290, IMG submission 184632) | Methane-oxidizing microbial communities from mesocosms in the Hudson Canyon - EN10B Hudson Canyon (SPAdes) (version 2) | ecosystem: Environmental > Aquatic > Marine > Cold seeps... | reverse complement strand
CGGTATTTAGGTGATTATGGGTTAGAGTGATCGGCATAGCTTCTTAATAAAATACAGCTTGGCCGCGATTATTACTACTATGATAGAAACCTTTTTCATTTGGCTCATCAGCTATATAGAGTTAAAGATATATTTTCTCTTTTAAAGCCAAGGTTCTGATTATATCTGCTTTGACGCCCCCGCAAACAAATAAACGAAGACAATTAATGCCTACCTCCTCATATAGCTCTTGATAGAAAATGAGCGCTTTTCTCAAGAGCCAACGCTCACTTAAATCTGAAATTGGTTGAATTATCCTGAACAAAATAAAACACTTTAGTGTCTTTAAGTGTGGAAGTGTTTGTCGCCTGATAATACATTAATTAATGTCAGGTCTTCACCTCAAACTGCCATAAAAAAAGGCTATTCGATGCCGGCTAAATCTTTTGAATTGAGGATGTAGCCTGAAACGCCGATATATCCTAATGGCACCAAGATGTATTCTAGTTGTCCTAAATATCATCATATCGTTTATTTTAGAGTGTCGGCCAAGTGGTTAAATCGATACTTTTTGAATGTTAAAACGATTAATTTAAGTTCACCTCTGATTCCTCACAAATCAATCATTTAAGTGGATGAGTTTTGTTTAAACATAAGGTCTTGGATGCCAGCCCTCTCTGGTTTAAATGAATTCACTATATGCTCCGCTTCATACCCTAAAGAAACACCAACAAGAAGCTTATACCCCTCTTCGACCTTGAAATGTTTTCGTATAGGGCTTGCCCACGTTGCCAGCGCACCTTGGGCACATGAACCAACCCCCTCTTCAGTTGCTGCCAACATTAAGGACTGAAGGTAAATGCCCGCATCTAAGGTAGCCCACTGATTTAACTCTTTATGAACAAAAACAAACACAGCAACTGGTGCATCAAAAAATGTAAAATTCCGCGCCATCTGCATATCTCTTGCTTTACGATCAGTTCGAGCAATCCCTAAGGTTTGATATAAACCAAAACCTGTTTCCTGACGACGTTTCTGCAACTCTTTTGGGTATTTTGTTGCTACCTTAAAGTCGCCATCTGGCAACCCGCCTTTAGTTGCTAAAGTGAACAATTGCCTAGGAAGTGATTGCTGTTGAAGTTTTGTTGCATGCATAAACTTTGTGTAGAGCTCTTTCCTTAACTGTTCAATGACACTACCTTGTGCGATGGCTATTTTATAAGGCTGTGAGTTGCAATTACTCGGTGATTCATTCGCTGCATTTAAAATTTTATTTAAAACATCATCAGGGATTAGGTCTTTTTTAAATTGTCTTACGCTGTGTCTTGTCTTTAATGCTTCAATTACGTTCATATTCTGCTCATATTTTTAAGAATCAATATCTAAGGGTTTTCAATAATGCCGACTGACTTCTTTATTAATACAACTATTTATTATGCCTTAGTACTGCGGTTAACACAGGTAGTTATAAAAAAATCTACAAAAAGGGGTATTGCTGTTTACCACAGCCGAATACAATCGATTGGGTAGGTAAAATTAGTCCGTAGAGAGTAGGTTTTTATCGCTTGATCTCGATTAAATCGATGTCAGGTTTTCACTGAAAAGCTGCCATCAAAACTTACTATATAGAAGGTATAGCTTTAAACACCTGATGACCGTTTATAGCATAATCTTGCCTCTTACTGACACAAAGCAGTCTCTGAATATTAGGGACAACATGGTCTACTTAATATGACTTATCTTTCTCATAAAACGAGTGGTATGGCGTGTGGTTCCTTTTTCTAAACACGATAAATCGCTGACCAAGTGTTAAAAGTGTGCATTTTTAAAAAAATTTCCGTTAATGCGGGGGAAACTCACTGCTCTTTTTATACATTTTTTGAGCGCTTTAGTCCTACACTTTTTTACCGTGTTCGTTAATCCCCACCAAATTTTCCGCAATCACCCTCAACAAAAACGTCTCCCTTTCAATCGAAAGACCTTTCTTATCACTACTATCAATCACTACTTCATTATGAGCAATAGCCTCATAAATATTTATCCATAGCGGAGTCATGCCGTTATTCACTTCATGTGACTCAAAGGCCGTATCACCTAACTCTTCATCAATATCACAAATATAGCAATGCGAGACCATATGAATAATATCCGCATCTGATTTATACCAAGGACGGTACTCATCATAACGAGCAAAGGCTTTTACATTGCGTATGCCTTGCGCCCCAGTCTCTTCCTGTAATTCTCGTTTTAGGCCTTCGACTTCATCCTCACCCTCATCTATGCCGCCGCCAGGAAGGCTGTAGTCGTGATAGCGCTGTGTGTATAGCAGTAGAATATTCTCGCCCTTAACCACAATACCTCGTGCGGCGTGGCGCACAATAAGTTTAAGATCACTCGTAGTGGATATATCTAAAGGTGACACTTCGGGATGAAAAGCAGTTTTTAAAAGTCGCATAAATAAACACTTACGGGTGCCACCATCATTTCCTCGTTATTCTTTTGAGTCTAACGTAGCTAACAATGACAGTAATCCCTCACCTCTTTTGTGGGTAGATTTCTTAAGCACATAGCTTTTCATATTATTATGGTGATTGTAAGTTTAAAGCTGAATGAGCCGATCACGATTATAAACCTTAATAGTTTCACAATTTGAGCCTAGTTCGTCTGCTCTGCAAATAACCGATAGCGCGCATTTTTTGATTAACAGGGAGCGGCTAAATATGAGCACAGATAGACCTTATTATCATGGGTTTCAATTAGGAATAGCTGCTTATTGATCATGTCACTTTTATTCGAGCCGGACCCCTTAAATTTTTATTAGAATTTTCTCGGGGCAAAACCCGTCACAACATCGACACCGATTTCGCGACCGATTCCTGTTAAGGGGTGTACAACGATCAGGCCGCGCACGGATTTTTTTAATTTCCCCATATCTGCTTGCTCGGCTTGGGTCAGGGGTCGGTTAAAGGCCAGCGATTTGATGCTACGGCCTTTGCTGCTATTTTGGTGGGTCTGTTGTTGTTTGATACTGGTAATTTTAGCGTTTGCTTTGTCCAGTTCACTTTGAAAGTAAGTGATTTTTTCATGGTCGTTACGCTGCCGGGCGGATGCTAGTTTGTTTTTACAGACATCGAGGTGATTGTTCAACTTCTGGAGGCTTTTCTTTATATTCATTTGAGGTACCATATCAACGACTCTATCAATTACGTGTGTGCTCATTGTAACAGTTTGTTAGAGAGTGAGATGCTAATATAAAAGCCCGACCCACAATCAATGTGGCAGAGTCATTGATTTTCTGTTGTTTATAACGTTTAGTTTCGCGAGCGAGCAACGTGTGTCCGAAAGAGCAATTGGTTAATTGCTTTTATTCAATCATATCTAAATCATTGCAGGACAGATTTGTAGGTTTGAAATATATCATCTCTTGGAAAACTACGGGGTCACTCGATTGAAATAAAAGTAGTGTTAAAAGTAGCTCTCTTCTCTATTTCGACAACTCTAGAGAGTATCGCGTTTGAGCACGAAAAATGGTCTATCATTCCACGAGGAATGAACGGTTTAGGTTGTTCTCAGGTATTTTTAGATTAGCTGGTTTATTAGGTTAAATCCCAATAGCGTGCATTATTTGTAAATCAGGATACCGCTGACTATTATTCAAATGCGATCCTTTTTAATATGTCAGGAGGTCGCTAGTTTTGAGTTAAAAGCACGCATTTTAAATTTTCAAATACCCACCAAAGACGAGCTCAATGTCTCCCTTTTAAGAGCAAAATACTTAGTCTAAGTAGTGGTAAATTAATATAATCGCAACTTGACTCCGTACTATAGTACGGCTGCTAAGATGATCATTATTGTCTAGTCCCAAGAGTTTTTAATTAGTGTTAATAAAATAATGAGTACTTGTTGCAGTTCAAAGTTAAAGTCTAATATTGCAAAAAAAACTAATTGTATTCAGTGTGGTGAGAGCAGCCATTCGGTTGCGTTTAAGACAGTACTGCATCACATTGTTCACCCAAGTAATCAGAACCTTAGAGAGGAAATATTATATTTTTGCGATAGCGTTATATGCCCCGTCATCTACTTTTCTGTCGATGATATTATTTTCACACAAGAAAGTTTGCGCGGACCAGTCGGACAAAAATCTAACGACCCACTAAGAACTATTTGCTATTGCTTCGATGTGACCGCGCAGCAAGTTTTAGATGAGCTTTGCATTGATGGTCTCAGTCCGAGCAAAGAATTCGTTGTAAACCAAACAAAAGAAAAAAACTGTGCTTGTGAGATTAGAAACCCTTCAGGACGATGCTGTTTAGCCAACTTCCCGACAAAAATCGAAGTTGTAAAATAGCTGCAACTTTATAATAGGAACACCGTCAAAGTACTATACGTTTGTTATGAGGAGTCATTTAATGTCAGACAAAGAAACGAACCTACCTATTGTCGGTGGGCTAATTGCTGCAATTGGAGCGGGGCTATGCTGTGCAGGTCCTTTAATACTGCTCTTACTGGGCGTAAGTGGTTCTTGGATCAGTAATTTAACCTTATTCGAGCCACTTAGACCATTTTTCATAATTACTGTTGTTGCTTTATTTTCCTGGGCTGGCTGGAAGATTTACCGTCCGATCGAGGTTTGTGAAGAGGGCGCCGCATGTGCAGTCCCTCAAATACGAAAACGCCGTCAGGTCATTTTCTGGCTAACAGCCCTGGCAGCTCTTTCTTTAGTAACAAGTAACTACTGGATTATTCTATTCGCTTAAAAATACATGTTTAAATTGATGGAGAAAATGATGAAAAAAATCACCTTATTTACTTTAATGATACTTACAAGTTTCGGTTTGCTTGCCAAGCAACAAACGATTATTTTAAGTGTTCCTTCTATGAACTGTGTTACTTGCCCTTATACTGTCAAAAGAGCTTTGAACAATGTTGAAGGGGTAATTGACGCAAGCGCAAACCTTGAGACTAAACAGGCAGTTGTGACTTTTGATAATGAAAAGATTTCTACTGAGCACTTAACTGAAGCAACCACCAATGCAGGCTACCCTTCCTTCATCATAAAATAAGGGGGGGGGCTACAAGGAAAAGTTATATGGCAAGCACAATTAGTAAAGTTGCCAATGAACTAGGCATTAACGTTGAGACTATCCGCTTCTATGAGAGACGAGGTTTGATTGCTCAGCCAGTAAAACCTGAAATAGGTTACCGACATTACCCTGATACTATAGTAGGCCGAATTCGTTTTATCAGACATGCTCAGGAACTTGGTTTTACCCTAGACGAAATTGATAGTTTGCTAAGTTTGAAGGACCAGCCCTGTAGTAAGGTGCAAGCATTAGCAAAGGAAAAGCAAAAGGCTGTTCAGAAAAAGCTGTCTGACCTAAACAAGCTAGATCAAGCTCTAGAAGAATTGCTACTTCAGTGTCACAGTAATGACGACGAGAGCCGGTGCCCTATAATTGATTCGCTACAGTCTTGAAGATTACTGCATTGATTAGTGCTACTTACGACCACACTCAAAAGCCATTATCTATTCTGTTTTTAAACTGACCGAATTATCCTGAACAGAATAATGCTTCTAAGTAGCAATTAATATAACACTACTGCCACAGCTAAAATAATTTCTGGTATAAGTCACTAACCGGAAGTTATGACATAGAAAGATTCAGGTCGAAATATTTAATTTAAAAAACCTGAAACCTGAACACCTGATGTCAGCTATTGGCACAGAGCCAAGACTAAGCTATGTTTATCAAAACCACTCGTTATTAAACAAGCTTAACCGCCTACTTTGTGACAACGCCTGATATTCTTAATATTTTAGTAAACCGATTATTTTTTAATTCCTTCGACCCTGTTAGTCTCTTAACCATGACAAAACACCTACCTAGCATACTTAAACGCCCCCGTAAAATTCCGGGTCGACGATGGATGGCCCGTGCTTCGGTGGCCGTCATACTCCGCAAGAGTCAGGCACATGGTTTTGACATTCTTCTCATTAAACGCGCTGAGCGCGTCGGTGACCCTTGGTCTGGTGACATGGCTTTTCCGGGCGGCAAAATGGACAGTACCGATCAAAATATTTATCACACGGCCTTGCGTGAACTACATGAAGAAATTGGTCTCGACGCCGGAAATCTCAAACAACTAGGGCGTCTATCAGATCAACTAACCAAAACACACTCAGGCTTACGCCCGATGATCATTTCCCCCTTTATTTTCGAACTTAACAAACAAGCCGATTTTGAACTAAACCATGAAGTTTCTGAAATAGTTTGGGTTCCTCTTACGCACTTCTCTACCTCAATAAATCGAAAGCAGATGGTATGGAAGGTTAAAGGCCTAAAAATCAACCTTCCCTGTTACTGGTTCAAAAATAAAAGAGTCTGGGGCTTAACACTGAGAATGCTCGATGAGCTTGTCGCTAAATAATGAATTAACAACATTACCTAGCGGCGAAATATTCATCACAGTAAAAGAGCGACTCTATGTCCTTATAGTATGCACTTTTAAAACTGGTCTTACCCATAAAAAGTAGACACTTATATTTTGTGCATGCGTTTTTAATTATGACCTAGAAAACCGGTTAAACCAAAACAAAAGGATTCGCTTCCGGTACAAAAACAAATTTTGCATATATTAATTGTGAGAATATAGATTCGTTGTTTAAAGCTTATAAAAAATCGGGTGCCATGCTTACTCTTGAGATTTCAGATAAGTCGTGGGGCATCAGAATTTGGAGTTATCACACCAGGAAAACATAGAATAATGTTTGGCCAAGAATTAGAAAATATGAATTAATACTAAACAATCGTGCTGTGTTATATAAGACTTTTGGGGAAGCTAACGAATGCTGATAACCCAAGTCCCGAACTGCGTAATAAGCTGCACGTAATAGTCAGTCCAACTTTACGACAGTAATGTTTAGCTCACAAAGGTCTACCTGCTTATTGACCAGTTGATCACGCAAGAGACTAACAATCTCCATCAGCTTGGCTGTCTGTTTTAGTTTGGCCAGTTTTGAATTATGCCGCTAAGGAGAAATTTCTGCCCCCCTTTCTTTAAACCTTCTACCTAAAATTCAAAAATATAGATTACTTTTGGTTATTAATCAGAGGGGGAGAATTTTCTTTTGGCCAATTATATTTAGAACTCTACTCGAAACAAGCCACCGCTAAAAAAGGAGGTCACGAGTAAATCCCCTTCATTAAATAATGACTCCCCAGCAAGAGTGTCTGGTTGATAAACAATACTACTTGGTACAACGGCCATTGGAACCGAGAAATAGAAACGCGCGGTGTTATTAAATTCAGCTGGTTTTAAAATCACAATAGACCCAGGTACTGATACTTTCGCGTAAGCAATATATCCATCATGAACAGCAAAATCATCGATTATTGCAAGGTCAGCACCATCAAAGTGAACCTTAGTTTCACTTGCCGAAAAATCAGTATTAATTTTAGCCTTTATAATATCTGAGCCCCCTGCATAATAGAGTGTATCACCCTCTATTTGTACACCATTAGGAAAAAACTCACTCCCTGAAATCCAGGTTTTATGACTAAAATCCAAGAAGTTTGAGTTACCATTGTCAGTAATTGATACTTGTGAAATAGCATCCCTATTGGGTGAAAGTGACGCTTTACTGTTACTAATATACAGGTGACCGTTATCATCAACAGCCATGCCATTTGCCATAAACCAGTTAGGGTCAAATGCGTCTTCTGAATATTGTTGAGCAAAATTGCTATCGGTCATACGTCCTGTTTTTATCAACTCTTGGTTCAATTCGGTATTGACTTGAAATAACGAAATATCTTCAGCACCCAAATTCAGAAAACCACCTTCGTTGATACAAGCGGCATACAATAATGAATCTTTCGCTGTCAAACCTGCAAAACGACAATCTTCCCCGACTGTCGCATTGTTGATGCTGCCATTCACTGTACCATCGGTTGTTCCTTTAACGTATTGGGTATGTACATAAGACCCATCTGTATTTTTAGTGATTTCAAAAATCCAACTTTCTTTGTCAGAATTTTCACCAATGACAAACAAGCGACCGTCAGCCGTAAACGCGCTATTCTCAGTAGCCCCCATATCCGTATGCGAAACAGGTTCAGTTATTATGCATGCTTGTAATAAACCAGTCAGCGTTACAAGCAATGGGAGTTTTATTATTTTTTTCATGTTTAATTACCTTTAATTGGGCAAAGCACTAGACAAATAAATATTTAACTTGCCATCATTTTTATTATTGGTTAGTACTATTTTTGGGAAATAGTTATTCTCTGTTTTTATTATTTTCTACGTATTTGCCCCCAACAAGACACAAATACGCAGATATTACAGAAGCTACCATTCAAGCAATATCGAAACCCAATACTGCTTATAAGCGCTGCAGAATCAGTTTCCCAGATTTGATTTTTATTGTCTCCCGACAAATGGGGTATATTTCCCTATTTTTTTGACCTTATATATGCCGCTAGAAAAAGAAATATCATGACAATTAGGCCGACAAGCATACCTACTCATGACAGAGCAAGTCACTTAGCCCATTAATCTATCCGTTATATCTCGACTCAAGTATGCCTTTTCGAACCAGTAGCGATCATAGGTTATAACCAAATTAATTTTTTCGACAAGATAACATTAAAATATAGCGTCTATTTAGGGACTTATAGCAGGAATGAAGATCAGAGAATATTACTCTGACCTCTGTGATTAAAAAACCGAGTTCGGACAGGTACATTTAACGTAAAAATACTGGGGACTACTAATCCTCCAGTATTTTACGCAATTTTTTTACACCTCAACTAAGCAGCGCTTTTATCTTGCTGATACGCTTCGCTACCACGGTCATGCTTTGACTGGTAGTATTTCTGTTTCCACATATCCACCAATGCTTGATTCTGATGATCCCATGGGTGGAAGTCTTCTCTAAAAAAGTCTTTGTACGGTTTACGCAAATTCCGCATCAAACCACCTTTACCGAACATATATTTAAAATACCCTTTTATATCTCCCCACCTTGGCATGGTACGAGACCACCACATGAGTAACATCATATATTTTGCGACTCTAGCCGAGAACATAATTGTGGCAATGCGCTGCGCTCGACGAAGCAATTTTCGGTCGCCCACTGCGCTCATATATACGTCGAAGGCAACACCTTTATGCTCAATTTCTTCCACAGCATGCCAACGCATTAAATCAGCGATGGTGTCATCCATACCTTCGAGCACTTTAGGGTTAGTCAAAAACTCATCAGCCAAGATCGCTGTTTGATGTTCAAAACAAACTGTAAAAGCTAAACGAGTCTTATCATTTTTTCCTTTTAAAACGCGCTGCATATCCTTTTCAAAGACTTTTTCCAGACGAACAGCATCAAAACCTAAATCTTTGAGCGCCTTGTTGAATTGTTTGTGCTGATGACTATGATGTCCTTCTTGCCCGATAAACCCTTTAATCTGTAGTTTCAGCTCGGGATCGACTATTTTGTCCCTAAATAAACGTACAGAATCAATAAACTCGCCCTCACCTGCTGGGAAAGTTGCCGATAGCGACGCCATATAAGCGGATTTCAGTAAATTATTATCATAGAAATACCTGCTAGATACTTCTGTAAAAGGGAAGTTCATTCTTCTTGGTTTTACGTCTATTGGTGCGTAATTTAACGCTGGCCGATTATCAACTGTGGTCATTATCGTTATCCTCTCTAACCATTGTCGTTATTATGTTGTGAACTACAGTTTCGAACTGTTAGACACATCATGATCAATTGCAGTATTTGAAGACAGGTGCTACGGTATCAATAATATGGTGATTTGGGCTCAAGATGAATAATAATACTGCACCTGAACTTCAACTCGCATCCGGCGATTATTTAGCCGTAGTACGCGACTTCGCATTAAGTAAGGGGATCAATTTAAGCACCCTTCTTAAAGACAGTGAGATAGAACTTCAAGACTTGATCAATCCTCCCCCTTTGGTTACAAACCTTATTGTTAGCCATATTGGCGTAAATCTATTCAATGAACTAGAAGACCCCATTACAGGTGCGATCGAGTTTGGTTTGAAAATGACAGCCTCCACCCATGGTTCGCTAGGCATTGCGGTACAGTGTGCGGCTGATTTACACCAAGGTTATGAAATATTACGTGAGTTCTACAATACTCGTTTGGCGGCGCAAGATATTTTCATCACTGAAGAGAGAGAGAAAATAAACGTTAAATTAGTCTGCAAAAATGAAATGATGTTAGATGATGAGGTCCAGCATTTCTTTGATATTTCGACTTTAGTAACGATAGCGACAAATACTTATCTGGCCTTAGATAAAAGTAATATCCAAGGTACGATTCAAATTAATGTTGACTCAAAAGAGCCTGAGGGTTTTTCTCACGAAACACTTGTCGGCGTAACGATACTCTTTGAACAAGCTTATTTGGAAATGCTCATTCCAATCGAATGGAAGCACGAACCTTTAAATATTGCTAACCAGGAAATGGCGAGGGTCGCTGTCAAGAAATGCGAATCTGAACTCAAACAAGTCAGCCCTAGTGACCTAGTCCAACGCATAAAGAAGCACGTAAAAGACGACATTAATAACTTGCCCAAACTATTCGAAATAGCTTCAGTTTTTAATATGTCACCGGCAACATTCAAACGTAAACTCAAGGAAAGAAACACCACCTATCAGGATATTAAAAACGAGGTTCGCCTACAGCAAGCTAGCCTACTTATTAGCCAACTAGATTCTATCGAAAATATTGCTGAGCGCTTGGGTTTTAGCGATGCATCCAACTTTACTAAAGCATTTAAAACTTGGACCGGACTGACACCCAAAGAATTTCGGGAAAAGTAATCGAAGTTAGATGAAGCTTGAAGATTTAGTTACAGCTAACCCCATTTATTCAGTATCTAAAAACATAAAAAATACTCAAGTTCATTGACACACCAAACTATGATTGTGACCAACTGAACTACAAGACTAAAAACCTTTTCGTGCCAATAGCGCACTCAGGAGAACAGTTTTTTTGACTGTACTAAGGTAAATTATCGAACTAGAGTTGAACAACTCTTTTTGACGTAATTATGAAATAGTACATATTAGCAGCTACACTTAGAGTGCTAATAAAATGACGCCTATGGTATCGTATGTCTAATAAGCCAGCAGCAAATTCTACTAAATTTCGCCACAACAGTGTTCGACACTGGGTACTACTACGTTTAGCTTTGTTGCTACTTTGTGTGGGTGCAATTTTTTGGTGGGGCGCCTATAGTTTGTTAGAAGCTCGATTCGACAGCTCCGATGAAGAGCACTACAAGCAAGAACTACTTCGAGTCAGCATCGCCTTGAAGCAAAACCAAGCAGCGCTGGAAACCACTATTGCAGACTATGCATATTGGGATGAAGCAGAAAACTTTATACTTGGAACAAACCCCTCTTTCATTGATGATAACTTCATCGCTAGTTCAATGACTAATATTCAGATTAAAGGTGTCATTATTACACGCCTTAACTCAACGCCCTTAGCCAGTCGAATGCTCTTACCTGATGGATCGCTCAAAGAAATGCCAATTGATTTTTTAGCTTTACTTACTCCTCACCTGGCACTTTTAGCTTCTAATAATAGCCGGGGCACCTCATCAACGCTTTTATGGTTGAACGAGCAGCCATTTTTAATATCAGCCGTTGCGGTGACAGACACAATGGGGATTAGACCCCCTAGTGGATACTTGTATTTCCTACGAAGTTACCATTCAGATGATCTTCGAGACTTAAGTTCAATGGTATTGGTCGATTTTGAGTTACAACAACACAACCTTAAATCAAGCCCTGAGCTTATTATTAATCGATATGACTCTGAATTGGGCACTCATTGGAAAGTTAGTAAGCAGCTTAATAATTTATCGGCTCAAATCATTGTAAGTGGCGCCACTCACCTAAAAGATGAACGTTATTTGGCGTTTGTAATACTTGGCGCTAGCGTCGCTGGACTAACATTTTTTTCTTTACTCGGTGTTTATTTAATATTAAATGTCCGCATTCTAAATCGCTTACAACAATTTTCGTTACTCGCAGACCAGCATCGAATAGATCCAAACAGCCATATTCGATGGCCTGAGAAAGGAGATGATGAGCTTGATAATCTAGCCTCCTCACTCAATGAGTTGCTCGACGAAGTTGACGTCAGGCATAAAGACCTTAAATATATTGCTGATCATGATCATTTAACCGGCATCGGTAATCGGCACTTACTCATGACCCGATTGGATCAACTCATGAACCCTAACCAACAGCCTCACAAAGAGATTAGTAGTTTATTGCTGCTTGATTTAGATGGCTTTAAGTTGATCAATGATGGTCTTAGCCATGCTACCGGCGATAGAGTATTAAAAATCGTTGCACAACGTATTGGTGAGCTGATAAGGAACAAAGACATAACTGCAAGATTAGGCGCAGATGAATTTGCGGTGTTACTTGAGGGTCTTGAACCTGAAAAAGCTGTTCTTATTGCAGAGCGTTTGTTTGAAAAACTTAAACAACCATTTAAATATGATGAACATGAATTGTACATTCGTGGCTCTGTGGGAATAACCTTGGTTGATGCATCGCTCACCAAAGAACAAGTCTTAAGAAATTCAAATCTAGCGATGTCTGAAGCTAAACGTCTGGGTAAAGGTCAGATCGTTGTATTTTCTCATGAATTACTAGATATCGTGTCTCGCAGAATGAAACTTGAGCAAGCTTTATATCTTGCATTGAATGAGGATATGTTGGAAGTATGGTTTCAACCTATTGTAGATACTAATTCTGGTGATGTTGTATCAATAGAAGCTTTGTCACGCTGGCAGTTCGAAGGAAAGTATATTCAACCTGAGGAGTTTATTAGCATTGCTGAAATTACAGGCATGATTTCTCAATTGGGTTCATTTGTCTTTAATCAAGCTGGAGCAGCACTCAAAGGTTTGCGAGTTGACTACCCTGACCTACAATGTAATGTAAACTTATCAGTTCGCCAGTTTCAGGACACTGACTTAGTCGCCGATATCAAAGCTTGTATGCATAAATATTCTTTGCCAACCTCTGCATTGCATTTGGAATTAACAGAGAGCATGGTCGCGCAATCTGAATCCGATATATTGCCTATCATGAAAAAGTTAGTAACCTTGGGCTATCACTTTCACCTTGATGACTTTGGTACGGGGTACTCCTCACTGGAACGCTTACGTGCACTGCCTTTCGACACGCTTAAAATTGACCGTAGTTTCATTGCCCCCTTGAATAGAGATGATGATGTCATGGTTCGCAATATCATTAATATTGGTCAGGATCTAGGTATGAACCTTATTGCTGAGGGTGTTGAAACTTATGAAAATGTAAAACATTTAAAGGATTTAGGTTGCCCAGTAATCCAAGGTTATTACTTCGCAAAACCAATGCCTCTTAATGAACTAACTTTATGGTTGTCAACGACTGAAAAAACCACTAAATGGGCATAAGCCAGCCATATAGTTTGAGTTATTTATATTGGAAAGGACAATATATGAAACACTTTAACTATTTATGGCCCCCTAAAAGATGTGTCCCCACGCTCTTTATGGAACAAGCTAGATCATAATAATTACGCCAAGTTAGTCCAACACATTATTCGTGACGCTTTATCTGAATACCCCGCTACAGTACTGTAAACTCACAATAAATTGAAATAAACCACAGTCAAAAGTTCTACTTTTTCATTTTCTCCTTTAGGTCAGCAAAAGGGTTATAGGTGGCTGCGGCTATAACTGAACCAGAGTCACCACCATCTTCCGAAAAATTCACATATTTGGAATGCTCTTGATCGTGACAATACATACATAACAACTCCCAGTTACTACCGTCAGACGGGTTATTATCATGATTATGATCGATATGATGCACTTCCAGTTCTCGCAAATTAGGCCGAGAAAATTCACGCGCACAACGCCCACAAACCCAGGGATAAAGCTTTAGAGCCTGCTCTCTGTATCCAGCTGCGCGCTGAGAGTTATAAATGCGTTGCTCAGCAAGAATACGATCATGTTTACTGGTGTTACTTATTTTTGAAGCCATATAAATACCTCAAAATCTGGCTCTACTAACTATCTAAATGACGAATAAATTCACGTAAATAACTTTGAAGTTTTTTAGCGTTTTCAGGCCCAATACGCCATACCCATTTAGTGATATCACTATTATTTTCAATGTCAGTGTTTATATATTTATAGGTAATACTAGTAGGTTGTTTTAATTCTGCTAGCTCGACTACTAGAGGATTCACAACAAGAATATTATCCATTGCTAATCTCATGCGTTTACTAAAGCTGCTACCATTTCCTAATTCAGCTTGGGCTTTGTCAAAGATTGGCTGCCAATAATGATAATAGCTCACTAAAACATCAGGACGAACGGATGTAATAACATCAATTAAGGCGTTATAACGTTTATGATTTTCTGGGTCCGCGTATAAATGCCCACCCTTGGTGATCACTTTGAAAGCAGTAATCTTAAATGTAAGCGGTCGATATTTGGTAGAGATTTTACCCTGGGCAATACGGTCAATAAATGCTACCCATTTTCGAATTTGTTCAGCTGGCGAGATCCATTTTTTAAATTCTGGATTTATATCATTAACTAAAGAAATGACCTGAACATCACTATCACTCAAGCTGGTTGGAGGTGGCTGCAATGAAACTTTTTGCTCTGTCTGCTGAGTTTGAGTGTCTGAACCTTCTGTGTTTGTTGTTACTATAATGGAGGGTTTAATCAGGGGTTCTCTAAGTACTAACTGAGGCCTAGCCGCTTCCCTATTCTGCTCAGCACTATCCTTTACATTTTCTTTTTGCAGAACAGAATCAAGAGTTTGTGTAACAACCTTATTGAAGGTTATTTCTGGAAACAGCAAAAGAGCACCAATTCCCAGTAATAGAATTGAAATAATTATCCCACGAATTAACCAGCTCATAAAATACCCTCCTTGTGAACCTGCACGAACTTCTTATACTAAGAATAGGATAAAATATTATCTTTATGTTTTAGTTAAACTGTTTTTACTGTTTATCGATGTCCTTTCTTAGCCATTTACATCGAGCCAAATGCTATTAAACCGACTAACCCCACTCCTAATCAATTTATTCTACTATCAAATACTAACGATTATTCTTAACGACCTTTTGAGTAGTTGCTTGTTTAACCTGTCTCCACCAAGTAGTTTGAGGTGCGGCGTCATCTAATAACCATCGTTCGCCAATTTGTGGTGTTGTTACCGTCTGTTTACTTTCAAAAGCTAATTTTTTAATACGCTCTAGCGGGTCTGTCCACTCATGAAAGGCTAAGTCAAAAGTGCCGTTATGGATGGGCATCATGACCTTTCCTTTTAAATCCAGGTGAGCTTGCAGCGTTTGTTCGGGCGTCATGTGTACAAATTCCCAGCTTTTATCGTAGGCACCATTTTCCATCATAGTTAAATCAAAAGGCCCGTATTTTTCACCAATCTCTTTAAAGCCGGAAAAGTAACCAGAGTCACCGCTAAAAAATATACTATGCTGCGGCGTTTTAATTACCCAGGAAGACCACAAAGTGCTATTACCATCGGTTAAACTCCTGCCAGAGAAATGATTGGCAGGAGTGTTTACTAACGTTATATCGCCGATTTGTTTTTGTTGCCACCAATCAAATTCATGTATTTTATCTGCGGGTACTCCCCAATCTAATAAGTGTTGCCCTACGCCCAGAGGTACATAAAACCCATCTACATTGGCGTGTATTTGTTTAATGGTGTCTTTGTCCAAGTGATCATAATGGTCATGAGAAATAATAATTCCGGTAATGTGAGGTAAATTATCTACATCAATAGGTGTCGGGTGAAAACGTTTTGGTCCAGCCCATTGCACGGGCGAAGCCCGTTCTGAAAATACAGGGTCCGTCAGCCATAATTGTTCATTTAATTTCATTAATATGGTGGAGTGACCTAAACGATAAACTGCAGTTTGCTGAGGTAAGCGACCTTTCAACTGATCTGCTTCAATTTTCACTACGGGAATCGGCTGCGGTGGCTCCGTGTTGAATTTATCTTCAAATATAAAGCGTTTTATGATCGTTAGGGTTTTACTTAGGGTTGGTTTTTCAAAAGGTTCACTATTAATAAACTCTCCATCTTTGTAGTGGGCAGATGCCTCTAGTTTGTTATTAATCGTATTACTGACGCAAGCGCTAAGAGAAATAGCCAAAATCAAAGCTCCTATTGGGAATATTATGTGAGTAATTGCATTCATAATGGGTGATCCGGTAAAAACAAAAAAAGGCATAAAATACTATAAATATCTGAATGAACGTATTCTCTTAATCATCAACTCATTTAATTTATCATCTTGCCTACGCTAACATTTTCATATTATTGCTAAAGACCGATCATTAATCAGTGACTAGCTGTCCAAATATCGCCTGTAGTCTACGAGGGAACAAGCGTAAACTCGAAATACCTACTTTGTATAACCAACCAGGAACGATCACACGCTTTTTACGGCTTAAGGCTTTTAGCCCGGTTTTTGCGACTTTATCACTGCTCATCATGGCTAAGGAACGAACACCGTCCATCTGCTGACCGGCAACGTCCATAAACTCAGTAAGCGTGCCACCTGGGCAAAGTGTTGTAACGGTAACACCTTTGCTTTTCAATTCACTCCCGAGTGCCTCGCCTAGCGCCAGTACGTAGTTTTTTGTTGCTGCATAAGTTGAGAATCTAGGTACCGGAAGAAACCCAGCAATGGAAGACACCAGAAGAATGTCCCCTTGTCCTCGTTTAGCCATATCTTGTCCGTAGAAGTGGGTAAGGTCAGTCAGCGCAATAATATTCAGGTTGATCATTTGATGGTGTTTCGCCAGCGGTAATTCAAGGAAGTCACCATGAGTACCTAAGCCTGCATTATTCACTAGTATATCGACTTGAATTCCCATTGCAGTAGTTTGCTGATATAACGACTCACTCGCATGTGGCAACGCAAGATCTTTTGCAATGACTTCAATTTTGACATTAAAATCAACTCGTAGCGTCTCTGACAGTATATTTAATCGATCTTCTCGGCGTGCGACAAGAATCAAATTTGCTCCTGATTTTGCCAAGAGATGAGCAAAGGACTCACCAATACCACTTGACGCGCCAGTGATCAGTGCCGTTTTCCCCGAAAAATTATTCATACTTCCCCTATTTAAACATAACTAAAGTAAATGACTAAGTGTTCAATAAACAAACACTTCGATGATCATGAAATTATAGTATAATTCGATAAATGTCAAACTATCAAACTGTATTAGAGGATTTTTATCATAAAATATATCTGCTATTATTATGTGACAGTTTCATAACTATCAAAATAAAGCAGTCGTACTTGAACTAGGAGTTGATGTGATTGATCACAAAAAAATAGCGAGTGCTTTCAAAGCATTGTCGAACCCAAATCGATTAAAAATTTATCTGGAAATACTCGATGCTCGCTCCAAACAAGTTGAATCTTCAGATTCAGGGTGTGGATTGACTGACTTTATAAAGAAGTTAAATTGCGGAGCTCCGACGGTTTCCCATCATATTAAGGAGTTGGTGAATGCTGACCTCATCACCGTTGAGCGTCATGGCAAGTTTATGACTTGTTACCTTAATGATGAAATGCGTGATACGTTGAAGTTATTCTTCGAAATTTAGTGTCATGATTACGATGTAACCCTCCCCTTTTTCTTTTGTTATGGGGCCCTGCTCGCTAGAAATCTAATATACAGGCATATATACATAGCACTTAATTTATTTACTGAATCATAATTGCTACGTACACAACATGTTTAGTGCCGACCGCTACTCGTACCCCTTCGTATTTTACTTGTTCATTCGTATCAAAAGTATACGTAAATACCTGTTAATGAAAAACGAACAATATGGTTGGGTCTTTATGACAAAGAGGCGCTAAAGAAGAACTTATGTCGCTAAAGAAATTTTTAACTTAGTATCTGCACCCGTTAAAAACTGACTAACCCTTGCAGGTGGTAACATGATCCACGACGATATATCTTCTGCGCTTAGAAGTAATGGCATTTTGTTATGATATTGAGCACATAGCTCTGTAGGTTTAGTGGTTAAAGTGACAAGCTCTGGCATTTTGTGCAAATAGTCGAAACATAAGCCAGCCATATATAATGGCTGATTATTTTCTGCATTAAATAGGTACTTTTTCTTTTTACCATCCAGGTTGCTCCATTCAAACCAGCCCGAGCATGGTACAACGCATCGTCTGGTTCTAAAGGCAACTCTGAAAGTTTGTTTAACACTGGCTGTTTCAGATTGTGCATTAATAATCAGTTTTTTTGACCAATCAGGTTGTATGCCCCATTTTGTATTTACCTGCCTAATATGGCCGTGAATATTTGCCAGAATAGATACTGATTTTTTCGGTGTTAAGTTTGTATTATTTATGGCGTTAAAATCATTCTGAATAAAATGTGACACTTGCTTATTGAGCGTGGCTGAAATAATACTTAAACGTCCACACATGAAAAATACCTAACTGATAACCAATGAAAATATGCAAAACCGGATTTGATGTGCCAATACTATACAGTGGTGTAGCATTTTATTTTATATATATAACGACTAATGAATAACCTATTTAATCAAAGCCTTTAGTTTGTTGTTTTTAATAGCAATTCCTGCTATTGCCACTACTCCCTTTAGAACTTATACGGTTTCGGCCTTCTGATTTGGCTTGATAAAGTCCCTTGTCGCATCGCTCTATCCAGGTATTGGCTAAATCACCTGCTTTAACTTCTGATAGACCACCACTGAACGTGATAGAACGATCGAGATTGAAGTTCTGTTTTTCAATAATAGATCGTAATTTTTCGGCTAGTTTAGCCGCATTTTCGGCATTTGTATGCGGCAGTAACACTGCAAATTCCTCTCCGCCATAACGAAACAACTGATCCCCCACCCTTATTCGACTTTTGATCATTTGTGCGACTTCTATTAATACACGATCTCCAGTTTGGTGACCATATTGATCATTAACTGATTTAAAATAATCCAAGTCAAAAATAAATAATGTCGCAGGCGTTTGATAACGGTTAAATTCATTAATAGTTTTTTTAATTACAGTGAGAAATGTATACCTATTAAGTACTTTGGTTAACGGATCATGCGTCGCAATTTCATTGAGTTTACTATGCAGTTGGTTAACTAGAAAAGAAAAAGAAAATGCAGATAAGCCTACCAATATCAGTGTTCCGATTATTCGGAGTAAGACTGGATAAGGATAATGTGGTGAAATAATATAAGAAGCGAGCAGGATAAATAAGACAGTTCCTATACAGGCTTCTTTTAATTCCATGACCAAGAAAAAGCCGAGCACGACAACATATGCCCAATAGACGCCAAATTCCGGATGTAAATTAATCACATTAAGAATTATGAAGGGAATAAAGAAAGCAAATCCGCGCCCCTGCCACAAATAGTGCTGCCTCCTCAGCATAACTAAGACTACCAGTAAGTAGTAGCCACCCCCTAAGGTCGACACGAATGCGGTGCCAAAGTCGCCGCGGGAGAATTGCAAAACGGCAAACAGAATCACCGCTAGTGTACCTAATATATGAATATAGAGCCGAAGCCTAAATTTATACTCTATAATCTCATCAAGCATTGTTTACTCCAAAGAGCGGACATTCAAAACTTTGCCAAACCATGGCCATCATTTTTAACTATGGTTTCAAAAGTGTAGTATCACCGACAAAAAATACTAGGCCTCGAGCTTTATTCTGCACACGTATGAAACCATTTATCGCTAAATTAGATGCTGTTTTTGATCTGATTTCTCTTAGTTCTAAATTCAATAGGGAATAATTTGTAGTAGCATGCCAAATTTAGCCACTTGAATAGTGGTTGATATTAGGACTATTATTGAATAATAGAGGGTGAAATTGATCACATGCTTTGAACCACGTAATTCCAAAGCCTAAGGTGCATACCGGATCATTCAAAACGATTGACCCGGCTGTTTTTCAAATGCCCGTGAAATATTTTTATGACTGCCAGAATAACTAGGGCGTAACAATATTAAAGGTACCTTTTGGCTGGTCCAGTAATCTAAAAAATTCTATTAAATCCAACTTACTCCCATCAATGGACAAATCATCACCAAACAGAGTGTCTTTTAAGCCCGCTTTACCGATAATGATATCAACCAACAAAGGTTTCGTTAAATTTAACGTGGCATCAGCCTGAGTATTCATCGCCACTTTTTTATGGCGTAGTACTGAATTATTAAGGCTTAATAGATAGCTTTCATTCAAGTCAGTAAACAGAATTTTAATGCTTATTTTTTTACCCTCAGCTTTAGGGCCATTCAAACGCACCGCCATGGAATCAAAAAAGTTTTCCACGGGTGTTTTTAATAAAACACCTTCCATTATGGCTATATCTATCCCTTTTTCAGGCGCTCCATTCCTTAATTCATAGGCGCCAGTAAGGTATACATCTCGCCAAGGCGCTGATTCAGCTTGATATCCTAGCTGGTCATACACTTTTGCTAACAGTCCTTTCGCTTGTGCGTTGCCCGGTTCAGCAAATACTGCGTGATTTAATAACTCTGCTAACCAGCGATAAGTTTGAATGCCTTCTTCAGCCGATGCATGAGCGGTTTTATCAAACGTGGATTGCGCTTTAGCTACAACACTTTCAACGCCGCCCATCATCTCCATATAACGCGTGGCAGCTTGCGTTTCGGGAAGTGGATCTAACTTGGCAGGATTTGCCGTATACCAGCCTAGATAAGCCTGATAGACCGCTTTGGCATTGTGTTTAACCGTGCCGTAGTAACCCTGGTTATGAAAGGCAGTATTCAGACTTTCAGGTAGAACCACTTCTTCAGCCACTTCATTTGGTGTATAGCCATTGTTAAATAAGCGTACGCTTTGGTCGTGCATGTATTTATAGGTATCACTTTGTTGCGTTAAGAATTCCTTAATGTTCCCCTGCCCCCACATAGGCCAATGATGACTGCCGAAATATACCTCACTATCAGAGAATAGGTCTTTGGCTTGCTCAATGTAACGACTCCAAAGGTTCGCATCACGCACTTTAGCCCCCCTTAGCGTATACAGATTATGCATATTACGAGATAACATCTCAGCACCACAAAACGCTTTATGTTCCGGTAAATAAAACGTCATTTCAGCCGGTGCTTCAGAGCCAGGTACATACTGAAACTCAAAAGGAACGCCATCAACATTAAGTGTTTTACCCGTTTCGCCCACCAATTCAGTGGGCGAAAGTAAAGCAAAACGGCCGAAAGCAGGCCCTTTACCCAAACCAGTACCTACATGACCACGTTCACTTCGCGAAAGAGATCGACCATACATATAGGAAGCCCGGCGACCCATCGCTATACCAGCAATGATATTTTCACTGGTGGCTTCTTCCATGAATCCCTTTGGGGCAATAATACGCAATTTTTGCTGATCTTCTTCGCTCATATTGGCAAGAATACCTTCGATGCCACCAAAGTGATCTAAGTGACTATGCGTATAGATAACCGCCGCTATGGGTTTTATGCCTAGATGTTGTTGAGCAAATTTAAGTGCTTTATCAGCCGTTTCTTTGGCCGTTAGTGGGTCCACTAAAATCCAGCCGCTATCGCCTTCAATAATGGTCATATTGGCGAGGTCATAACCTCGTAATTGGTAAATACCTTCGCTGACCTTAAATAAGCCATGAATATTGTTAAGCGATGCTTGGCGCCACAAGCTTGGGTTTACGCTATCAGGTGATGTACCGTTGTTACCTTTAAAATCTACAAAGTCATACGATGGCATATCCCAAATAACTTTTCCGTTTTGATCTGTGGTAATGAGACTTTTATCTTGCGCTATCAGACCTCTTTTGACATCTTCAAAATCATCAACATTATTAAAAGGTCGTTTATTTAACATCGCTTTATTTGCCTTAATAGTCACAGCAGTAGGTGCAGTATGACCATGAGCATCACTGTCTTCTTCAAACTTTAAAGTGCTATCGCACGCGCTAAGGGTAAGTAACAAGGGCAGTGCTAATAAGTAACTGGGGCGCATAAGTTCTCTCTGATTATCCATATTGATTTTTATAAACGATACTTTTATCTTTAAATACATGCGCTATAGTGTCATACACTATAAATGCCTTCTGGTCTTAAAACGACAAACACTATGTCCATTAATGACAAATCAACAACACTATCTTCATGGGCTCGTGTGGTATGCAAGGCTATTGATGACAAGGGCGTTGATAGCACTCAGCTATTAACACTCGCAGAAATAAGCCCTGACGTTTTCAATAATCCAGAAGGACGGATTCCGGTATCTAAAATGAGCCGACTCTGGGAACTCGCAGTGGACGCTACCGGAGATGATGCATTTGGGCTTAGTGTTCCCCCTTTTGTACAACCTACCACCTTCCATGCCCTCGGTTTCTCGCTAATGGTGAGCGCTACATTAAGAGATGCATGGCAGCGCACTGAGCGGTACTACAAAGTTGTTAGTGATGTGTTGGATGTTCGCATTGAGGAGTATGAAACCGAATCGGCGCTATGTTATGTGACAATCCCCGGAAAGAAATATGCTAAAGAAGCGATTGATGCCTTCATCGCCACTATGATCCACCTATCAACCGGAATAACCGGTGGTAGCGCCAAGCCAATAAGAATTGAATTTGAGCGAGCAGAACCCACAAACCGAACGCGATTTGAAACAACCTTCCCCTGCGATATTTATTTCGACACAGGACGTAATAAAATTTTCTTCACCAATGAAGACCTTGACCATCCACTAGCGACTGCCAATAGAGATATCGCTCTAAAAAATGATGAGGTGGTACAAAGCTATTTATCACGATTATTGAAACAATCTCTGGCTAAGCAAGTCACCGAAAAAATTATTATTTCTCTTTCTATGGGGGAGCCCAATCAGGAGATTATTGCTAAAAGTTTGCATATGAGCAGCCGTAGCCTGCAACGAAAGCTAAAAGAAGAAACGACATCTTTTCGCCAGTTATTAGAGGATGTGAGAAAAGGCCTCGCAAAAAATTATTTAGCCAGTTCGCAGTATTCTGTCATTGAAATTGCTTTCCAGCTTGGGTTTCAAGATCCTAGCAATTTCACCAGAGCTTTTAAGCGATGGTTTAGCTTGTCCCCTTCAGCATTTAGGCTACAGCAGTTATCTTAAAATCATCAGATATTGTCAAGGTTCATGCTCAACAAGTTGGATGACTAGCGCTAAAGTACAACACCGAGCTGCCTTCTATTCTATGATACTGAAAATAGGCTCATGGGATCATTAGAATGAAAACAAAGCGCTCATTCCAATAAACCATTTTTTTACAACGAGGTATTCGAAAGATAAAGAGAAAATAGTTTAGTAGCGCCATCAGCTTGAATTTGTATGGCGGTTGCTAAATTCGGTGGAGATTCCCCAAACATTACTCTGTTGTATAACTTTCCCTGAACTGCCCCCAAAAACATCTCTGCTTCAAATTCTGGTTGCGCCCTTTTTAGCGCCCTAAATTCATTACTAACAAAATAGACCACTTTATTTGTCACTTTTTTAACAAATAGTGGTCCTAGCTCCGCATCACCGTACGCTGCTCTTTGTAACGCCACTGACTGGGGTGCATAAGCGACTGAAAGGTAATTGATTGCAATTTGATGTAGCCGTTGATCAACGCCTATTTTTCCATCTAGCTCCTTACTTAATAAGCTTACAAACATGTCTGCTATTTTCTCAACAGCAGCCCGTAGTAGTCCTGATTTGTCTCCGAAATTACGATAAAGCGTTTCTTTTGATGCCTTAGCTAAGCGAGCTACACGAATCATACTTAGACCATTCAAGCCATGCTCTAACAATACTTGAACGGCACTTTCTAGAAGATGATCTCTAAGGTTTGGGTTAGCTGGCCTTCCTTTCACAGATAAAGTTTTTTTTCCCACAGTCTCTTTGATGGTGTTTTTAGGCATAGCATCTTTCCGATCATTATTTGCTTGTTATTCCACCTTATTGTAACGTACCGTACGGTACGGTAATAGATATAAGAGTAGCCACCGCAATAAAATAATCAAAATACTGAAGGAGAGCACTATGAGCTTTTACGAAAACAAAATTTTCCCCTATCTACTTGAAAAGCAAATGTCTAAAGAGAGTTATGCCAATCAGCGTCCCATTGTACTGTCTAATGCTAGTGGGAAGGTTTTAGAAATAGGATTTGGAACAGGTTTAAACCTTCCTCATTATCCAACAACTATCAAAGAAGTGGTGGCATTGGATATAAATCCTGGGATGAGCAAGAAAGCTCAACAGAGGTCTGTTGAGACAGGCATCCAAGTTGAACACCACTGCTTGAGTGGAGAACAACTGCCCTTTGATAACGAGTCTTTTGATACGGTCGTTTCAACGTGGACGCTATGCAGTATTGATGACCTCCGCTCAGCCCTGTTAGAAATACGAAGAGTCTTAAAACCTTCTGGGAAATTTATTTTCTTAGAACACGGGTTAGCGGATAAACCAGTCACACAGAAACTCCAACACTGTGTTACCCCAATACAAAAAATAATTGCCTGCGGTTGCCGCCTCAATGTTGAAATTGATAAGGCGATAACATCAGCAGGTTTTCAAATTAATAAATTAGACAAATTTATATTAAATGGAGCGACATCCCCCTTAGCTGGCTCAATGTATCGTGGAGTTGCTTTCCCTGTAACAGAGTAGGCATTGTAATAGGTCGATAGATTTAAGATGCTCTGAAAAGAAAAGAGCATCTTAAATAATATGCCCCACTAGATTGACAGCTTTGTCACGCCCTGACTCACGAAGTAACTGGTGCTCCTTATTAAGCTGGCAGTAATTTCTGCGTCCCTTTTTAGCTAACAAAATAAATACCCTCTTTTATTCAACCCAACAAACCTGCCCCGAATAGCGATGCGTTTAGAGTTTTTATTATGTTACGAATAACCTACTTATTAAGAAGACCGGCGCTAGCTGAAATTATACGTCAGATAATTTTACAGTTTTTATCTCAAACCGATATGTTAATTATTTATAAAACACGTAAGTGCATGTAACGTAATGTTATATAAAACCTGGCACCTTAATTGCTTATACTGAAGCGAATAAAGTTAAATCATAAATAAGTAATTAAAACTAATTTAGTTACAACAATTTAAAAAGAGAACATGAACATGAAAATGAGTAATATAAAGTCTGTAATGACAGCCCTCTGCTTATCCATAGCATCAGGAATGGCTTTTGCTGCACCTATGGTTTGGACTGACTACGTCGATTTCGGCAGTAACGGCGTAAAGCTAAATAACAACAATAGAATACAAAATTATATTCATGATGTAACAAGCGATGGCTTCCAGCCTGGCTTTACTTCAACTGATTATATTAGCTCCTTTGATCTTTCTATTAATGTATCAGATGATGCTAGAGATAGAGCCGAGTGGGCAAAAATCAGCATTAATGGCATCAAGATTGATCGACAAGAAATTGATAACAATCCATTAGAGTACTCTTACACTTGGGAAGATGGTTCAGATGGGCTTGCAGAAATTATAGCTTTATTTACCTTGAATGCTTACGGCACACTAGATGTCAGCATCAAACGAACGTCTGGAGACTTTTACCTACACGACTCAACCTTAACAGCATATGGAGAGCGCGAAGAAGTTAATGGCGTACCAGAGCCTGGCACTCTTGCCTTATTAGGTTTTGGTCTTGCAGGTTTGGGTCTAAGTCGTCGTAAGTTAAACGCTTAAAGACTTGTTTAACTCCCTTATGCATTCATAAGGGAGTTACCTTATTACAGAAAAAACAGATCTATCTTGGTCATATATAACCTCCTTGTTTTCCCTCCCATTCTTCAACGTTTAAACCTCAGTACGAAATATCGGCTCAAACAAGCACTAAATTTAGAGTTGGTTATCAAAAGTGATCATCTAAACCAATACTTTGTATAAATTAGCCATTCAAGTGAAGACCTATTTTCTATCATCACTACTATTACCCTTTAGCGATACCCACCCTTACTAAGCTTTTTTAACACATCCGTAATCAAGCCTCCAAAAAAACACCAGCAATTAAGAAAGTTAATTCTTTAAAGTAGAATTGATAGTCATTGGTTTGTAAATATTTCTAAAAAGAATCAACAAGGAAGGCTAGCACATAAAATTTTAGCCATGACAATAATTTGGACATAAGGCTTTAGCGGCTAAAAGGACTTAATATGGGCCTAATTAGGATCTTCAATATATGCTTGATAGCAGCATTAAGCGGGCTCATTTTCTTATAATGACCAAATAGCTGGTTTGATTCCAACACCTACCTTCTTGAGCTGATACATATCTTTGCATTAAACAATTTGTACAATGCTTACCAATAAGTAAGTAGAAATAGCCAAGCCCAATGAACATATAAGTATCCAATACTTATCGACCTCTAAATTCATTAATCACCTCAGTTCATTAACCAATAGATTATTAAATAATAATTATCCGCGCAGTTAGTATCACTGATAAAGAGATGACTGTAAATGCTATTAGTTCTCATTAAGAATGTTAGTAGCGACATATTCATTTTTATAACAAAATCAGAAGGTTTTATTTTGAGTCGCTATCAACACTTTGTCGACTTACACCTCCACTCGTAATTTATGATGATCCGCATCGAAGCAAGCTTCTAAAAATAGGCCTCTTACAATAAGTCTGTTAATAATATGCCAACACCTACGCGTTCAGTATTATGATTGTAGTCAACCAGACTTTCGCCATAACCGTTAAAATATTGAACAAAGCCTTTCAAGTGACCCATTAACGGAAAGCTCCAGCCCAATTCAACCGCGCCGAAATTATCAGAGCGCAAGTTATTACGACCCATAATACTAAATTCATGATCATTCCAACGATAAGCAGAGCGTAATTCAAAGTGACCCATGTATTTCTCGATATCTGGGTTGTCATCCCCTTCAGACTCATTAGGGTCTTCTTTTTCATCTTCTTTCAGGCGATACCAAGGGCGTAATGACAAAGCAAAGTTATCTTTCTCAAACAAGAAGCTGGTATAGACCCGGTTCCAACTACGAGAAAGAAGCTGTGTACGGCCATTTGATTGATGTTCAATACCGACCATCACACCCGTGCTGCCACCAAAAGGGTGCCAATTAGTCGCGGTAAGATAAAAAACTTCAGGTTGATAATTGGTTTCACGAAAAGGGGCTGAAATCTCACCCGCATATAACTGCCACCAGGATTGAAGCGTGAAGCCTACATACAAGCTACCGGTATCAGTAAAAAGCGGATTAGTCGTTAACGGCACCTTAATACTCAGTTGAAACTTCGCTTCATAGCTTTTTAGTTCATCAGCCCAATCACTTTGAAACGCATAGGGCGCACGATTTACTTTATTACTATGGGTGTAAGGCAAAATATAATTTTGTTTGTGCGCCGTAATGCTATGTCTATTCCATTGTGTTTGCTTTTCAGCCAAGAAGCGTTTAGTAATCGCCCCACTCGTTACACCTTCTTGCTTAGCTTTATGTACTTTTTCCTGACACGTTTTTCTTATGTTTTGAACCGGCACCTCATTATCAGCCCCAGCCATCTTTGATAAAACACAATCATCATAAGGTTCAGCAATAGATAGCTGAGCCACCATAGACAAAGTAAGTGTTAAAAAAATTCTTTTCATATTATTTCTCAAAAAACTAAATATTGGACTGATCGTAGATTTAGCTGCCTCGGAAAATAGAATTAACTCAGCAGGTAACTAAACGCGAGTGCTTTCTATTCCCTGAATCGAGACCGCTCGTCCAAAATAACGATTGATTAAACAGCTTTACGGTCGCTATTTTACCAGCTGCTTAAAAACTGAGGTTGCATCGATTTTCCAATTGGCTATCATTTCTTCTAGGTGCACTATCGTTAGCTTTTCTGTATCATTTTCAAGTTGATCACCTTCACCTTTACGCACAACCGTGGCTAATAATTCGCCCGTTTGGCTATCTGTCACTTCAACCTCCAAGAAAACGGACACATCACGATCACGTGTACCGAGCGCTGCTTTCCCTAGTCCCAGCACCATTGCTACCGGTAAAATTTCAATAGGCTTCATACCTTCCATACTATGAACAACGCCTGTGATAGCAGGTTTAATACGCAGCACACCCTCTCCTGGCTCAGTTACCAGTTTGAAAGAATCTGCAGCAGCACCGCCTAACATTTTACTAACCGTCCAAGAAAACTGTCGAAGTAGTGTATCTGTTACTTGTTCAGTTGCTTGTGGCTCAGGATACAAAACCGTTTTATCGACGAGAACTGAATGATAGTTTTGTGATGAAATTTTCTCACTAATCCAACGAAGTGTTACGCCACCACTTGCGGTATCGACCTTCTCTAATTTTGAATAGTTACTTAAATAACCAGAATACTGATCCTCAGTCACATAATTTGAAGCACAACCTACCGTTAATACAGATAGCAGAATGATGAATAATCTTGATAATAAAATCATTTTAAGTCCCTTATTTTATATTTATTGAATAACTCATTTTTAATGCACTACATGTTAATTTTATAGCTTGCGGCTTTTGCCAGTATATTACATTACACAAGCTCGTCCACAGCCCGGCCTGAATTATTTTCTTGCGTCACCGCCTCAAAAACGCTCATCAAATCAGCTCGACGAGAATACTTTAAATTGCCTGGGATGATGGTGGTATTTTGAGGGGTATTAATTAGCTGATTCGAGCGCAACAAACGATTCAGTTAGCTAATAATTTGTCGGATATTTCTTTAGAAAGAGGCCAGAATAGCCTTCAAGCTCAACGTCAGGATCGTAGTTATAAGTATTGTTAATTAAGGTAGTGATGCCCAATCTTAATTAGACATTTGTGTATAGAAAAGTTTATTCAGGATAAAGAGTGTAGCTTTAATGTTCGAAAATAAAGCTACACTAATTTCTTAATGAAAAGGAAATAAATAGTTCATCCAAGCATTCATTCTAAGAATAATTTTTCTCATGATTGCTACATGATGCATATGCTCGCTATAGATAGCTGATTGCCCGAAAGCACCGCCCGGCACCTTAGCTTCATACGCTTCAAAACGCGGGTCTGTAATTTCTATGACTACCGGTATTCGGCCAGGTCTGATAGCACTTTGCATATTAACCAAACCGCCAGACGCCTGAACCTGCCCTTCTGCAATGGCTGGAAATACGGAGGATACTTTTCCAGAAAAGACCATTCCAGGAATACCATCGAAAGCGACTTCGGCATCGTTACCTACTTCTAATCTCAATAGGCTATTTTGACGAAACCATCCTACGTGATAATTTTTTTCTTGATGTACAAAAACCATCGCTGGCCGAAGTGGGATGTTCACCGCTAACATACCTGGCCGCAAAGCAACCTGAGTAACATAGCCATCAGTTGGCGCTCGCACCACCGTGTTATCCAGCTCATATTTAGCCGTAGATAATTGTGCTGTTACTTTATTGAACTGAGTCGTGGCAGAATCTAAGTCTCGTTTTTTGCCTACACCTTTTTTGATTAAGGTTTTTGCCCTATCCAAATCTTTTTCTGCAGCGACCAGTTGAGATTCAAGCTCAGTTACTTTATTTTGAAACGGTAATGGGTCAATTTTAAACAGCACATCACCTTTGCTTAACATGCTATTCCCAATAACTGGGACATCAATAACCCTGCCTTTTACGATGGGTACAATTGGCGTGGTAACAAAGTAATCACGACTCATTTCAGAGTAAGGATGATTATAATTCATAAGAAACACGAGGGTACCGATAAGAATAACGCCACCTAAACCGGCCGTTGGCACACTCCACTTATTTAGAGGAATCTTGAAGACCTTAAAAATCACGATACATATCGCTGTGTAAGTCAGAAGTAATAATAAATCCATTATTGGTTCTCTCCAGCATTCTCTAAGGTATTAATACGCGCACACAAAGCTTCGATTTTAGTTTCTAAGTCTGTCACATTTGATGAAATATTTCCCTCGGTGGGAAACCCCCAACCTCGGTCTTCTCGGTAGAGCGTTGCCCATATCCACAAAAAGGGCCAGAGTACATGCAAAGTAAATAGACTCACCCAACCAGCGACATGAATTGAATCTTGATGGGGATGATTACGATGTTTTGAAATTTCATAAGGGATATCATGAATGACAATAATCCCATAAAAAATCGTTAGTCCAACAAAAACCAACAACCCTAATGCGAAGTAATCTAACACTCTCTATCTCCAGAATTTATCAATTATATTATAAAAAAGGAGCCCACTCTAATGGATAGAGCTGATTAATACTAGCGCGCGGTCCATAAAGCTCAGTATATTATTGCGAGGTTTTAGTTCGGTTTTGGCAGTCCGTTCATTAGACATTTACTCATCAATTTTACAAGTTGATTTAGACCTGCAGGACTTAGGTCACCAGCCATCACTATTGCAGAATTCAAATAATCTGGGCTAAATATCGCTGATACGACGTGATCATGTTTATCAGAAATGACATTAGATATGTTCCGCCAAAATTGCCGACAAAAGCATCTAAACGCAAATCAAGCTACGATTTTTCAATCTATCGCTATTTAACCTTTAAAATCCATTGCTTATTTAGCTCAATGCTTGGTTTCCAATTTAGCCACGTTTCATTCATTACTACATGTAAAGGAAAAGTGCCCCCATCTCTGGCATGGCACTAGCAGTAAGAATTAAACGATATCGCCCGACTCCCCATGCTCGCAGGCCCTGAACACCGTCTACAGCTGTGACTACCTTCAAAATGAGTAAATGCAGCTACTTTAATAATACTTCACGATAACTATCGTTACCTTCTACCAGTAAAATCAACTCTCCATTTGTGATCGCGTCTTCTTTAAACTCAAGTTTTGCTATTTCGCCCCCCCTCGTTTCGAAGTCATCTATATCGGTAGAGAAGTCTAAAAGATATCTGATTGTCATTTCAAACTGACTCTTGAATAAAGGGTTTGTTGATAGCTCTATGTAATTATCACAATTACGGTAAAAGCTAATTCCGGGCTCCGTTATCAAATTTATAACGGAGCAATTTCTTTCGAGCAATGTTGTTTTAATTAAATTATTCGACCATACCGAATCATTAAGAATACAAATTGAATCACTCTCAAACTGATTAATTTTATGCGGTAAATCAGCTAGGTCATATCGTTCAACCGTGGCCCCCCAACTAACTAAGTACTTATGGACAGTTTCATTGATACACAGATCCGTACAGCATAAGTTGAACTTAGTATCTTTCAAATTTAGAGGATCACCGAATATCGTTAAACCTTTATTCAGTGAGACTGTCAGCTTCACTTCTGTGCCCATTAATTTTAGACTATCCAGTGATAAGTCAGCATCCATGGCATTAGCAATTTTTTCACAAATAGGTAAACCTAATCCGGCCCCAACAGGTCGTTGTTTTGCATTGGGTTCTGGATTAACAGAAGGTGAAAACAACAATGCAAGTTTTGTTGATTCAATACCTTCACCGGTATCTTTTACTGAGAAGAAAAGTTGTTGGGTTGACCCACACTCTCCGTCTAATTCCACAGTTATAAAAACAGAGCCACTAGCGGTAAATTTAATCGCGTTGTCTATTAAATTATAAAGAATTAACTCTAGACGTGCTGCGTCAAAATACATATTAGGGGCGATATCTGAATCGATATCTAAATAAAATTTCAGTCCTTTTTTGAGCGCTTGAGGTGCTAATGTAGCGCAAACTGTTTCAACAGAATGTGTTATCGAGCCTTCTTGTAATGAAAGCTTTATTTCACTTGCTTCTAATTTTGAAAAAATCAATATATCATTAATAATAATGCGTAATAAGTTCGCACTACCATTCAGTTCACCCACATAACGCTTTTGTTCAAAACTCAACTCGGAGCGGTCTAAAGCTTCTAACATCTCTAAAATATCATGTAGAGGCGTACCTACTTTATGGCTGATATTCGCAATAATTTTTTCTTTTACATGTGATGATGCGGCTGCTTTTTCTATTTCTCTATGTAGCGCCTCTTCTTCCAAAACTCTTTGAGTCACATCCGTATAAGTGACTAAGGCTTCACCATTTTTTAGCGGTAGGTGACAAACATCCAAGACAATTTTTTCATTCCTTAAACGATACTCACCATTCAAATTTTCTTTTACAATTTCATATATTTTTATTCGCATCGTTCTTGGCAAGTTAAAACGCTCCATTTGCCTCTCTGCAAGGTCTAAAAACTCAATATCTTGAGAATCAAACCTAAAATATCTACATGCTTTTTTGTTGAAGTAGCTTATTTTGTGATTTGCATCTATTTTCACTAATCCCAAATACATAGAATCTAGAGTGTTATCTAAATCTCTTTTATTCGACTTAAGAACCGCTTGTTGTTTGTTTCGTTCATCAATGATCAATAGTTTTTTGCGGAAAAAGTAAGCCATGACTGCGAATAAAAAAACACTCAACGAGATAACAAAAATCGTTCTTTTGAGCAGCTTCTGATAACTCTTTACTTGTGCGAAATAATCTAATTCCCATTTTAGGCGTAAATCTGCTACTACCTCATTACTAATGGCGCGAATTAAGTAGTTATCCAACAAACTAACCAAAGCTTCGTAGCCGGGTCTGACAGCAAAAGACAAGGGTTTAATTTGATGTAGCAAAGTTGTTGTCACGATTAAGTTAGGTAATAACTCATAGTTGATCAAATAATTCGCAGCTTCCAGATTACCGACATAGGCATCGACATTTTTTGCGCTCACAATTCTCAAAGCGTCTTCAGTAGATTCTACTTCTATCAGTTTGATGCTGGGGTATTTTTTGCTTAGTTCCTTCACGAGGTAGAAGCCTTTTTCAATCGCGATGGTTTTACCTTTTAATGCCTCTAATGATGAATAACTCGCTTTCGTTTGATGAGTAATGATTCCTAGGTGCGACTTAATATAGCTTTTGGTAAATTCGACACTATTCCTTCTGGCTTTGGTCGATACAACATCACTTGAAAAATCTACCTCACCTCGAGATAAAGCCTTCATGAGCGCGGAGAAATTTGGATATTTAACCACCTCTATATCTATGCCATGGACCCGCGCTAGATCATTGACTAAATCACCACTAATACCAATTAAACCATGCTTTACATCCGTACCAATAAAGGGCATCCAACCTGAGTCTGTCATACCAAACCTTAGCGTTTTAATTCTTTCATCAAGCTTCACTTCATGTTTATCTTTCAGATCATCATTATTGAAAACTTCTTGGGCATAGGCATTCGATAGGGCCATTACCAGTAAAGTCCAAATAACTAAATTGCATACTTTCTTCATCTTACCTTTACCCTCATCGTTAATATCAAAGGTATTTTTTCAAATATTAATACAAGCAGTTTGATCAACGGCGCAATAACTTGACACTTCCCGCATAGCTGAACCATGCTTGAGGTAATAATTCAAAAGAGTATGTGTAGGTAGCTGATATGAATAATGTCTCAGTCAGAAGCATGGTGCTGCAGGGCTTCTATCAAACCTGTGAAGAATTACAATTTGACCCTTCAAAGCTATTAAATAAATACGGGATCCAACCTGCAGTCTTCAATGAATTTAATGCCAAGATACCTCTAACATCCGTTACTGCATTACTGGAAGACGCCGCTGCATTAACCAACAGAAAAGACTTTGGTATGTTAATGGGATCATATTGGAACTTCGATATGGTCGGCCCTCTCAGCATGGTCGTACTTGCCTGCAAAACCTATGAAGACCTGATTAACAAGCTTATGAGCTATGTGAATGCCGTTAACTTAGGTTTTCGTTATCGACTCACCAAAAAATCAAACTTTGTCACCGCAGAGTTTAATGTCAGTGCAGCAAAGCAGTATCAAAGCGTACAAACGATTGAGATGTTCCTATCCAGATATGTAAGGGTGTCAAAGCACTGTATTGGCAATGATTGGCAGCCAAGAGCCATCCTTTTTCAGCACATGCCTAAGAGCAACGAACGTAGATACAAAGCAATTTTCGGGCGACTACCTATCTTTGGAGCAGATGTGAATGGCATGGTGTTTCACGAGGGAGACTTATCATTAAGAACCAGTATCGACAGTGAATTTATGAATCATAAGATCGATGAATACCTGTCTGGTTTAATTAGTCAGCCAGACAGCACCCTAACTGAAAAAGTTACCCTTGCCATCACCGACTCCTATGGCAAACAAGAGAGACCTGAACTTCAGAAACTATGTGATATTTTTTCCCTGTCTTCTCGCACTTTTCAACACCGACTCAACTTGGAAGGCTCCAGCTATCGGCAAATTCTCAGTGATGTACAAGCAAGTATTGCCCTGACCCTCTTATCACAACAACACCTTGAAGTGAGTGCCGTTTCAGATTTACTTGGTTTCTCTGAAGTCAGCGCTTTCTCACGAGCCTTTAAAAAGTGGCATGGTCAACCGCCTTCGCACTATCTACAAAAAAGAGCGTAAAGCGTTAATACCAAAGCCAATAATTTTCTAAGCCTATCTATCATCAGAGGTTAGCCATGAACAATAACCAGACTAATAATCAGCAATCAGTAAAGAACTTTCTCGAAGGATCAATAAAGCTATCGATATTGTTTGTAATGGTCTATTGGTGTTACACCATTCTTTCGCCCTTTGTTGCACTGATTTTATGGGGTGCAATTATCGCCATTATTACAAACCCCTTGTGTGATCGAGTTGAGCAATTGATTGGCAATCGAAATCGAGCAGCATTTGTCATAACAATCGTTATTTTGGTGATTTTTATTTCACCCTCAGTCGCGATCATCGAAAAGCTAGCCGAAAATACGCAACATCTATCGACTCAAATAAAAGAAGGCACCCTATCGATCCCCGAACCCAGAGAAGCAGTTAAAGCCTGGCCACTTGTAGGTGAAAAGCTCTACTCAATCTGGTCAGATGCCAGCCAAAATATACAAGCCTTGGCCATCAAGCATAAAGACTCGCTGATTGAAGTTTCTAAAGCCGCATTAGGCAAAGCTACCGATGCTGGGTTGACAGTTTTGTTACTGATTTTTGCCATCATCGTCGCTGGTTTTTTTATGGCCAACGCTGAAAAATCGGGTAATTTCGCTCACCAATTTATCTGTCGGCTCGCGGGGGGTCGCGGCGAGCATTTCGCGACATTAGCCAGCACGACTGTTCGTAATGTCGCCCGAGGCATTATTGGGGTCGCCATTCTACAAGCGGCACTAGCATGGCTGGGGTTCTATGCTGTTGACTTCCCTGCGGCACCAATGTTTGCCTTTCTGGTACTTGCATTGAGCATCGTGCAAATTAATCCGTTAATACTCATGATCCCAACGGCTATCTATGTTTTTAACTATGAAGACAGCACGCTGATCGCTTCGGTCTATCTGGTATGGAGCATCGCGGTCGGTTTACTTGATAATATACTTAAGCCGATCATCATGGGCAAAGACGCAGGCGTGCCAATGATGGTGATATTTCTTGGTGTGCTTGGCGGGTTTGTCTCTTATGGTTTTGTTGGTCTGTTCCTTGGTGCGGTTGTTATTGTATTGGGATATAGTTTATTTATCGGTTGGTTAAACGAATATGACCCAAGTTAGTTCTGGATTTTTCAAGACACTGAATGACGTGGAAAGCATCGGATAAGACTTAGTTAAATTTCAGGTTTCGATAACGTACTCCTAATTATTTTACCGCCTCAGACCTCTCACCCTAGCTCCAGACCGGGTAGGTATTCCCAGAGTAGGACGATTTTGTTGAACCCGATGACCGCGCTGCCATGAACGCTGTTGTTGCAAACGCTGAGAGCCATATTGACGCTGACTATGTTGTCGATTAAGCTGCTCAAAATTATTTATTCGATTAGATCTTGCTGCTCGTTTTTTGTTTAAGTTCCTATTGTTAGCAGCGTCGGGATATTTTTGTTTAACCCCATCAGCGCGTGATTTTATTGCCTGTCGATCGACGGTACGATCAACATCACTCCAGTTACCATTATCTTGTTTCTGCCAGCCATCTTCATTGTGACGATAAACGTTACCGTCTTTACCTGCATATAGGTTGTTTCCATCATGACCTACAAAACCTTGTACCCCTTCTGATGTTTTAAACCCTCGCACACTGCCTTGTTCATTTTTGTAATGTGCTGTTGCCGCCCATTGGTTATCACGTTTTATGGCAGTGCCTCCCCAGCGACTGTAATAATCTGTCCCCTGACGACTCACAAGGCTTGTGTTAGTTCGCGGATTATATGCCTCAACCCAAGCCCCTGCCCCAGCCGCCCCATATGCAGCTGCTGCACGCGTATAAAAACCCGTATTAGGGTTATAGGTTGACGCAACGCCAGCGCCGCCATATGGCCCATAAGCCCAGCCCGCACGGCCATAAGTTCCGGTATTCGGGTTGTAGTAAGTATTTGCACCGTATGAATAGGGGTAATGATAATAAATCGGGTAAGAATAATAATAGGGATCGTAATACCAATACGGTGGGTAATACCAACCGGTCCCATAAACAACAACACCATGAGACACATAAACATTTGAATATCCCGAGGTATAACCGACCATCACCGTATCTGCATCGCTGCCATATACGTAAACAAAAGTCGTGTGATACAAAGGTGAGCTAGCAGGCATCGCATATATTTCTTCAGGTATCCTAGTCGCCACTTTCCATGACCCCTTGGCATTATTAGACACAAACCAAATACCATCCTGACACAAATAGAAACTAGCCCCGAAATGTATGACATCACTTGAGGTGTTAATTGCGTAAGTCAACTCAGTGCTCTCAATGGGTCTAAAATCTGGCTTCCCCACATAAGCCACTTCTGGTTTCGCCATTCCCCGATTAACCTGAACCTTTTGCGGTATCTGCGCCATAACAACGGCCGTCTCAGCCTCTATAGTTCCTGGTACTGATGCGCGAACACTAGCACGTGAATGACTGACAGGAATACGTTTAAAGTCTTCAGGTAAACGGTCTGTTATATATTCCCATGTTGCACTATTAGTAAGTGCTTGACTGCGAAACCAGCGCCCAGAAACCAGGTAATAAAAATGATTATCTGAAGACGAAAAGAACAAATCACTTTCGGTATTCGTCACCCAGAATAACTGCTGGGTATTGCCAATTGGCTCGAGTGTTGGTTCTCCAGCGATGGAAATCAGTTCGGCAGGTTCGTTAATGACATAAAATTTGGGTACTGCTATCTTCGATAAAAATTTCTCAGGGAGATTGGCTTTGACTTCTTTCCAGTTGTCTGTTTTCGGCAAGTTAAAAAATGCATCGGGTAATCGAAACACTGAATGCCACGAAGCCTGTAGATCAGAGGTCGTAAACCAGGCTTTCCCGTAACGCACATAATAAAAACCAGTCGCCTTATCCTTGAACAAATCCCAGTTTGTATTTAATGCAAATTCGAGTGTATTATCTTTAATGGGGCTCCAGATTGGCTTGCCGTCCAGAATCATCAACACTGCCGGTTTTTTGCTTATAAATAATGTTGGCGGTTTGAGCTGAAGTGTTGATGATTTTACTAATTTAGCGTGGCGCTGATAATTTGCAGTCGCACGATCCAGCGACATGACGAATCCATCTTTTGGAAGTATTTTCTGAATCTCTTCTTGCAACGCTTGCCTCTCAACAGCGCTAAGCTTAGAAACTTTAAGGGCATCGATTTTCAAGTTCGAGAGTTTAATACTCTTTGTTGGCATATCGACTACCGTGTTTGCAGTGACCACTACGGAACCGTATATGGGGTCGTCCTTTGACGTTGATTTATAGGACAAAGCCATTCGAGCCTTAAGAGTTTCAAAGCGAGGCCAGTCTGTAATTTGCGGCTGGTATATTGTTAACCTCGCATCATCCATCGTTTTTTCGAATGTTTTAGGCCAAAAATACAGATCAGTTTTATGCTCATCAACTCGTTTAAAGTTTGATGTACATGCTGTCATGACCATCACAGCCGCTACCACTACCAACAAATTATTGAAGTATTGCATACGCCCTACCCCCTTCCAATATTATTATTTTGAAACATCTAATACCAAGACACCACAGTCTCGTGTTCCTAATGCAGTTATCCATATACCAATTACCAATTAATTCAAAAGAATCTTTATCTAAACTAGTTGCTGGTTAATTTAGATAATTATAGAAGCTTCCAAAGTAGGTGCTTGCTTCTGCGTACCATAAGCAAAATATTCTTAATCAAATAAAAATAATCAAACCAATACATTAATAGTCATGCCTAACCCCTGTGGCTTAGTTGCTTCTTCAAAGGCTGACATTAAATCAGCTCTTCGAGAATACTTTAGACTCACGGTGTATACATCAAAGGGTTCAATAGTTGAGGTGTTCGAGTTAGTTTCATCAACTTTAGATGATGTACGAATATAGGTATCAATCAGCGTTTTCGTTTGTTTTATTTCTACTGCCTGAACGCTTGCCTGCCTTGCCTTATCACGACGCTCTTGTGCTCCTGCCTGAAGCTGATGTTCATCAAGGCCTGACTTAGCAACAGGCTCATTATCATCAACAGGCATAGCAGGGACGTTATTGATGGGATCTGTCGTTTGAGTCTTTATATTTTGTCTATCTACCTGATCCCGATAGTCATGCAATGACCTCGTTAAATAGGGTGATACTGTATGCACTGAACTAGTGATCATTTTAGCCTCACTTTTCAAAAAAATAGTAACTACTTGCCCCTGTTCCTCATTTCTTTAGTTATGGGATAAAGATTCCATAACCGTTAACACTCTACTGGTAAAAGAAGCAAACCATGCTTTAAGTAAAGGAGAACAGCTTTCTAATTCCTTTTTTATATCCTCAATTGGAATTGGAACAGCTCTAACCGCTTCTCGTGCAACCGCCTTCCCGCTATAGGCAGGGCTAACACCCTCTCCTTTGTGCGCTACGACAACGGCGGCATCCCCTACAAAGTGATTGACCCCGATATTCAACATAACGTTTTTCTCACCCAATACGAGGCTTAGATCGACACTCCCTTCAAGAATAAAAAAAGCAGTAGGTAAAGGGCTATCGGTATCAAACAAAATCTCACCTGGTTTTAAAATAATATCTTCTGCAACTTCAGTCATCTTTCCTCCAATGATTTGAGTCATTCATAAACAATTGTCATCATTTAACTTAATACTCCAAACTTTTCATTCCTTCAGGATATTTAAAATAACGGGCTCAGATAGATAGCTGTTTAAATGTGTATGCCCCAGTAGATGAAACTGCGTCGCTAAAATCATACCTCTCACGACTTTGGCTCCAAACTTAGTTTAGTAGTAGGCCTGAATAAGCTATCAGGCTTGAGTTTCAACTTAATTTTAATAGTTTTTGGTAAATGTATCGAAACAGGAAGCTCTCCTGAAACAGGTGAATATGCGCCTTAAAGCACCACATCAACTTGTTCAATCAGTTGAGGTGAGCTCGATATTTTTATTAGTCGCCATTGTTAATCATCCTTTGAGATTGGCGCTGATATAAAAACGGGTTGTGCAAACTGTTACAGGTTTAAAGGGCGATTAGCTTTAAAGCGCCTAATTTAAGTAACTAATCTTAATCACTAATCCTAGGATAGTTGCAGAGATGAATTATGTCCAAGTGCCTACCACATGTCGTGGTATTTGAATTTTTAGTGATATGTTTTTTCCTGCTAACGATACCGTTATAAATAAATACATTTCCCGTTACAAACTCTTTCTTAACATACCAGCATAAAATCGGTTATAATTTAATCAGATAGAATATCCACCGTTTAGGAGATTGCTATGGACATTGGTAGCTCAGGCAGTTTATTTACAATTGCACCCGGTACAGCGAATAGCCCAATCAGACCTGAAGCAGATCTGACGTTTGAGGAATCAAATAACGCCGTTGATACAACCTTGGATACTGTCAATAGCGTTCAGGTGACTCAACAAGCCTCTCAAGACCTGACGCAACAAACAGCAGTCAACCTCGTAGAAGCTCAGTTACAACAAAACAATATTGAGCGATTTATTGAAGCATCCACTAACGAGGAAGTAAACGAAAGTGCTTTACCCAGTGCCAGTGACGTTGTAAATGCGCAAACAGCTAATCAGGTAGCCAATAGCTTTACCGATTCCCAATTAGAAAGTGATCAGAATAACCTTCAGAGCCAACTTCAAGAACGAATCGAAGGTATTGTAGGTACTGACAACAATATAGAGTCGCAAATAGATATTTTAGCTTAGTATTTAACTTTTTTGACATGATCTAACCGACTTAAAAAAGCTCAAACGCACCTCCCTTGTCAAAAAAATCACGCTAACTATCTATTCAACTGAATTTGCTCTTGGTAACGTTTCCATTAAGCGATTAACGATTCTTTTTAAACGCTTGGCTCTTTGTTCTTCCGTTAATTCTTCACCCAATATATAAGCCTGTATCGCGCCTTCCCACATTAATCTTGCGTGTTGCCCGCTGTGTCGGCTAATCGTTATAAGCAAGGTTCCACTCTCGTAATCATTCACAGAATCGGCAATTTGGGGAAACACTTTAAAATAAGGCGCTGCATGCTCATTATTATCATCGCCTAACACAACCATCGCCGAGACTAGATAATCAGCCTCTAAGATGTTTTGAGTTACTTTATATCCCGCCCCTGTAATAGATTTAGAAACAAGATCAGCAATTAGTTTTTTTGACTGTTCACTGTCCGTTATTCTTGATTTAGCACTATTGACAAAAACATCCGTATACCATGCAAATTGTTCGCCTGCTCGCGGTTTAAAACTTGGGTTTGATAAGGATACTGCAGAAAATCTACCTGCATCCTTGCTGATACTGGAAGCGCAAGAAACTAAGCAAAGATTTGCGACAACAAGTAAGACAATGCATTGAATAATCTGATGCTGAATTTTATTAAACATTTATTTCCCATTATATTTTATGAATAATTTATATTACTTATTTAACTCAATAGTCGGCTTCCAACTCTGCCATTTTTCATTTTCTTCTTCACGGAGCTTAAAATGACTACCTTGCTGAACAAGTTTTTGACTTGCACTTGCTTCCGGTGTTGCCATGGCAATGCCGCCCGATAAAAGCGATTCAATCGACTCCGTATTTACTTTTATCCCTGAAAATAAGCCTGCATCAATTTGTAAACCGCTGCTATTCCAAAAAACTGAATCATTCTTAACCAGCTTTTGGTAGTCCGTATAAATATTTGCATAAATGAGCACGCCATTTGAGTCATTAGATAAATCAACGCCGATCACTTCACCAATAGGAATTTGCCGATAACTTATCGCATCACCGGTTTTAATAGAGCCAAGCCGGTCACTATTTAAAATAATGTTTAGGCCATTGTGGCGTACCTTAGTCACCGGTTTTCGATCGATCCCCTCGAACTCAAAGGTCGGCTCTCCCTTTCCAGGAGAAATTTCCAAATAAGTGCCTGTCACCAAGGTGTCAATATTTTTGATTTTGGTTAAACCCACTTTCGGCTTTACCAACCAAATTCGCGAGTCTTTACGGGCATGTTTCATCGCCTGACCCCGTAGTACCGCATCAACATATACGGTATTGAGATCGTCTTTAAAGCGTATACCAGTGACTTCGCCTACTTTTTGATCTTGATATTTAATGGGCATATTCTTTCGAAGACCGGTCGCTTGATCAAAGCTAATTTGAATTTTGACACCTGAACTTTGGGCTGCATCCAGATCTTCATAAAGACTAAAGTTATCGTTATCTTGCGCATTTTTTGTGTCGACTTCAGCCTCAGGAGTATAAAACGCTATTCCGCCTTTTAACATCGCCGCTAACGACTCCGTTCGTAGTTTGAATCCAGAAATATCGCCCTTAAGCGTAATACCACTCACTTGAAAGAAACGACTATTACGCTTTACCAAGCTCTGATATTTCGAGTCTACATGTGCATAAATATCCACACCACCTCGCTGTTTGTTCAACTTAACCCCTTGTACTACCCCTACCGGTAAATTTTTGTAAGAGATACCTGTACCACGCTTAATAGAGCCGGCTGATTGCGCTTTAATCACAAACTGTAAGCCTGGCGCAGAGGCATCAAACACGGGGGCATTCACTTGCGCGTTGAACTGTTTCTTTCGCTTTCCCTTGCCTGGAATCAGGGTGATATAAGCACCCGTTAATACTGCATCAAAGTTACCTTCTGAAATGGAAGGCGTGACTAGCCAAAATTGGGTTTTCTCTTTTAAGGTCCAATTATATTTTGGTTCGATACCTACTTTAGCCGTGAAGTGCTTTAAGTTTTTGTCAATATCTAAAGATTTCAGCTCCCCAACGGTTACACCGTTATATAAGACAGGCGTAATCCTTTCTTGAAGCCCTTCTGCCGAAGGAAAATCGATGGAAATAATATGGCTAAATCGTGCGTCATCATAATCATGAAATAATGGGAATGTTTGACCATTTTCGACGCCGTCTGATTTATGTCGCTGGTCAGTAATCGTATCAAATGCAATACCGCCACTGAGTAAGCTCAGTAATGGGCCGGTCTCTAACTCAAACCGCTGTAGGCTACCCTTGAGTTTAACACCACCTTTTGGCCAGAATCTCGTTGTACTCCTCACTAAATGTTGGAACTCTGGTTGAATATGTATATCGACCACAAACTTTGATTGCTTGCCCTTTAGTTGAACTTGCTGAACAGAGCCCACTTGTCTATCACGAAAAAGTATCGGATCACCAATACTTAAACTACCGGCATTATTTGTTTTTAACTTCAGGTGCAGGCCAGGCTCACTGTAGTCAAGGGCTGGAGCTTGAGGTAGTACAGAGAACTCGGTAACGGGCTGCCCTTCTGTAGAAGGCCTCATGCTTAGATAACGGCCTTTTATGAGGGCATCCAAATTTGCGATACCCGAAATACTGGCTTTAGGTGCCACTAAATAAAATATTGTTTCAGAGGTTAAGAAAGGTTCAGCTCTTGGGTCGACACTGCCTTCTGCCAGAATTTTTTTATTCTTCATGTCGAGTTTAAAGCTCGTGATTTGTCCGACACTAAAACCTTCGAACATTATCTTTGTGCCATTCTCTATGCCCGCCCCAAAAGGAAAAATAAGTTTTATCGGCAAGCCAACCTGTGCGTTTTCAAAATCTTCAAATAAACGAAACTCTGTTTTAGTTTTTATCTTTTTTTGTGGCACTAAGTCTTCCATATTGTCAAAAGAAATCCCCCCTACCATGAGCGCTTCAACAGACTCGGTTCGTACTTTAAAGCCTGACAGTCCGCCACTCACACTAATGCCACTCGCATTCCAAAAACGACTTTTATCAGACACTAAATCGACGTATTTTTCTTTAATATGCACTTTAAATTGCACGCCCTCATGCAGGCTATCCAAACTAACCGAAGTGACTTGACCCACAGCTATTTGCCGATAATAGATCTTACTACCTGTTTGGATTGAACCTTTTTTATTGGCCTTTAAGGTGATATGTAAACCCGGCACAGTATTCGGCATGGGGGGAGGATTATCCAAAGCAGTGAACTCTAACACTGGTTTTGTCGTTTTCATTGAACTGGGCCGAAAGGCAATGTAGTTACCACTGGTCAGCGTTTCCAAACCCGAAACACCTGATAAAGAAACTTCAGGCCTTACCATCCAAAAAAGGGCATCATCACCCAACATCTCTTTGGCTTGCTTATCCATTTCAATAAAAACACTCACTGACTTGAGATCCTTATCAAGCTCTATTTGATTCACTGAACCCGCAGTAAGCCCCTTATAATGTACTTTTGTTTTTCCGGGAACAATACCTTCGGCAGAGTCAAAATGAATCACAATATTTTCCCCACGTTCCATATAGGCTGTAAAACCGAGGTAGCCACCAAACACCAGCGCTACCAGAGGAATAATCCAGATGGCGGAGATGCCTTTTTTACGGTCTATTTTTATTTGATCAAAACCCGTTTTTTTATCATTCATTATCTTTTAAGTCCCAAATTAAACGAGGGTCGAAGGCATGCGCAGCAAACATCGTTAAAATAACCATTATGGCAAATGCAGCAGCGCCTCTACCCGGCTCGATTGAGGTGATATATCCCAAATTAACTACTGCCCCCATGATCGCCACCACAAAAACATCAAGCATTGACCATTTGCCCAAAAATTCAACAATTCGGTACAATACTGTCCTTTGCACTGGCTCTACCCCTGAATGACGGTTAACGGTGACCAGCAAAATAATCAAACCTAAAATTTTACTTAAAGGGACGAGAAAACTGGCGATAAATACGATGAGCGCAACCGGTGCCATATCTAAATTAATCAAGGTAACAATGCCAGATAATATGGTATCAGCAGTACCTGTACCAAAATAATTCACGGTCATTATAGGTAGCA
>Ga0209290_1000276_pt1 | contig 44480 bp, 42 predicted proteins | sample EN1Hudsemesocosm_2_FD_184632 | JGI IMG/M metagenome (GOLD analysis project Ga0209290, IMG submission 184632) | Methane-oxidizing microbial communities from mesocosms in the Hudson Canyon - EN10B Hudson Canyon (SPAdes) (version 2) | ecosystem: Environmental > Aquatic > Marine > Cold seeps... | reverse complement strand
CAATTGCTCCTGCATTGCCAAGATACCATGCATCCCTGCATGTAAAAGGGGCTAAAAAGCCCCTTATTATTTAAACGTTACGCGACAACAACATGTTGCGAATATGTCCGATTGCTCGGGTTGGGTTCAACCCTTTAGGACATACACTTACGCAGTTCATGATTCCGCGGCAGCGGAATACACTGAACGGATCATCTAAATCCGCCAAGCGATCTTCAGTTGCGGTATCACGGCTATCTGCCAAGAAGCGATAAGCCTGTAGCAAACCAGCAGGCCCAATGAACTTATCAGGATTCCACCAGAAAGACGGGCAAGATGTTGAACAGCACGCACAAAGAATACATTCGTACAGACCATCCAATTTCTCACGCTCTTCAGGAGACTGAAGACGCTCGATGGCGGGTGCAGGTGTATTGTTCTGCAAGAAAGGCTTAATCTTTTCATATTGCTGATAAAACAAGCTCATGTCGATGACGATGTCACGGATAACTGGCAGGCCTGGTAGTGGACGCAAGACTAACTTGCCGCCTTTTACACACTCAGACAATGGTGTCACACAAGCAAGACCATTTTTACCGTTAATGTTTAGACCGTCAGATCCACACACGCCTTCGCGGCATGAACGACGATACGCCAAAGACGTATCTTGTTCTTTAATTAGTGCCAAAACATCCAGCACCATCAGATCTTTTCCTTCCGGAATCTCGACCTGGAAATCCTGCATATAAGGCGCAGAGTCTGTTTCCGGGTTGTAACGATATACGCTAACTAACATATTCTCTCTCCCCTGCTCTTAGTATGTACGAATTTTTGGTGGGAACGCTGGCATGGTTTTAGGTGCAAAGTTTACTGCACGCTTACCCACGGTTTTAGTCTCAGGGAAAAACACTGAGTGACACAACCAGTTCTCATCATCACGCTCGGTAAAGTCATTACGAGCATGAGCACCACGAGATTCTTTACGTTCTTCGGCGGCAATGGCGGTGGCCATGGCAACTTCAAACAAGTTATCTAGCTCTAAAGCTTCGATACGAGCGGTGTTGTAGGCGTTAGACTTATCTTCAAGGTAAGTGTTTTTAACACGTTCACCAATCTCTTTAAGCATAACCAAGCCTTTTTGCATGGCTTCGCCTTCGCGGAATACACCAAAATAAAGCTGCATGCATTTCTGCAAATCGGCACGCACTTGCGCCACTGGCTCACCAGAAGTCGAGTTATTTAGACGGTTCAAACGGCCCATGGCACGATCGATGTCTTCATCACGCGCATCCACTGCATCAAAACCTTCACGCAAGCTCTTCTCAATCTGAATACCGGCGGCACGACCAAATACCACTAGGTCAAGCAACGAGTTACCACCTAAGCGGTTAGCACCGTGTACTGATACACACGCAGCTTCACCACAAGCGTAAAGACCATCAATAACAAAATCTTTACCTTCTCCGTCAATACCAATGGCTTGACCACCGATGTTGGTAGGTACACCACCCATCATGTAGTGACAAGTTGGTACCACAGGAATAGGCGCTTTAACCGGATCAACGTGAGCGAAAGTACGAGACAGTTCAAGTATGCCAGGCAATTTAGCGTTAAGCGTTTCTTCACCTAAATGATCAAGCTTAAGCATTACGTGATCAGCATCTGGACCACAACCACGGCCTTCAAGGATCTCTAGAACCATTGAACGGGCCACTACGTCACGACCAGCAAGGTCTTTGGCATTTGGCGCGTAACGCTCCATGAAACGTTCGCCGTCTTTATTGATCAGGTAACCACCTTCACCACGACAACCTTCGGTAACCAATACACCGGCACCTGCGATACCCGTTGGGTGGAACTGCCACATCTCCATGTCTTGCGCTGGAACACCGGCACGTAAAGACATACCCATACCGTCACCAGTACAGATAAGCGCGTTAGTAGTAGACTGATAAATACGGCCCGCGCCGCCTGTGGCCAATACAGTGGCCTTGGCTTTGATGTAAACGGTTTCGCCTGTTTCGATGCAAATGGCGATTACGCCGGCAATGACACCGTTTTCGTTTTTAACTAGGTCTACTGCATACCATTCGTTTAGGAAGGTAGTGCCGCCTTTCAGGTTACCCTGATAAAGCGCGTGCAAAAGTGCGTGACCAGTACGGTCGGCCGCAGCACAGGTACGAGACGCTTGACCGCCTTTACCAAAATCTTTTGACTGACCACCGAATGGACGCTGATAGATACGACCTTCTTCTGTACGTGAGAAAGGCAGCCCCATGTGATCCAGCTCAAAAACCGCTTGAGGGCCAATCTTACACATGTACTCGATAGCGTCCTGGTCACCGATGTAATCGGAACCTTTAACGGTATCGTACATATGCCAGCGCCAATCATCGTTGGGATCGTTAGAGGCGATTGCACAGGTAATACCACCCTGAGCCGATACTGTGTGAGAGCGAGTTGGAAAAACCTTAGTAACACAAGCGGTCTTAATGCCGGCTTCTGTCAGTTGAAGCGCGGCACGCATGCCTGCACCACCACCACCGATAACGATGGCGTCATATACCATTGTGCGAATACTTGTAGCCATTTTTTATAGACCCCAGATGATGTCGATGCCCCAAACCAAGAAAACAAACATGGTCAAGAAACATGTCGCTTGGAAGGCAAAACGTAGAACGGCGGGTTTGATGTAGTCAGTAGAGATGATCCACATGCCAATCCAGGCGTGTGCTACAACACTGATCAATGCCAATAAGGTAAAGATGCGAACACCGGTACATTCAAAAAATTCTTTCCACTGGCTGTAATCCAAACCAGGAGTAGACAGAATGTAACCAACAATAAAGACAGTGTATAAAGCCATTACCACGGCAGTGAAACGCTGAATCAACCAATCAGATAAACCACTGCGGCTGAAGTTAGTAATACTTACGCCCATACCCAAACTCCTGCTAGAACAATTAGCACACCGGAAATGATAACCACTAAAGATGCCGCAATTTGCGCACTCTTCAGTTCTTCACCGATTCCAAGGTCCATAACTAAATGCTTAATACCTGCCACGAAGTGATATGCCAAAGCCGACAACAAACCCCATGTGATGAAACTACCAAAACCGGTAGTCATTGAATTTTTTATTGCTGCGAAGCTTTCTGCCGATTCAAGAGAATCTTGCAAAGCGCACAATAAAAAAATTGTACCTACGAATAAAATCACACCCGCAATACGATGCGTAATGGATACTAAAGCAGGAAAAGGAAAACTGAATTTGGATAAATCCAAATTTACGGGTCTATTTTCATTCACGGTTATCTACACTCTCTCTCACGCTCCATTATGAAGCGAGCCTATGTGGGCAAGCACGGATGTTGTGCATTTAAATCAGGAAACCCCAATAAAAATGCAGACTTACGAGCTTTTTTGCGTGCCATCTAATCGCGGCGAATTATAGACACATGGCTGGTTAATTTCAAACAAGCACCTATGCTTAATGTCATCATCCTTTAGCATTACGCGATCTGTTTTAATAATAGATCAAACTTTAGACAATATGAGATTACTTACAGCTGGATGCTTGGTCAAAAATTGACATTCGCTATTTTGGCTCTATAGTTGGCCGTCTTTGCAACGGTCCAGAGTCTTACCAGACTCATGATTTTAAGGGTTTTATCCGAACCCTGGTAACAGACACAGCAGAACAGGAGGCCATTCATGGCTGACAAAAAAGCAACACTGAAGATTGATGGAATTGATGAAGCCCTGGAGCTTCCCATCTACGAAGGCACTATGGGCCCGGACGTTATTGATGTTCGTAGCCTAACCCCTAAGGGCGTTTTCACGTTCGACCCAGGTTTTGTGTCCACCGCATCTTGCGAGTCCAAGATCACTTACATAGATGGCGGCAAGGGTGTTCTATTACACCGCGGCTACCCTATTGAGCAATTGGCCGAGAAATCTGATTTCCTAGAAGTTTCCTACCTATTGCTTCACGGCGAACTACCTACCCCGGAAGAAAAAGAGAAATTTGTGGGCACCATAGGCAAACATACTATGGTAAACGAGCAATTGGCCGAGTTTTTTAACGGTTTCCGCCGTGACGCTCACCCGATGGCGCTAATGTGTGGTGTTGTGGGCGCGCTTTCTGCGTTCTACCATGACTCTTTGGACATCACCAATGCCGACCACCGTGAAATCTGTGCTCACCGCTTGATTGCCAAGATGCCAACATTGGCTGCCATGGTCTACAAATACAGCATTGGCCAGCCGTTCATGTATCCTCGTAACGATCTTTCCTACTCGGAAAACTTCTTACACATGATGTTCAATACTCCATGTGAAGAAAAAGCAGTAAGCCCTGTACTGGCCAATGCAATGGATAAAGTGTTCCTATTGCACGCCGATCACGAGCAAAACGCTTCAACCTCTACTGTACGCATGGCCGGCTCTTCTGGTGCTAACCCATTCGCCTGTATCGCCTCTGGTATCGCTGCACTTTGGGGACCTGCCCACGGTGGCGCTAACGAAGCCGTACTTAAGATGCTGAATGAAATTGGTGATGAAAGCCGCATCGAAGAGTTCATGGCTAAAGCCAAAGACAAGAGCGATCCGTTCCGTCTAATGGGCTTTGGTCACCGCGTTTATAAGAGCTACGACCCTCGTGCCGTTGTAATGAAGCAGTGCTGTGATGAGGTCTTGGAAGAGCTTGGTTTACAAGATGATCCATTGCTTAAGATGGCCATGAAACTTGAGAAAATCGCTCTTGAAGACGAATATTTCAAGGCACGTGGATTATATCCAAACGTTGATTTTTACTCGGGCATCATCCTTAAAGCTATCGGCATCCCAACTGAGTTGTTTACCGTAATCTTTGCTACTGGCCGTACGCCAGGCTGGATTGCTCACTGGAACGAGATGATTGGTGGTGAATACCGCATCGCTCGCCCACGTCAGCTTTACACGGGCCACACTAAGCGTGACTACCCAGGTTAAGTTTTAACCAAAGCAATGATAATGACCGCCCTGACTTGTCAGCGCGGCCATTTTTATACCCTAAAGAATAACAACACCGATACTATTTAATACTTACCAGTGCCCTCAAGGTAAAACATACCACCAACCCCAAGCACAAACTCCGCAAATACCCTCCACTACGAATTAATGCACTTATGGCATACGCTAACCTTTATTCAGGTACTGAGCCAATAACTTTGCCACGGATTTTTTGGGAGTTTTACTAAGCTTGCCCACAAATTTAAATGGTAAATCCCAGCATTGATACTGATTCCCTATATCTTCAAGCATAGCCAACCACAACTTTGCAGTCATCTGAGCATCTGCAAGGGCGCGGTGAAAAACCCCGTCGTGCTCAATATTACGATATGACACTAGCGTGCCCAGCTTATGATTGGCCGCTTCTTGATAAATGCGTCGCGCCAGTAACATGGAGCAAGCAAACTCCCCCCCATAAATCGCAGAAATTTTGGCAAACTCAGCATCCAAAAATCGTTTATCAAACGAGGCATTGTGGGCCACCAAGTTAGCGCCCCCCATAAACTCATTGAATTGCGCCATAACCTCTTCACAACTCGGAGCAGCGGATAACATATTATTGTCTATGCCGGTGAAATCCTGAATGAAACCATTAATACGAAAGCCCGGGTTCATCAAACTTTGAAACTGGTCCACCACGATGCCATCTACAATTTTGACCGCGCCAATCTCTATGGCTCTGTCACCGTAATCCGGTGACATGCCCGAGGTCTCAAAATCCAATACCACTACACTGTTTGCAAGCATCACACGCCATTAAAATTATTAAGATATTTGTCCTCTATGATAACGGGCAATGGCCTGTATTGCCTGGGTTAATAACCAAAATGAGGGAATGGCAATACATTAGGAAAATGCGCCGAACAGGGATTCGTTGACGGCGTTAACAATGACACCTACCTAGAGCCGCATTCTATCGACCAGAATAATATCTATAGATTGCATGATGTTTCATCCACCGGTTTTCACTGCCGCTAATTAACTATAGTGAACAGCCAACCAAATGGTCTCGGATTCGGGTAAGGTCCAAGCCACTTTGTGGCGGCATTGCGCGGGGATATTTATATGATCACCGGATAGCAAGTGAACTTCCCTGCCATCCTCAAATAAAAGCCTAGCCTCTCCTTTTAGCACCGACACCCATTCGTGTTGCTCTTGTTGGTACCAACCCTTGGCCGGTGAAGTGTGCCCTTTGGAAACAATGCGCTCTATTTTAAGGTTGTCACCCTGCAGCAATGACTGAAATACTTCGCTATTCAGATTCTCTGGTATATCGGCAAATAAATTAATGCGACTCATAATATTGCGCCATTATTTCATCATAAATACCACGGCCACGCCGTGCACGGGTTTTAAGCTTTCATTGCCATAACAGTGAGGCAGGTGCCCCAGAAAATAAATCAAATCGCCTGCCTGCACCTCAAATTTTTCACCCTGCACTTCCATAGTCGCGGTGCCTTCCAAACACAAAAATAATTCGTGACTGCCCTCGGGATGAGGAACTCCCTTGGTGTAACACCCTGGCATCATGCTCACATCATTAATATGTAAATTTGAAGTACTGATGGGACTGGTACGGGTACTGGTGAATTTGCCATCATCCTGATGAGAGACCGGCATGTCTTTTCGTTCTACTTGGGTAACATTTATGGATTGGCGGCGCGTGATTAAATCATCCACCGACACCCCCAAACATTGCGCCACCTTTACCACCACAGAAATACTGGGGTTACTGTTAGTGCTTTCCATGTTAGCCAAGGTCGCCCGAGGAATGCCCGCCATATTGGCCAACTCAGTTTGGGTTAATTTATGCTGAGCCCTTAAGCGTTTGATGCCCTCGCTGATTGGATTTGCCATGTACCACCCTTGATTAAATTTTAGGCGAATTGAAATTAATACCCAGATATGAACAGAAATTTTGCGCCATTTCTAATATTAAAACATATATCCAATATTGCGCCACTTTTAGACAGATCGCGCTAGACATGGCTCATATATTATTTACAATCACCAAATATTGTCATTTAGATGATTGTTTTTTAATCAATTGATAGGATATTTATCATGAATGTTGATCAGCACCTTAAAGTAGCTCAGTGGCACATGGAACAGGCGCGCTTGCACGCCACTACTGAGCACGCTTGTGGTTGCCCTCCAAATCCACACGATCAAAAAGCGATCGACGCGGTTGAAGCTGGCAACATCGAAGAAGAAGTGGCTTGCGATATCGCTTAATAAAGTTTTTAAACTTTATTAAATAAAAAACCTGATCCGTGTAAGCGAATCAGGTTTTTTTATGCCCAGGGACGGGCGGTATCCTAAAATTGCAGGAGCAATATTTTAGGGTATGCCCAAGGATGGGCGGTATCCTAAAATTGCAGGAGCAATATTTTAGGGTATGTCCAGGGAAAGACTGTATCCTATTTTTGCATGGAGCAAAAAACAGAATATGCCCAATTCCTATCTAAGCATGCTCCACCACCTTAAAAACCAGCTTATCCCCTTCTACATCCGCTACTATGGCATCCCCAGCACTAAAGCGTTGCGCCAAAATATCCTGCGCTAAACTGTTTTCAATGTGACGTTGTATGCTGCGCTTTAATGGGCGCGCCCCGTATACCGGATCGTACCCCAGCTCCACAATCATGTTCATGGCGGCTTCACTGAGCTGTAAAGTCAGTTCACGCTCTTGTAAACGATCGCGTAACTGTTCTAACTGAATTTGGGCTATGCCACGTATTTGAGACTTTTGCAGAGGATGAAACACCACCACTTCATCAATTCGGTTAATAAATTCAGGGCGAAAGTGCCCACCCACAATATCCATTACCGCCTCTTTCATATTATCGTATTGCTCTTCACTTTGCTCGGCACCACCATTCTGGGATGCCAAAGTTTGTATCACATCACTGCCCAAATTTGACGTCATAACCAAAACTGTATTTTTAAAATCCACCGTGCGACCCTGCCCATCGGTTAGCTGGCCATCATCCAACACCTGCAATAAAATATTAAAAACATCTGGGTGGGCTTTTTCTACTTCATCCAACAAGATTACACTGTAGGGTTTGCGGCGCACATGCTCGGTTAAATACCCCCCTTCTTCATAACCCACATAACCAGGGGGCGCACCAATCAAGCGGGCCACACTGTGTTTTTCCATGAATTCAGACATGTCGATGCGCACCATGGCATCGTTAGAATCAAACATGAAATTTGCCAATGCTTTACACAGCTCAGTCTTGCCCACACCAGTAGGGCCTAAAAACAAGAAGCTGCCATTGGGACGCTTGGGGTCAGATAAACCGGCTCGAGAGCGCCGTACCGCGTTACTCACCGCCACAATAGCATCGTGCTGCCCCACCACCTGGGCGTGTAACTCTTCTTCCATGCGCAACAGTTTGTCGCGCTCCCCTTCCAGCATCTTAGCCACTGGCACCCCGGTCCACTTACTCACCACTTCGGCAATTTCATCTTCCGTGACTCGGTTGCGCAACAATTTAAATTCGTTATTTTCTATACTGGCTTGTTCGGCGGCCAAAATTTGTTTTTCCAAGGCCGGAATGGTGCCGTATTGTAATTCCGACATGCGCTGTAAATCACCAGCCCGCCTTGCCTGCTCCATTTCCAGCTTTGCTTCTTCGAGTTTTTCTTTGGCTTGAGAGCTGCCTTCCAATACCAGTTTTTCTTGATTCCAGATGGCTTCCAGGTCCACATACTCATGGCCCAGCACATTAATCTCAGAGTTAATTTCAGAGAGGCGTTTTTTAGAGGCCGCATCTTGTTCTTTGTTAAGCGCCTCCCGCTCAATTTTTAATTGAATGAGGCGACGCTCCAAGCGGTCCATGTCTTGGGGTTTGCTGTCTATTTCCATGCGAATGATGGAAGCCGCTTCATCAATTAAATCAATGGCTTTGTCCGGTAACTGGCGATCGGTAATGTAGCGATTAGATAATTTGGCGGCGGCAATGATGGCGACATCTAAAATTTGCACACCATGATGCACCTCGTAACGCTCTTTTAAGCCGCGCAAAATGGCAATGGTGTCTTCTTCATTGGGCTCTTCTACTAAAACCTTTTGAAAACGGCGCTCTAAGGCTGCGTCTTTTTCTATGTATTCACGGTATTCATCTAAAGTGGTGGCCCCCACACAATGCAACTCACCACGGGACAAGGCCGGCTTTAGCATATTACCGGCATCCAGCGCGCCATCGGTTTTACCCGCACCCACCATGGTATGAATTTCATCGATGAACAGGATGATATTGCCCTCCTGTTTCTTCACCTCTTTTAACACATTTTTTAGACGCTCTTCAAAGTCACCACGAAATTTAGCGCCGGCCAATAAAGCGCCCATGTCCAATGACAAAATTTGCTTGTCGCGCAGCCCTTCCGGCACTTCGCCATTGATGATGCGTTGTGCCAGGCCTTCGATAATGGCGGTTTTTCCCACCCCAGGCGCACCAATTAAAATAGGGTTATTTTTAGTGCGACGCTGCAATACCTGAATGGTACGGCGTATTTCATCATCCCGACCAATCACGGGATCGAGCTTACCGGCTGCCGCTTGTTCGGTAAGGTCCACCGTAAATTTATCAAGGGCTTGGCGATTTTCTTCGGCATTGGGGTCGTCTACATTTTCACCGTCGCGCACGGTATCGATGGCCCGCTCCACATTGTCTTTATTTAATGAAAACTGCGCCAATACCTTGCCGGTTTCACCCTTGTCTTCCAAAGCCGCCAATAACACCAGCTCACTGGAGATATATTGATCACCGCGTTTTTGCGCCAAGCGGTCGGTGATATTTAATATACGCCCTAATTCAGCAGAGGCGCTCAAATTGCCATCTGGACTATTCACAGTGGGAAGGGATTTAAGGCGTTCATTTAGCTGCCCCTTCAGCGCATTCACTGCCACACCTAGGCCTTGTAATAACGGGCGTATGCCACCGGGAGTCTGATCCACCATGGCCAACAATAGGTGCAGGGTATCAATTTGATTATGGTCATTACCCAGTGCCAACGACTGCGCATCGGATAACGCCTGCTGTAGGGAACTGGTAAATTTTTCCATGCGCATATTTATGGCCTTCTTTATATCTCGTTAAACTATTGATGGTGGCAATGGTGAGGTTTTCAAGAGCAAGCATATTGAGCTGCATCAATGCAGGGGCCCTTATGTCATAATAGCCGCTTTTTCACGGCCTAAGGCGAAAGAGGAAGTAAGATTTTATATGCCGAATAACGTATTACAAGGCGCGCTGTTCATCCTGCTGGGTGAAGCCTTGCTGGCCATCATGGGCGCCATCATCAAACATTTAAGTGCTGAGCTGCCCACCGAAGTGATCGTATTTTACCGCAACCTGTTTGGCCTGATCATGCTCATTCCCATCGTGTTACATCACGGCCCTCAGGTATTAAAAACCCAAAAGATACATTTGCACTTACTGCGCGCCACCGTTGGCCTATCAGCCATGTATGGTTTTTTTTACGTGCTGGCCAACATGCCATTGGCCGAAGCATTCCTAGTGAAACTCACCAGCCCCTTGTTCATGCCCATATTGGCAGCCTTGTGGTTAGGGGAAGTCATAAAAGGCAGAACCTTTTGGGCCATTGGCATTGGCTTTTTGGGTGTAATCTTCATATTACGCCCGGGCACTGAGACTTTCGCACCCATAGCATTAATCGGCGTAGGTGCAGCCGTATTGGCCAGCGCCGCCAAGGTGACCATTCGCAAGATGGGCAGCACCGAACCAAGCGTGCGTATCGTGTTTTATTTTGGGGTGATCAGTAGTTTTTTGTCGGCCATTCCTCTCATGTGGAGTTGGCAGTGGCCCGCCATACACCACTGGCCCTGGATTGCTTTAATGGGATTAATGGGCACCCTGGGGCAACTAGCCTTAACCCGTGCCTATCGGATTGCTAACCCGGGACAAATTGGTCCCTACGTCTACAGTTCAGTGGTATATGGTGCCACCCTAGGCTGGGTAATTTGGGGGGAAAGTCTGTTGCTGTCCACTATTATTGGCAGCGCCTTGATCATAGTGGCGGGTATTTGGAATTTAAAACCAGCTCGAAAACAAGCCATCAATAACTAAAGGATTTCAATTTAGAATGCACACTCTAAGAACACGCATAGCGTTTGCCCTGGGCATGTCATTTTTAATGGCCTTTATCATGTCGGCCGTTTTGGTCGCTTTAAATACCGGCATAGAAGGTGACTTCTTTATGCGCTGGTTAAAGAGCTTTTTGGTGGCGTTTCCGGTGGCCTTTCCAGCTGCTTTTTTTGTGGCACCTTTAGTGAACAAGATAGTGGGCAAACTATTCCCCAACGGCTAGGGTACCACTGAATAATAGATTATAAACTTGGTAGAAAATGCTATTTTTAAAACCACCAATTGAGGTTTAAATGGCTGTAATTGTCCGTCAGCAACAGGAAAAGATAAGCCCATGAGTGACAACAAGAATGACTTTTTACGCGACTATTCACTCACCGTGAATCAAGACGTGAATTGGGGTGACATGGATGCCTTTGGCCACATAAACAATACCGTATATTTTCGATATTTTGAAAATATACGCATGGCCTATTTTGAGAAAACGAGTGTAAACGAACATAAAAACGCCACACAAATAGGCCCTATACTGGCCAGTACTCAATGTCAGTTTCGTGCGCCGTTAACCTATCCTGACCACATTCATATTGGTACCCGCATCAAAGAGCTGGAAAAAATAGAGCAAGGAGAAAAGCGCTTTACCATGGAGTACGCGGTGTTTAGCGAACAGCAAGATTGCATCGCTGCCAAGGGTGAGGGTTTAATTGTGTATTACAACTACAATGAAGGTAAAAGCTGCGCCATTCCTGAAAGTATATTGGCTGCGTTTAAAAACCTTTAGCTCCTAGATGTATAAATGATTCCATTACATTTCGCTTGAATCTGTGAAAAACTGCAATAAATATTGCCGCATTTTCACAGATCGAAATGTTTCGATATGCCCTCCTTCGTATTCAATCAATACCTTTGGTCTATTGGCCTTTTCGTACAATTGCTCACCATGATGAAACGGTATCACCCTGTCCTGCCTGCCGTGAACAATTAACAAGGGAGTTGGGCTAATATTGGCCACCAACTCAATTAGCTCATAGTCAGTTGGCATCATCCATTTAATGGGGTACTGAAATGGCCAGGTAAGCCAGTTACCTGTGGTGACCTCTTCGGTCATGGCCTGGAAGCCGGTAAACCCCGCGTCCAACACAATAGCATCAAACTGCGCCAAGTAGCTTGGTGAATTGCCCACCACAAATCCTCCCAATGCCGCCCCTAGACTTTGCCCCAACAAATAAAGAGGTCTACCACTCACATTGGGATTAATTGCCAACCAATCCATACCCGCCTTAATGTCAGAAAACACCTCCGGAATACTAGCGGTGCCTTTTGAGCGGCCAAAACCACGATAATCCAGTAGTAATACTTGATAGCCCTGTTCGGGCAGCCAGGCGACGCTATTGATATGGCTGCTGATATTTTGCGCATTGCCGTGCAGGAAATAGACTGTACCTTTTACTTGTCCCATCGCTGGCAACCACCAGGCATGAAGTTTTGTGTCATCACTTGAGATCAGCTCAATATTTTCAAATTGAAGGCCGAAATCTGACGGGGTACTGAACATGTAACTGGAGGGGTGGAAAATAAGGCTTTTACAACCAGGTAAGGCTGCCGCCAGTATCACTGGAAAAAGAATCGCTAATATTTTTTTCATATTAAATATATTAGCTTAAACAGTCATAAAATCATTTGGCGCTAAATAGAGCCAACTTTCAGAATGACACACATAAAAAAAGCGCCCTAAGGCGCTTCAATGATACTACTCAAGAATTTACTTACTTACCCAGGTGGTTCCTTCACGACTGTCCTGAAGCTCTATCCCTTGGGCGTCTAAATCCATACGAATCTTATCTGCCAACGCAAAGTCTTTATCTTTCTTGGCCTGTTTACGCTGTTCGATCATATCCCGAATATGGGCTTCGTCCACTTCAACACCCTGTTTAAAGTACTCAGAGGGGTCTGTTTGCAAACAACCCAATACATCGGCCAACATTTTCAACAAGGCGGCTAGCTGATGTTTTTCATCCCCTGCTGCCTTATTAATCACTGTCACCAGTTCGAACAACACAGCGATGGCTTTAGGGGTATTAAAGTCATCATCCATGGCTTGTACAAAACGCTGTTTAAAATCAATAACCGTTTTGTTTTCCGCTGGTACCTCCACCGAGAGATCACAATCTTTAAGGGCATTATAAAGACGGTTTAACTTCACTTCGGCGTCTTTCAAACCTTCTTGTGAATAGTTGATCTCGCTGCGATATTGCACTGAAGCTAAAAAGAATCGAATCACTTCGGCATCGTATTCTTTCAACACATCACGAATAGTAAAGAAGTTACCCAAAGACTTGGACATCTTCTCGCCATCGATGCGCAAGGCACCGGCGTGCATCCAGGTGTTAGCGTAAGTTTCGCCTGTGGCCGCTTCACTTTGGGCTATTTCGTTTTCATGGTGGGGGAATTTTAAATCCGGGCCACCACCGTGAATGTCGAAATTATTACCCAAGCAGCAGGTCGACATGGCAGAACACTCAATGTGCCAGCCTGGACGGCCTTCGCCCCACGGGCTTGACCACGAAGGCTCATCGGGCTTGGCGGCTTTCCATAATACGAAGTCCAATGGATCTTCTTTATCTTCTACCACGTCCACTCGGGCGCCGGATTCTAGGTCTTCCAGAATCTTGCCAGATAATTTTCCGTAGCCTTCAAACTTGCGCACTCGGTAATACACGTCGCCGTTTTTACCCACGTAAGCAAACTCTTTTTCAATAAGGGTTTGCACCATATCCAGAATACCCTGAATGTGGTCAGTGGCTTTTGGCTCGCTATCTGGGGTCAATACATTTAACTTGCCGAAGTCTTCGTTCATGGCAACTACCATGCGATCCACCAGCACATTAAAGTCTTCACCGTTTTCCGCAGCACGGTTGATAATCTTGTCGTCGATGTCGGTGATGTTACGAATGTAGTTAACATCGTAACCCTGATGACGCAGGTAACGCACAATCACATCAAACGACACCATGACGCGAGCATGGCCCATGTGGCAGAAATCATAAACGGTCATGCCACACACATACATGCCCACCTTGCCGTCTACCATGGGTTTGAAAGTTTCTTTCTGACGAGTCAGCGTGTTGTATATCGATAAGCTCATATTATTTCGCCAAACTCTTGTCTTCACGCAAACCTATGGTGAGGTTAAATACCGGTTTTTCGCTGGTGTGATCGAAACGGTCGGCCACGTAATAGCCTTCACGCTCAAACTGAAACACTGATTCGGGGGTCACTTCCGCCAATGCTGGCTCAATTAATCCCGTGGTCACCGTATGGGAGTTTTCAGTTAGGCAATCCATGAAGTCCTTGTTACCTCCATCTGGATTTTCATCGCTGAATAAACGCTGATACATGCGTAATTCTGCTTCAACTGCATGTTCGCAACTGATCCAGTGCACCACACCTTTTGGCTTGATGCCGTCTTCCGGGTCACAACCCAAGGTGTTTTCGATGAGTGTGGCATTCACCTGAACGATATTACCTTGATCATCTTTCTCAAAACCTTCCGCTTCTAACACGTAGCCGTGGCGCAGGCGAATGCGCTTACCCACACAGAATTTTTTCTTGAATTTCTTGCTGTACTCTTCTTTAAAGTCGGCCTGATCGATGAAAATCTCATTGCTGAACGGCACCTGGCGGTCACCCATCTCGGGGCGATCTTGCAGGTAAGGCACGGTAATATTCTCGCTATGGTCACTGGCCATGTTATTAATCACCACTTTAAGCGGATTAATCACACAGGTGCCACGGGGGGCGTTCTGGTTAAGGTCATCACGAATGAAGAACTCCAGCTGAGCCACATCCACGGTGCCATCCGTCTTTGCCACGGCCAAAGAATCACAAAAGTTACGAATGGCATTGGGCGTGAAACCGCGACGCCGCATACCGCTAATGGTTGGCATACGAGGGTCATCCCAACCACTCACGACCTTACCTTCTACTAAGGCACGTAACTTACGTTTGCTGGTCACCGTGTAGTTAATGTTTAAACGGCCAAATTCATACTGATGTGGCTGGGCCGGTACCGGTAAGTTCTCGATGAACCAATCGTATAGCGGACGGTGATCGGCAAATTCCAAGGTACAAACCGAATGGCTAATGCCTTCCAGCGCGTCCGACTGGCCATGGGCAAAATCGTAACTTGGGTAGATGCACCACTTGTCACCGGTTTGATGGTGGTGGGCTTTTTTGATGCGGTATATATACGGGTCACGCAGGCTCATATTTGGAGCCGCCATGTCGATCTTTACACGCAGGCCACAGGCACCTTCGTCAAAGTCGCCAGCACGCATTTTTTCAAACAAAGCTAGGTTTTCTTCGATGCTACGATCACGAAACGGGCTGTTTTTACCCGGCTTCTCGAAGTTGCCTCGGTACTCTTTGGTTTCATCCGCAGACAGATCACACACATAAGCCTTACCTTCTTTAACTAGGTGAATGGCCCACTCATGTAGCTGGTCGAAATAATCCGAGGTGTAATGGATCTCACCCGCCCAGTTAAAACCAAGCCATTTCACATCTTCCTGAATGGCCTGAACGTATTCGTCTTCTTCTTTTTCAGGGTTGGTATCATCGAAACGCAAGTTGCACTGGCCACCAAATTGCTGGGCCAGGCCAAAGTTTACACAAATCGCCTTGGCATGGCCTATGTGCAGGTAGCCGTTTGGCTCGGGGGGAAAACGGGTGGTAATAGTGGCGTGTTTACCGGCCGCTAAATCATCATTAATGATTTTTTCGATGAAATTAGCAGGTTTGGCCTTTTCTTCAGTCATTTCTAAACTTAACTCAATTGGTTTGTTGCAGCTCGCTAATGGCACGCTTTAGCTAGCGAGGGCGTAGCAAAAGCCGTATTATAGCGGCCTTTATTATTTAGAGCACCTCTATTCAGCATTAATGGAGAGGCTTATTACCCACACAAAAAGGTGACTTCATGACTCAGGTTCTACTAAAAACCACATTCGGTGACGTAACAATTGCCCTAAATGCCGAAAAAGCGCCTAAAACTGTCGAAAATTTCATCAAGTACGTGGAAGACGGATATTACAACGGCTTGATCTTCCACCGTGTTATTGACGGTTTCATGGTTCAAGGGGGCGGCATGGAAGAAGACATGTCTGAACGCACCAGCAAGCACGCAGCCATTGAAAACGAAGCCGACAACGGCCTATCTAACAAGGTTGGCACTTTGGCCATGGCCCGTACTATGGACCCACACAGTGCTTCCAGCCAGTTTTTCATCAACGTAAAAGACAACAACTTCCTGGATCACACTGGCAAAAATGCCGAAGGTTGGGGTTACTGTGTATTTGCTGAAGTAACCGACGGCATGGACGTGGTTAACCGCATTAAGGGTGTTAAGACCGGTATTACCCGTGGTCACCAGGACGTGCCTGTTGAGCCAGTTAAAATTGAATCTGCCGAAGTAATTAAATAAGCCAGATTAGCCATAGTGATTAAGAAGTCTATGACAAGCTGGTTCATAAGTGATTTACACTTAGCACCCGAGGAGACCCGCATCACTGCGGGCTTTCTTGAATTCCTGCAAAAACCCCAAGCCAAGCATCAACTTTACATCCTGGGAGATTTTTTTAACTACTGGGTGGGCGATGACATTGTTGACCCCTACGTTGAAGAGATAAAACAAGCCCTTAGAGAGACCGCTAAACGTGGCGTGCAGTTGTTTTTCATGCACGGGAATCGAGATTTTTTAGTGGGTCAACAATTCTGTGACGACATTAACTGTACCCTGCTGCCCGATCCGAGCTTAGTAACCTTAAATGGCGAATCTGTATTACTGATGCACGGCGATAGCCTGTGCACCAAGGATACCGAATACATGAATTTTCGTGCCATGGTGCGCGGCAACGATTGGCAGCAAAAATTTCTGAGCCAATCGGTGGCTGATCGCCAGGCCTTTGCACAAAAAGCCCGCGAAGAAAGCCAAAAAGGCAATGCCATGAAAGACATGGACATCCTGGACGTGACCTCATCCGAGGTTAATAGGCTCATGACCGAGCATAAGGTGAGCCGCATGATTCACGGGCACACCCACAGACCCAACACTCACGAATTTCAGCATGACCACAGCCCTATGCAGCGCATCGTACTGGGTGATTGGTACACTCAAGGTTGGTACTTAAAAGTGGATAAACAGGGTTATCATCTGGTTGAATTTGACTTGCCTGCGTGATTTATTGCAGTAGAAAAATAACAAGAGAACAAACAATGATTAAAATTCTGATTGCCGGCGTCATTGCCGCGCTGCTGGCCATGACCCTCATGGAGAAACAAGTGGGCCAAAAAGGTGAGCTGAAAGACTTGCCCAAGCAGACCGCTGCGCAATTAGATGCCGTCATTAAAAAAAATGAACAAGCAAGACAAGAGAAACTAAAAGAAATGGGCCTTTAAGCCGGCCTACGCCCCTGCCTTGACGTGCATCAAGGCAACCCCCTTCAAGCAAGCTAAACTCAACATAGTCCATCATAAATCGATGGTTATGTGACTTAACAAGCCTAGGGAAAATGCCATGCATCTTGAGTTATTAATATCAGTGTTAGGCTGGTGCGCTGTCATCAATTTTTCTATTCTCGTCTTTTGGGCGGCTTTCATCATGTTTGCAGCTGACTTAACGATTAACCTGCAACAGCGTTTTTTTGACTTAGATAAAAACAGCATCCTAAAATACAACTACCTGCTCATGGGTTTCTTCAAGTTATTAACCCTGATGTTTTTTGTAGTGCCCTGGTCTGTGCTGCATCTACTGAGTTAACCACCCCACTCGCTTATGCATTTTAATGCCTAGGTACGTACCTTTAATTAACATTCCATCTAATAGCCCTTGGCGAATGCCAACATTAAACTGTCCAAGCACTAAACTTAGCTGGAATGTTCTAATTTTTGGTTAGCGCGGGGGTTGTTATGCAAGGCAAAAAACAAGTGATTTCGCTGGCCTTAATTTGGGCTATAGCCTGGGCCTCACTCATGAGTAACCTAGCCTACGGCACCGATTTCACCACCAACCTTGAAAGCACCAATTTCAATACCATACAGAATTTTACCGTTGCCAATAACGGCTTATCAGTACTGTTTAGTGGCGGCACGTCCTTCACCATAGGCAACGGTTTATTATACCACTCGGGGACTAAATCCTGGATGATCGACCCGGTAGGCACCACCAGCCGCGGCGTAAGCGACGGGGCAGGAACCTTCACCTTTAGCGAGGGCGCCATGTCACTGGGTTTTTTTATTCGTACCAGTAACGCTGCTAGCACTGGCCAAGTGCAAATTATGGACAGCACAGGGACTGTCATTGAAGACATTACCAGCACCATAACCAGCACCAGCTGGCTACACGTGCAGAAAACCCTCAACCAAGGGGATGCCCTCATGACGTCTGTGGTGGTGAACGCCTTTGGTAGCAACATGTTGGCAGTGGATGATTTAAGCTTTAGTACCGCCACCGTCGTCGGAGATGATAACAGTGATGACCCTACTTCTGATGATATAGAAGAGCCTCAGGGGGACTCTAGCGGCACAGATTCTGACCCAAAGTCCAACGGAGGGGCCCTTTACTGGTTGAGTCTGTTATTCGCAGCCCTCTTAATTCCTCGTAAACTTTATTAGACAATCGGCACGGGGTGGCCTCGTGCGAGGTCACCCCGTGCCGATTACTTAAACCAAGCTAACTCAGCCCTCACCCTCAGTGTTAAGTGCAAACTAACCGCTTAGATAGGAAACGTCTTTAAAAATAAAAAAGAGCCTATCAAAAAGTCTATTCAGCGATGGCGCATTCCCTTCAACCCCCTACACTCACCAATAAGGCGTATTACGCCCAATGGAGTGTAATCCATGAAGTTTCTGCAATTCATAGTACTTTTTCTGGCATTTTCTAAATTGTGCCATGGCGACATTCAATTCAGTGGATTTGCCTCTGTGGTGGGCGGGCAAACCATCAGTGGTGACAACGATGCCTTTTTGGCGGACTACTCTTTGGTAGGTGTATACGATGACGAGTTAGATTTCCAACCCGAAACCACACTGGGTTTGCAGGCCCGTAACGATCTGGGAGAAGGCTTATCCTTTGTGGCCCAATGGATTGCCAGAGGTTTAGATGGCTTTAATTCAGAGATCAATTACGCCTATTTAAGTTACGAACTCACCGTCAATTTAGTGCTACAGGCAGGTCGAAAGCGCCTGCCTTTGCAATATTACTCTGAATTTTTTGACGTGGGCTTCAGCTACCCCTGGATTCGCCCTCCTGCCGATTTATATACCTGGCAAATTCTAAATTACAATGGCATGAGTCTTGTGTACAAATCACGTGTGGGGAAAGGTGCATTGAACGCTTCGTTCTATTTAGGCAGAGAAGAATCCAAAGACAATAAATTACTTAGCACATTCTTCTTTGCTGAACCCACTAACGAAGTATGGAAAAATATCCTAGGCATCAGTGCCGATTATTCCGTCAACAACTTACAAGCTTTGCTTTCTTACACCAATTTCAAGCTGGACCGCGTCTTCACTTCACCCAGCACCACCCAAACTAATTTAAGCAATAGTAATGTAGACTTTGTTGCGGCTTCGTTAAACTTTGACAACGGTTACTACTTTTTATTAAGCGAATGGAATCAATGGATTTCTGCTCGGTTTGCCACCAGCAATTGGCTCGTCTCAGCAGGCTATCGCCAAGGCGTTTACACCCCTTACATTGCGTTTTCAGCGTTCAATCAGGATGAAAAAATTGCTAACGAAGAACTTGAAGAACACACCACCAGCTCGTTAGGATTGCGCTGGGACTTTCACCCCCAAGCCGCTTTTAAAGTTCAATTTGATGACATTCAAGATAAGGGTACCCTAAGCCTAGTGGGGAATGCACAGGCACTCACGTTTGGGGTAGACCTGGTATTTTAGGAGGGCTGATCATGATTTTTGTTATTAAGGCTCGCGCCGTAATTTTCTGGATTTTAATCGGCGTATCAACCATTTCACATGGTGACGTTGTTGTCATCGTTCACCCCAATAACAGTAGTGTTTTTGACAATATCGCCATTTCTCAGCTATTTTTAGGGCAACTCAGCAGTTTCCCTGGAGGCGGAAAAGCCATTCCTGTCGCCCTTAAAAGAGGTAACGATACTCGAATCAGCTTTAATCAGCTGGCTTTAAGAAAGTCAGAAAACCAGTATAAGGCATTTTGGTCACGACTGGTTTTTACCGGCAAGGCGTCCCCGCCACAGGAATTAGAAAACAGCGAGGCCATAAAAGATTTAGTGGCCAACAATCCTGCCCTGATTGGCTACATAGACTCAGACAGTGCTGATGACAGTGTCAAAGTGGTGGGAGCATTCTAAAGCGTCACAAAAAAGGCCAGTGGTTAGCTGGCCGTTTTGTAATGTGTATCAACCTTAAGTTTAAAGTGCCGCCTGCAACCTAACAGACTGATATGTAACCTGAGTTACAACCCGTATTGTGAGGCCGCAAGATCTCGCATGATTTCTTCAGAACCACCACCAATGGCATTCACACGCACTTCGCGATAAATTCGCTCAACCTTGCTGCCACGCAGATAACAAGCGCCGCCTAAAATCTGACTGGCTTCCCGAGCACAAAACTCCATGGTTTCACTGGCTTGCACCTTAAGTAGGGCCAAGTCACCAAAGTTGCCTTTACCTGCTACCACCGCCCGTGCAACCACTTGCATAAATCCTTGGGTAGCATTGATACGCTGTTTCATTTGTACAATCTTATGACGAATAACCTGATGTTTGGTCATTGGCTTGCCAAAGGTTTTACGTTCACGGGCCCAATTCACCGCCTCTTCTAAACATACACGGGCACAGGCTTCCATGCAGGCAATCATCGCCATGCGTTCACCATTAAAATTGTTCATAATCACTAGAAAGCCATGACCTTCCTGGGCAAGCAAATATTTAGCGGGTACCCGTACGTTATCAAAATAAACCGTCGCTGTTTCTGACACCCACCAACCTTGTTTTTTATCTAACGGGGTGCGGCTTACCCCTTTCAAATCCATGGGAATGGTGAGCATTGAAATACCGGCAGCGCCCTCTCCACCGGTGCGTACGGCGGTACTGATCCAGTTGGCACTCATGGCCCCCGAGATAAACGTTTTACTGCCATTAACAATATAGTCATCACCGTCGCGTACCGCGGTGGTTTTAATATTGGCCACGTCAGAGCCACCAGATGGCTCTGTTATTCCTAAGCAAATGCGTTTTTCACCTGACAGTACCGCAGGCACAATTTCCTGTTTGATTTCTTCACGGGCAAAATTGGCAACCGGTGGTAACCCTATGCCATGAATTAATAAGCTAGAAGCGATACCACCACCGGAACCCACCCGAGCTAACTCTTCATTCACAATCATGCTGTAATAAAGATCGATGCCCTGGGAAATACCGCCGTATTTTTCATCAAAACCCAGTTGTAACAGACCCACCTCGGCGGCTTTTTTCCAAAGTTCAGGGGGCAACGCGCCAGCCTCATCCCAATCATCAAAATAGGGAGCGATTTCTGTGTCTACAAACTTGCGTAACTGTCTGCGCCACTCTTCGTGATCCGGCGTTAACTCGGGGTTAGGTAGTCGTGCACTATCGAAGGTTAAAGACATATTATTACTTCCGTTTATTGTTTTTAAAAATAAGACGCTACAAACTTGGAAAAGAATCAGGCCGGGCAGCCTTCCTGATTCAGGTCATTGGATAAATAATAGAGGGCTATTGATTTGATAGCATTGGATGCGGTGCCAAACTGATTGGTTTAGGTGCCATAATCAGGGACATGAAAAACAAGTTGATTAAATAGAGCCTGCTAGGCTGCTACTCGGTATTCTGAAGGCGAACAACCCTGCCAGCTCTTAAAAGCCGTAGAAAAAGAAGACGAGTCCCCATAGCCCAATAAAAACGCAATACTGGTGACCCCCATGCTCTTGTCGGCCAAAAACCTTAGGGCCATCTGGTGTCTTAAGTCTTGTACGATATGCTGAAAGTTAGTATCTCGATCTGACAGGCGGCGCTGCAATGTACGCCGTGACACACCCAGGTCCTGCGCCACAGAATCTATGGTCATGCCCCCCGTGGGTAGTTCACAAATAATGCTTTGGCGTAATACCCGCAAAAAGCTATCCCCTGCCATGCTGGCCATGTATTCCTGCCAAGGATTGCTTATTTCCGAAGTTTCATTAACCGCTTGAATTAATTTAAAATCCAGGGACTCCATTTCAAAATACAATGCACTATAGGGCTGATCAAAGGTCAGGTTTTCGCCAAAACACTGCTTTAAAACGGTGAGATCCCGAGGCTGAGAGTAAGTAAATTGCGCCTTGGCAATGGTAATGGGCTGCAAACAAATGCTGTTTAAAATTGAGTTTGCGGTGCTAAGCACCATATCGATAGTGTAGCGACCACTGATTGAAACCGGCACTAAGGGGCGCCATTCACTACGCAGTTGCCCACCCTCTCTTACAATTACCGCTTTGCCCAAGTCCCCCTGCAGCTCCAATACACTGGACATCATATTGAGCCATTGCCGTAAAGAGGTGCAAATGCTCGATAGATACAACAACAGGTTGACCATGTTTAAGTAAGCCGCCCGACCCACAAACAGACCCAGGTCTTCGTTACCCGACAAACTGGCAATTTGTTTATTTAATGCGTATAGAGGTGCCACCGGCATTTGGTAGTCAGGCATCTCCAACCATTTTTTTTCAATGCCGCAGCCCAAGATAGCCTCTTCTTGAGTAACCCCAAGTCGCTCCCCCACTTGAAGAATATGTTTTGCTTGTTTGGCCGAAATTTGCCAATTGGGGTCTAATTGAAAGTCTTGATTCATGGAAAGATAGTACGTTTTAAAGGGGATGAATTCCAGCCAGAAGTTACTTCACACTTTTCTAATAATTAGGTTTTGCATAGGAAGGCATCCCATTAAAATAATAAAGGCAACACTTGAACAAGTGCTGCCTTTATTATTTATCATTTCAAATTACAAATTAAGCGGGCTGTAACTGCTCTTGCTCATTACCTTCCACTTCAAGCAGTAACTGGCGACCTTTAACCTGATCGCCTTTGGTCACCATGACGGCCTTCACCACACCATCCATATCGGCTTTCATGGCATGTTCCATTTTCATGGCTTCTAAAATCACTAGGGTCTGGCCTTTCTCTACCTTGTCCCCCTCTGTCACCAACACATCAATAATGCCACCGTCCATGCTGGCTTTAATCAAACCAGAACCTGCACCATCTGCGGTTACCGCTGGTGCATGGGTATGGTCTGCCACGAGGAAACAACCTTCATGACTGCTCAGGTATAAATCCCCTGCTGGGTTGTAAGCAAAACAGATTGTCTTTTTAATGCCGCCATCTAGATACTTCAGTTTTTGTTCTTGTAATTCAACCAAAACAAAATCAAATACCGAATCCTGAGCCTGCACATTAAATTGCTGTAAAGGCGCATCTTTTACAGTGACCGCCACCGCATGTTTTTCACTGCTGTGCTCCAGATCAAACCAGGTGGGGGCAGGATTGGAATTACGCCAAAAGGCGCGCCCGTTGGCTTGAGAATTGTTCAGCGCGCTCTTCAAGTAAAACAACCAGGCTGATAACGCCTGCTGCTCATGGTTAAGTGAATGAGGGCTTAGGGTGGCATCGTTAGCAAAATCGTTTTCGATAAACGAAGTGGTGGCACCACCTTGGGCAAAAACAGGGTGCTTAACGATGTTATACAAGAAGCCGCGATTTGAACGTACTCCCAACAGCTCCAGGTTTTTTAGGCTGCTCATGAGCTTACGGCGTGCTTCATCTCGGGTGGCACCGTGAGCGATAACCTTGGCCAGCATAGGGTCATAAAATGGACTGACCACCTGCCCTTGTTTGATACCAGCATCCATGCGCAAGCCCTGATCTTCTCGATAGGACCAGCGTAAAATATCACCGGTTTGCGGCATGAATCCTAAAGCCGGGTCTTCGGCGTATAGGCGTACTTCCATGGCGTGACCATTTAATGAGATATCCTGTTGCTGCAACGGCAACTTACCATTTGCAGCCACGGTTAACTGCCAGGATACTAGGTCCACACCGGTTACCAGTTCGGTTACCGGGTGTTCTACCTGCAAACGGGTGTTCATTTCAAGGAAGTAAAAACTGCCCTCGTCATCGGTTAAAAATTCAACCGTACCTGCGCCCACATAATCACAAGCCTTAGCTGCGTTTACCGCTGCGATGCCCATGGCCTGACGTAATTCTTCGCTCACAAAAGGTGACGGTGCTTCTTCTACCACTTTTTGGTGACGACGCTGCACCGAACAATCACGTTCACCCAAGTACACACAGTTACCGTGACGATCTGCAAATACCTGAATCTCAATGTGGCGCGGTGACATAACCGCTTTTTCCAGGATCATCTCATCACTGCCAAAGGCATTGAGCGCTTCAGATTTTGCGGTTTTTAATTGTGCAGAAAAATCTTCTTCGTTCATGATTAAACGCATGCCACGGCCACCACCACCGGCGGTGGCTTTCGCCATTATGGGGAAACCAATTTTAATGGCTTCATCCAACAAGGTGGCTTCATCTTGGGCCTTACCTTCGTAACCAGGAATGCAAGGCACTCCGGCTTTAATCATTTCAATTTTTGCAAGACGCTTGTTACCCATAAGCTCAATGGCTTTAGGATCGGGGCCTATGAAGGTAATATTATTTTCTTGGCAAGCCGCACAAAACTCGGTGTTTTCAGATAAAAAACCATAACCTGGGTGTACCGCATCGGCGCCGGTTTTTATGCAGGCATCGATGATTTTTTCAATAACCAAATAACTTTGATTGGCCTGGGGAGCTCCCAAACACACGGCTTCGTCGGCAAACGCCACATGTGGCGCATCCTTGTCGGCTTCACTGTAAACTGCCACGGTTGCATAACCCATGGCCCGCGCCGAGCGCATCACGCGCAGGGCAATTTCGCCTCGGTTGGCCACCAACACTTTAGTAAAGTCGCCATTCATGTCTTTATTTACTTCGCTCATTTTATTTGCCCTTTAATCTGTTATGCCCAAGGGGCCGGCTTTTTTTGTACAAACGCCATGGTACCCGCGGTACCTTCTTTACCCTGTACTGCGGCACTGAATGCCTTAGCGGCATCATCAATCAAACTCTCAGCCTCAAACTCGGCGGCCTTTAACATTAATTTCTTGGTGACGGCATTGGCACCGGGTGCACAACGCTTAACGCTGTCTAGGGTTTGGCCCAACAAGCGCTGTACTTCGTCTTCGTCTTTGGCATAAAAATGTGAGATGCCCAATTGCACCGACTCTTCTCCACCAAAACGACTGCCCAATAAAGCTAGTCGACGGGCCTGGGTTAAACCAATTCGCTTCACCACAAACGGTGCAATTTGCGCAGGGGGAATACCCAGAGTGGTTTCTGGCATGGCAAACTGCGTGCTGGCAGTAGCAATGGCCACATCGGTGACACACGCCAAACCAAACCCCCCACCCAGTACCGCACCATCTAAAATGGCAATCACCACCTGAGGCAATTGATTCATCTGCAAAATCAATTCACCAAAAGTTTTGTTTAATTCATAAAATGGATCGGTATCACTTTTAGCGGCACTGGCGCGAGCACCGGCCATGTCTTTAATGTCGCCACCGGCACAGAAACTGCCGCCTTCACCGCGCAGCACCACGGCACGTACCGACAGGTCTTGTTCCAGGTGAGTAAATACCTGGCTCAATTCTTTTACCATGGCCAGACTCATGGCATTACGCACCTGAGGACGATCCAGAGTTAAATATAGAACGTGATCTTCGCGCTCCAGTTTAATAGCGGTGTAGGCTTGTTCTAACATATTTATGTCCTTTGTTTTAGCCGCCGGCAGTAACTTGGTGGCTAACTCTGTTCGCCTGCATGCAGCCTCCTACCTGTATAAATCTGTACAGGCTGCTTGCAGGCGATCTTTTTATCTAAGTGTTATTTGGCTTTTTTTGGCAAGATATCCATGTATTTGCAAATAATGCCCAACATGATTTCATCGGCACCACCACCAATGGACGCTAAACGGCCATCGCGATATACCTGAGATACAGGGTTATCCGTAGTGAAGCCCATGCCACCCCAATACTGCAAACAGCTGTCGGAAACTTCACGAATTAAGCGACCGCCTTTTAATTTACACATGGAAGCCAACTTAGTGACGTCTTGTTTGTTAATCATTAGGTCGGCTGCGCGATACGTTAAGGCACGCAAAGCTTCAATTTCGGTTTGCAATTCAGCTAAACGGAAATGTACCACCTGGTTATTAATAATAGGCTGACCAAAAGTCTTGCGTTCGCGGGTATATTCAATGGTTTTTTCTACACACATTTCTAATGAATGCAGGCTATTGGCTGCCCCCCATAAACGCTCTTCCTGGAATTGCAACATTTGCAACATAAACCCAGTGCCCTCAGCACCAATACGGTAACGCTGTGGTACCCGTACATCGTCAAAAAATACTGGCGAGGTATCGCTGCAACGCATGCCGATCTTATCGATCTTTTCACCTACCGAAACACCCGGAAGATTGGCAGGCACTATAATTAATGATTTATTTTTGTGGGGTTTGTCATCACTGGTATTGGCCAAAACACAAAAGAAATCTGCATGCTGAGCATTGGTAATCCACATCTTGGAGCCATTAATGATGTAATCATCACCGTCTTTCTTGGCGGTGGTTTTTAGACCCGCCACGTCAGACCCAGCTCCTGTTTCAGATACTGCAATAGAGGCCACAAATTCACCGGCAATAGCAGGTTTTAGAAACTCTTCCTTTAGTTCGTGGGAGCCAAACTTGGCAATGGCAGGCGTGGCCATATCGGTTTGCACCCCTATGGCTAACGGTACACCACCACAACCGGCGTGACCCAAGGCCTCGGCCGCATACATGTTATAAGAATAATCCAGGCCCAGGCCGCCGTATTTTTCTTCTTTGTTAATGCCTAGGATACCCAGGTCACCCATTTTCTTGAAAACTTCGTGGGCAGGGAAAAAGCCCGCTTTTTCCCACTCTGGCACATGGGGATTAATTTCGTTTTCTACAAAGTTTTTAACGGTACGGTAAATTTCTTTATGTTCTTGAGTAATGATCATTTTTATATTCCTTTTGCGCTATGCGCACACTTAATCAACTAGGATTTAACTTAAAAATAAAACTAACACTTACAAATAAAACGACAGGCGGCCAAAACTACAAACGGGCCACACCAAACTTACTGCCATTAAGGGTTCGATATTTTGCTTCGTTACAAATACTTAACACATACCCCAATACACGGCGGGTATCTCGTGGGTCGATGATGCCGTCATCCCAAATACGGGCAGTACCAAACAAGCTAGTAGAGCCAGCATCCAATTTTTGCGCGGTGGCGGTCTCAATCATATCCAGCATCTTAGGGTCCGGGGTCATGCCCATCTTAAGTTGCTTGGCTTCGGTGACGATGCGCAAAACTTTACCCGCCTGTGGGCCACCCATAACCGCAGTACGGCTGTTAGGCCAGGCAAAAATAAAGGTTGGATCCAATCCACGGCCACACATGGCATAGTTACCGGCACCGTAAGAGCCGCCCACATTAATGCTGATTTTAGGCACCGTGGCATTGGCCACCGCCTGAATCATTTTGGAGCCGTGTTTGATAACACCATCCTGCTCACTCTGGGTCCCCACCATGAAGCCTGTGGTATTGTGAATGAACAATAAAGGTGTGCTGCTTTGCTCACACAGTTGAATAAACTGCGCAGCCTTAACAGCACCCTGAGCGGTAATAGGGCCGTTGTTACCTATGATGCCCACCGAATGGCCTTCAATCTTGATGCGACCACATACTGTTTGCGCGTCAAAATCATTTTTAAAATCTAAAAATTCAGAGCCATCCGCAACGCGCGCTAAGATATCTCGTACATCATAGGGTTGTTTGCTGTCAGCAGGCACCACACCTATTAATTCGTCGCAGGAAAACTTAGGCTCCACGTAGAGTTTAGACGCTAACGCAGACGGTTCGGTCACTTGCTCGTTCCATGGCAGACTTTGCATGATTTCACGGGCGATGCGAATGCCGTCAGAATCATCTTCAGCTAAATACTCTGCGGTACCAGCCGTTTGAGCGTGCATCTCGGCACCACCCAGTTCTTCATCGGTAGCAATCTCACCAGTGGCGGCTTTTAATAATGGCGGGCCGGCCAAATACATAGTGGCCTTGCCACGCACCAGCACCACCCAGTCCGACAAACCAGGCTGGTAGGCGCCGCCTGCAGTTGCGCTGCCGTGTACTACCGTAACTTGTGGCAAACCCATGGCCGACATACGGGCCTGGTTAGCGAAGGCCTTAGCACCTTTCACAAAAATATCGGTGGCGTAATTTAAGTTGGCGCCGCCACTCTCACTAAGACTCACCACAGGCAATTTATTTTCTTTTACAATTTCCTGAATACGCAAAGACTTATCCAGTCCGGCTGGTGAAATAGTGCCGCCCTTAATGGCGCAGTTGTTCACCACCACCATGCAACGCACACCCGACACATAGCCTATGCCGGCAATGATGCCGCCACCTGCGCCGCTACCGTCTTTGTCATCGTGCATTTTGTAGCCGGCCAGAGCCATGATTTCCATAAATGGCGTGCCCGCATCTAACAAACGGTTTAGACGTTCACGAGGCAATAGTTTTTTGCGTTTAACAAATTTTTCTTTGGCGGCTAATTCTTTTTCCACCACTTTTTGTTCGATGCCACGAAACTCATCTATGGCCGATTGCATAAACTCGGTATTGGCCTTGAAGTTTTCGCTATGAACATCAATTTCTGATTCTAGAACTGGCATATTTAGGCTCCCTCTTTCTCGGCTGCTTCTTTTAATACATCTGGCATCACCGCACGGTGAAAGCCGTTGTACGCTTCATTGTTTTTCGCTTTAGGGAGCGGCCACATACGGCTGCCCTGAGAGGCTGCGCCATCGATACGCAAGGTAGCACCACTGACAAATTTAGCCGCTTCGCTCAACAAAAAGCTCACCGCCCCACTCACTTCTGATTCGGTTCCCATACGCTTCAAAGGCACCGCATCTTCTAACTGAGGAATAATCGCTTTGGCGGCACCGTCATAGGTGTCCATGCCACTGGAAATAATCCAGCCCGGAGCCACTGCGTTTACACGCACACCAGACTGACCCCATTCGAAGGCCGCTGTTTTGGTGATGTTTTCCATACCGGCACGGGCCGCACCTGAGTGCGCCATGCCCGGCATTCCGCCCCACATGTCGGCAATGATGTTCACAATGCTGCCACCGGTTTTCACCATGCTTTGATTGTAGACCTCACGGGCAAACAAGAAGCCGCCCACCAGGTTGGTACGTACCACGGTTTCAAAACCTTTTTGATTAATGGCCGCCATGGGGGCCGGATACTGGCCGCCGGCATTGTTTAATAAACCATGAATGACGCCGTGCTTAGCCACAATGGCCTTCACTGTGTCGGCCACCGCTTGTTCTTCACGAATATCACAGGTGAAATAATCGGCCTTGCCGCCATCTTCAACTATTTCTTGCACTACGGTTTGAAGTTTTTCAGCCTTGCGACCAATAATCACCACATGAGCCCCCAGGCTGGCCAGCTCATGGGCACAACAACGACCAATACCACTGCCACCGCCGGTTACGACCATAGTAGTGCCTGTAAACAAGTTCTCTTTGAATACGCTGTTGTAGCTCATGACATCCCCTTAAAACCGATAAATATGATTAACAATTTGCTGCATGTCAGGCCGCTAGATAGACCTGATCATTGAATAACACCAATCTACCAAGCAAGCGCTTGGGTTGCAATGATAAATGTTTCAGAAGTCATGACCAAATAGTCCAAAATAGGTGGAATACGGCCAAAGCAATGCTGGCAACAAGCTGCACTGCAAACGGGATTTAGGATCTTGGGAGGTACGACGGTAAACGAAAGGCGAGGTAAAGGGAGAAGATGACCGTATTGGCGGCGCCGTACACGGGCCGCCCAACATGAGTTTAAAGGCTTTATTTAGCCATTATTTAGCGAGCAGCGGTCTCCAGTGAAATAAACCCACCAACATTACCCAAACAAAATCCACAGGCTTGGCTCGATCGATACGCTTCAAACCCTTGTAAACGAAAACCATTTCTAGGGCGTGGATGGCCAGTAACGCTAAACCAATGCGCATAACCCACACACTTGCCTCGCCGCCCAGGGGCATGAATATATTAATGGCAAACGCCAACCAAAAACCCAGTAACGCGTATTTATTGATTTTGATAAAGTTTTGCATAGTACTTCCTCTTTTTTATTTTCGTTTGTTTATTGTGCCTGTGAATTCACGGCCTGGCTTTGTCTGTCCACGCCTTTGAAGTGTCTTACTATTTGGGTTTCTATGAGGTTAATTCTGTCTTGACCAAAAGCCAAAGTTTCTAAATATTTAAAGCTGGGCACGCCCCACAAGTCGTGGCCATACAGTTCTGCCAGATTGTTTTGCGCCCAGGCTCGCCAGCTATCATTTTGTAAATAGCGCTTGGCTTCAGGCCAATTTAGGCCCGCGCCCTGCACGATGGATTGAACCCCTTTATCAGTATCAGAACGAACACCCTGGGACCATACCGCTCGCGCGTAACCTTCTAAGTACTCTAAGCCCCTGCCTTTTGATTTTGCATATTCGTATAAGGCGTAACAATTCTCAACCCCTTTACCCAGTGGGTCGCTAATGAAACCAAAGCCGATGTTATATTGCAGGGCTTCGCGTTTGGTATCCTGGCTAATATAAGACTTTTTATTATTGGGTACCTGCATGCGTCGCATGACCATGGGCAACACAGGTTTTACGATTAAAGGTACCTGATAATGCCTGGCCAGTTGCCTCATGCGAATCAAGGCTAAATAAGAATAGGGGCTGCGCAAAGACCAGTACATTTCGATGGGCTCTTTATTTAAACCCTGCTGTTGAGCACGTGCAATGCCTTCCGGGGCCATTTGCTTGCAAAACTGGTTATGACCTAAATTAAATTTTACCTCTTTAGAGTCTGTATTGACCGCCAGATCATTTAGGCGACGCTCAAGATACTGCAAACGGTCAAGCCCCCAATACCACTCCCCACCATAATGCAGCATGGCCGCCAAATAGTGGCCGTTGTCTTTCAGCTTTTTTTCATTAGCCTGTAGGTGATGGTTATAACACTCGTTGTGGTCGGTCACTTGTGGGTCGCAAAGTTCATGAATACTAGCAGTGTCACCTTGCCAATAGGCGGTAAATAAAGACAAAGCCTTGACCAAAAAGCCCGGCTGCAATTCCCAATGTAAAAGTTGTGCGGTTAGTTGCGCGTCTTGTTTCGGGTTAGGATCACTTTTTATAAGGGGAAATTCCAACTCATAAAGTACCGCCAGATAGCGTCCATCATTGAAGGCATTTTTATCCCACAGGTTAGGAGCCGGGTACATCTGCGCTTGCCGGTTAAGCACAGTGCGAAAATCAAACGCTACATCAAAACGTTTTTGCAAATCTGCCAGTACTTGCAGTAATAGATAACTATAAGGGTCACTAATACTGATGTAGACAGTCATCACATGGGGCTGGCCCAGGCGCTTTCTTTTTCGTTCCGCCAGCTTACGCTTAAGAGCCAACAGGCGAGGGCTAAACAGTATATTGGCGATATAGGGCACAATGGGGCTAGACATGCTGACTCTCTGCTGAGCTTACCTATTAGGTAAACGTTTTATTTTTATGACTAATGTTATACAGGTATCTGCGAATTCCTACAAATTCACCCAAACTATTGTCATAAAGCGCACATAGATTACAGTTATAATCTCAGCCTTCAAAATCAAAAAAAGCCACCTGAATGGAATTCAAGTGGCTTAGGTTTAGCGGCTGTAGCGCTTAAATGGCCGGTACGACTTTCTCCTCCATGAAGCGGTTAATGTAGTTACCAATCAATTCGCCATCTTCTTCTAGGGCAAAGTGGCCCGTGTCTAGAATATGAAACTCCAGGTTTTTCAGGTCACGCTTGTAAGGATGTGCGCCTTCTTCCGGGAAAATGTAATCCCCTTTACCCCAGACCAATAAAGTAGGTGGCTGGTGAGTGCGAAAATATTTCTGCCATTCAGGGTACAACGCAGGGTTAGTACCGTAAGAGTAAAACAACTCAAGTTGAATGGCTTGGTTACCCGGGCGATCCAGTTTAGCTTGATCCACGGTCCAGTTATCTGGGCTAATGGCCGCCGCATTACGAGTACCGTTAGTGTACTGCCATTTGGTGGCACCTAGGGTTAACAACGCATCACTTAAGGCCTTACCATTTTTGGCAGATTTATCGGCCCAGTACGCTTTAATAGGCTTCCAAAAATCTCGCAGCCCTTCATCGTAGGCATTGCCATTTTGAATTATCAAACCCTGCACACGCTCGGGATGTTTAGCAGCAATTCGGAAACCCACAGGTGCGCCATAGTCCATTACATATAAAGAGTATTCATCTACGCCTACTTTTTCCAAGAACTTATCGGTGATCTTAGCCAGGTTATCGAAGCTGTATTCAAACTCAGTAACCGACGGCATGGAGCTATTACCAAAGCCTGGGTAATCGGGCGCAATCACGTGATAGCTTTGCGCCAGTTTAGGGATCAGGTTACGATACATGTGTGATGACGTGGGAAAACCATGCAGCAACACAATAGTGGGCGCGTTTTTATCCCCGGCCTCACGGTAAAAAATATCTTGTTGGTTCACCGTGATGGTTTTGTGTTGAGTTTGCGACACGGCACTTGAGATACTGGCCGCGGCTGGCTCCATCATGGCCGTGGACAACACCAGAATCCCGGCGGCCATGGTAAACATGGTTTTAACTTTGCTGGTGATGCTGTTACTTTTTTTCATGGTTAATCTCCTGTGCATTGGATGTTCTTGTAATTCGTGATGGCTTGCTTTAAATGTTGTCATGCTGTTCTCCGTTTTTGATTTCTTGTTTAGGTAATTGATTTAAGTTTTCAAGTTTTAATAATTCTTCAAACCCACCTATGGATTTACCGTTTACAAATATCTGAGGTAAATCTCGCCCTTGGGTGCGGTGCTGCATTGCCTGCCGCGCCTTTGGGTCCTCATATACATTGTGTTCGGTGTACCCCAACCCCTTACTCCTCAACAACCGCTTGGCGTGAAGGCAGTACCCGCATCCGGGTCGGGTATACATTTCTATATTTGCCATAAAGCCTACCCTTGCTGCTGTGTGGATGAGTGCGTCTGATCCATGAATGAAGTATCCGGGTAAATGGTATGTTGAAAAACCCTACTTCTATTGAATGATTGTCAATGCTATATTGACAATCATGGATACATTAGATGGTTTGAAAACAGTCATAGCCGTGGTTGAAACCGGCTCATTCACCGCCGCCAGTGATCGCTTGGGCATGTCCAAGGCACTGGTGAGTAAATACGTGGGGGAAGTGGAAGACGGCTTAGGGGTGCGGTTGTTCAACCGCTCCACCCGGCGCTTGGCGCTCACCGAGGCCGGTGAACGGTACTACCAGCAGGCACTACCACTGTTAGAGGAGTTTGCCGAGATGGTGGACAGCGTCACCGGAGAGCAGTCCAACCCTAAAGGGGTGTTAAAGGTGAGTGTGCCGGTGGCGTTTGGCGCCATGACGCTATCGCCCTTGGTGCCTGCGTTTTTAAAGCAATTCCCGGACATTGCCCTTGAGCTGCAACTCACCGATCACATGATTGACATGCTGGAAGAAGGAGTAGACGTGGTGATTCGCATTGGCGGCGTGGATGACTCCAACCTGATCGCAAAACATATTAAGACCCTGCCACTTACTCTATGCGCCTCTCCCGACTACCTAATACAGCATGGCCAGCCAAAACAACCCCGAGACCTCACGCAACATCACTGCATCATCGACAGTAACTTTCGCATTGGTAAACACTGGCCCATGATCGCGCCGGATGGCAACACAGAATCGGTACAAGTGGTTTCACGGGTGGCGGTGAACAGCCCGCAAGCGGTAAAGGAAATTGCATTGGCCGGGGGCGGCATTGGCATGATTCCACGTTTCATCGTGGAGAGCGCTTTACAAGAGGGGCGTTTACAAGAGGTATTGGCCGATTACCAAACCCTGGAATTTGGCATGTTTGCTATCTACCCCCACCGCCGCTATTTATCACGCAAGGTGCGCTGCTTTATTGATTTCCTAGTGAAAGAATTATCTAGCTAAACAGGAAGTGGCACACCATCGGGCTAACACCGTTTGGATAAATGCTCATTCATAAAGTGGGCTGTTTTATCAAGAGCTTGCCTTGCCTCTGGCAACAGGCGAGGCAAGACCGGAAATGCATGGGGGGTATTTTTCCATTCCAGGTATTCACTGTCCCCTCCTGCCCGTTGAGTTTTTTCATGCAAGCGCCGTGCGTCATCCAGTAATACCTCTACCTTGCTGGCGATGATCAAACACGCCGGCAAATAAGCCACACTGGCAAACAAGGGTGATATTTTTTCATGGCTAACCGGAAGCCCTGGAGCATACATGGCCACCGCTTCATCCAGGATGGTTTTATTTAAAATCACATCTTTATGCTGGTTTTCTTTAAACGATTCACTGTCATGACTTAAGTCCAACCAGGGAGAAAACAACACACTGGCACGGGGCAAAGGCAATTGTTCATCACGAATATTCTGCAAGGTGGCCAGGGCCAGATTGCCACCGGCGCTGTCACCGGCGATGATTAAACGTTGTGGCGCCACCCCCTGCGCCAAGAGCGCCTCATAAACCACCATAGCATCCTCCACCGCAGCGGGATATGGGTGCTCAGGGGCTAACCGGTAGTCCACCATGAGCATTTTAAGATTGGCCTGCTTAGCCAAGTAGGCCGCCATATCCCGATGGCTGTTCATGCCACCAAAAACAAACGCACCTCCATGAAAATAAATACAAATATTGGCGTCTTGTTTTTCAGCCAGCAACTTGGGCATCACCCACTCCACCTTCACGCCAGCTATGGTACCCCCCTTCACGGTGATGGAGTCCGCCACCTTTCCTGAACTGCGTGACATGAATTTACGTGAACGCTTAAACCTGTGGCTAGGCGCTAATTTCATATTGGCTTTTTGATTACGTTTAATCAGCGCGCTGATGACAAAATTTTGCAGACTCATGTATTGACCTGTTTTTATTATGTTAACTATTTTTTTAAAGCTGCTTTTCAACTATATGATCACTTAACTTAAAGCGACTCAGACGTTTGCGCATATAAAATGTGGTCCAGGGCCAGTTAGTGCTATTGAGGCCGTTTTGATCGATAAAATAACTGGAGCAACCGCTGTTCCAAACCGTGCTTTTCAAAGAGCTTTGCAACTCTTGGTTATAGCCTGCTGACTTTGTGGTATCAACTTTAATGGTCGCGATCTTTTGGTTACGTGTCTTGTTGATGGCATCCATTATATATTTAAGCTGCGCTTCAATAATCACGAAGGCAGATGAAAAGGTGTAAAGATTAGGGCCAAACGTTAAAAACATATTCGGGCAGTCTTGTGTCATGGTGCCCAAGTAAGCGTCCGGTGAGCCCTGCCATACATCGTTTAAGGGCTTACCACTGAGGCCTGTGATGCGCTGCGCAATGGGCGGATTTGCCACCTCAAAGCCGGTTCCAAAAATAATGGCATCCACTTCAACACGCGTGCCATCGCTGGCGATAAGCCTGTTACCTTGAACTTCCACCACCCCAGGCACCACCTGCACATTGGGTTTGGCCAAGGCCTTATACCATTTATTGGATAATAAGATGCGCTTGCAGCCCACTTTAAAATTTGGCGTTAGTTTGGCTCTTAAACCTTCATCTTTAATGGAACGGCGAATATGTTTAACCCCCACCGCCTGAATACGTTTTGCCAAGCGCGGCTTCTTTAAACTTGAATTAAACAACTCAAATTGCAGGTATAAAAATTTTCTAAATAAAGATTGAATAAAGGGGTAACGGGCAAAACGTTGTTGCCACTTTTGTGGTATTTCCATGTCCAGCTTTGGCAATACCCAGGGGGGTGTACGCTGGAAAAGGGTCAGGTTTTTAACCTTTGATTGTATGGCCGGCAAAAATTGAATGGCCGAGGCCCCCGAACCGATAACCGCTACCCGCTTATGGCTTAAATCGTAATCATGGTTCCACCTGGCTGAATGAAATTGTGTACCGCTAAAGGTATCCAGGCCTTTAACATTTGGGGTAATGGGCACGTGCATGGGGCCACAGGCCATAATCACAAACTTGGCCTTATATAAACAGGTATTGGTTTGCAGATGCCATAATTTTTCAGACTCACTCCAAGTGGCGGCCATGAGCTCCTGGTTAATACGCACTCGCTCCATGACGGCAAACTTTTTTACCGTATCCAATGTGTACTGTTTTATTTCTTCTTGTTTGGCAAATATCCGTTGCCACTTTGGGTTAGGGGCAAACGAATAGGAATACAGGGCCGATGGCACATCACAGCCGCAGTCGGGGTAGGTATTGTCACGCCATACTCCACCCAACTCATGGGACTTTTCCAGCAAGAGGTAATCCACCCCGGCCAAACCCAGTTTAATGGCTGCGCCAATGCCGGCAAAACCTCCCCCCACTATAATGGTTTCGTGATGATTCACGGCTGCACAATTTTCTTTAATTTGATTCATGAGTTACTTTTACCGTCTTCTAATTATTTTTAATGGGTTGTGAACAGCTCTATCAGGCTTTTTTAAAGGAGCGATAAAAGTATCGATACAGGGAACTGTCTTCTTCTTTGTCATTTTTTCGCCAGCCGTAAATCACCGGGCGTTCAAATTCGATGGCCAGCTTCTTCCATAATAGCCAGTCATAAATCGCCAACATGTTTTGCATGTTGCAGGCGGAATTACGGCTGCGACTGTGGTGTTGATGATGCTGAGTGGGAAACGTTAACAAGTGGCACAGGGCATACATGGTTTTGGCGATGAGTGGATTTTTATGATTGAGCAGTTTTAAATCGTAATCCAAATTAGCGTGAGTATGAATGCCCCACAGACTCTTGATGGCGGTGCCAATGGCCCAGGCTTCCACTAAGCCCAGATATAAACAAATATAACCAAACCAGTAATTAGGCAAGGTAATAGCCCAACCCCAGCCCACCACTATGGTTTGGCTCACCCCCAGCTCACCGCGGTTGTCCGCCCCGCCGTGCAGGTGATGGGTTCTGTGGGTCACCTTGTACCAGCGTTGAAGTTTGGCCAGCCATCTATTTTTAGGGGTGCGTTCATGGGCAAAGTTATGAGCCCATCCGTGCAGCAGCTCATCAATCATTACAAACCCTATGATGCAGGGAATCAGGTATTGCTCCTCAAGCCAAGCCAAGACCCCAAGATGTTCCGGCATCAGGGCCATACACACAGTAAAGGTGCAAAAAATTAACAGGGGTTTCTCTACCAAGGTAATCCAGGTCACAGCGATGCCCAGCATCTGCCAATCCTTGCCTGTCTTTTTACCGTCTTTAAAAGCGCCCTTGGCCCACTCGTAAATAATATAAAATACGATGCATGCCAAAGATAAATTGGTATAACCGTCACTCGCTAGATCCATAATACTCGCCCGGGCCTAGGGCCCCTCCTGAAATTAATCGGTAGGCATACGTTAAGGCCCTATGTATTATTAGTACAATTCAATAAATACATACTGGGTATGAATGAAACTTAATTTAAGGTCGGTTGATTTGAATTTGCTCACGATCTTCGACGCCATCATGGCCCATGGGCAAATGTCCAAGGCCGCCGAAGCCCTGCACATGACCCAACCCGCGGCCAGTCATGCCTTAAAACGCCTGCGCCACACCTTTGATGATGAGCTCTTCATACGCAGCCGACAGGGTATGAAGCCTACCCCCAGAGCCCAGGAAATAGCCGGCCCCATAAGAGAGATATTGACCCAGATTGTAGAGACCCTGGATTCAGACCAGCCTTTCAACCCGGAGGCGTCGAAACGGGGTTTTAAGATTGCCTTTGGGCGATATGGGGAATTGATTTTATTGCCAAAGATTCTAAACCAGGTGAATGCCTGTCCCACAGACATCAGTATTCATTCTTATTTAGATGACGATGAGACTGGTATAGAGCTGGTGAAAGAAGGGAATATTGATTTTTGTTTTGATTTTGTTTTGCCTCAAGACCAACGCCTGGATCATTGCCAGTTTAACCAGGAAGAGTTAGTGGTCATCGCCCGCAAGGATCACCCCAGGTTAACCAACAATATCTGTATTGAAGAGTTTTTTGCGGAAAAACACATAGTGATGTCTTTTGGCAATGACCGCCGTGAACTGTTACAGCAATTCATGGCCAAACAGGGGGGGAAACGTAAAATATTGGCGGAGGTAAATCAGTATATTGCGGTGCCCACTCTGGTTATGCAAACCGATGGCATTGCCATCGTACCCAGGCAGATGGCGCAGTTTTTTTTATATCAGCATCAACTGACTATATTACCCCTGCCCCTTAAAATACCGCCCCTGCCCACGTATTTAATTTGGCATAAGGCCATGAATCGGGACAAGGGCCATACCTGGTTAAAGCAGCTTATTCTGGGCTGCTAGCCCCTAGTCTTCACTGGCGCTAACACTTGCCCGTTTAAGTTGTTTAAGTAAACGACCGGGCAGGTTTTTAATGGTTAAAGCATTGTTTGAAGCATCAAAACTCACATCGCTGCCAAGAGCAGCGGCGGCGAAGCTTAAAGTCACATCTTTATTTTTACCACTGTAACGTATGTAGTTTTTTAAACTTTTACGGTCGGGAATAAATTCGGATTTGGCCACCGGTGCGCTGGACGGTGCCGTTTGATCGGCCTGAGATATAGCAGTATTTAAACGATTCTCTTCGCGTTTTTGAATCACAAACTGCTCGAATTTCTCCGGGGCCTGATCGTTTATCTGACTAGAGAGAATCTTAAACTCCACCGCCTCTCCGTGTTTATCCTGCTCTACACAGTAATCCACGATGCTGGTACGGGTTTGACTGGCTTCTTCTTCCGGCATGGTAGCGGTATAGGCTTCCACTATTTGTAAAAACTCTTCGGTATCCTGCTCGGTATTGATGGTGTCACTGAAGCCACTGAATTCACTGAACAGTTTTTGTACCGCCTTGTCGCCACGACCATAACAGAAGGTAAGGTATTCCTGGTGGCCTTCATTTAATAATTCGGTGGTATCTAGGCATAAAGCAAAACCGGTATTTGAAAAATCAATAAACCGAGTTTCGGTAAGTTCCATAAGCGAGTTAAAGGCCACATTGCTTTTTTCACGCAAATGAAAAATATACAAACGGTCTCCATCGGCAATTTCTTCACGAATGAATGCCAAAAAGCCATCCATCTCTAAGCTGGTATTGTCCATCTGATCGGCGTACATCTTTGCCACTTTTTCAGACCAGCTATTAAAGGTTTGCCCATCCCGTAACCAGTCCAGGGTCAGTGCCTTAAACGTGGTGATTTCTGGATTAAAGCGCCCGTAACGCTTGCTGGCACGCTGTACAAAAATAGAGCGTAATTGGCTCATGACCCCCTGACAGTAATCATCCACTGGCGCGTCCGTTTCACACAGGGTGACCTTGGCCCCAGGTAACTGGCTGTCTTTTTGAATTTGATGGCAAATAAAGTGCGTTACAGGCATGGGCTCATTAAATCATTCTAGGAATCCGGCCAGCATTCTAGCACGAAAATTTCCCAGGCTTGGAGGCCATTAATTCCTTTATAGTTAAGCCTCCCTTGCTTGAATAAATACCTGTTTATATATACAGTTAACATCATGAAACTCTATATCGCCGAAAAACCCAGCCTGGGCCGCGCCATCGCCGCCGTATTACCCAAGCCCCACAATAAACAACCTGGTTACATCGAACTGGGTAATGGCGATGTGGTGAGCTGGTGCATTGGCCACTTGTTAGAACAGGCCGAGCCCCATGCCTACGACGGTGCTTACAAGTCTTGGAAGCTGGAACATCTGCCCATCGTGCCCCAGCAGTGGCAACTAAACCCCAAGAGTAACACCCGTCAGCAGCTGGCTGTGCTGCGCAAGTTAGTGAAAAAGGCCAAGGAGATTGTGCACGCCGGAGACCCGGACCGGGAGGGGCAATTATTGGTGGATGAGGTAATCGGTTACCTGGGCGTAAAGGATGCTAAAAGAGACAATATGCAACGGCTGTTAATCAGCGATTTAAACCCCCAGGCGGTACAGCGTTCACTCAATGCCCTGCGCAGTAACAAAGAGTTTATTCCCCTATCGGTGTCGGCTTTATGCCGTTCCCGCGCCGACTGGCTATTTGGCATGAACATGACTCGCGCCTATACCATTCAAGGGGGTAAGGCCGGCTACAAGGGCGTGTTGTCGGTGGGAAGAGTACAAACCCCATTGCTGGGACTGGTGGTGAGGCGAGATGAAGAGATTAAACAGTTCACCTCTAAAGATTTTTATGAAGTGCAAGCCACGGTGAATAAACAGAATGAGCAGTTCACCTTAAAATGGCAGCCCAGTGCCGCCTGTGAGAAATACCTAGACGAAGAAAAGCGCCTTTTGCATCGCCCTTTAGCTGAAAACATAGTGGCGCGCATCCAACATCAGGATGCGCTCATCACTAAGGTGGAACATCAAAATAAAAAACAAGCACCGCCCTTGCCTTTTAACTTGTCCAGTTTACAAATAGAGGCAGCCAAAGCCTATGGCATGAATGCCAAACAAGTGTTGGATGTGTGCCAGGCACTGTATGAACGCCACCAGCTCATTACCTACCCGAGATCCGACAGCCGGTATTTGCCGGCGGAGCAACATGCCATGGCGCCAGGCGTCATAGATGCTATTGGCAAAAGCTACGAAGACTTGTCTAAAGGTTGCCAACAGGCTAACTCTTCCCTGCGCAGCAAGGCCTGGAACGATAAAAAAGTAGATGCCCATCACGCCATTATTCCCACACAAAAAAGCATGAATGTATCCCGCTTAAATAAAATCGAGCAACAAATCTATGGCCACATTGCTCGCCAATATTTAATGCAGTTTTATGGAAATTATGAATATTCACACACTAAGGTAGAAGCCACGATTCAAGGGGGGCTATTTAAAACGTCCGCCCGTACCCCGCTTAACCCCGGCTGGAAAGTCCTTTACAAACAAGACCAAAAAACCAAACAAGATGAGCAATTGGTGAGTTTGCCCACCATAAATGAAGGCGAAACCTGGCATTGCCAGCAGGCCACAATCATCGACAAAAAAACCACGCCCCCCGAACACTTTAGCGACGCGACGTTGCTTGCGGCCATGACCGGCATCTCGCGCTTTGTGCAAGATAAGGATATTCGAAAAACCCTAAAAGAAACCGATGGTTTAGGCACAGAAGCCACCCGCGCCGGCATCATTGAATTATTATTTAAACGAAAATTCTTAAACCGCCAGGGTAAAAAAATACTGGCCACCCAAGTGGGCACGGCCCTTATAAATAGCTTGCCCATGTCAGCCACCACCCCAGACATGACCGCCCAGTGGGAACAGCAGCTTAATGCCATTAGCGTCAAACAATTAAACTACTTAGGGTTTATGTCACCCATGAATGAACACCTGCAGACCCTTATCTTTCAGGCCAAGCAACACATTCCCAGTGCCTTGCAAGGAGTGAAGGCACAAGGTGTTAACTTTAAAAATAAGGCTAAAGGGAAAAGCAGCTTTTATAAGAAGAAAGGCAAAACCAGCAAAACCAAATCAGCGGGTTAAATACCAAACACTTGTTAATCATTCACGTGAATAAAGGGCAGCTGATAGAAAACCGGCGGGATGGTAACGTTACACTGTTTGGCAAACTCTTGATTAATAAACACTTGGTAATGGCTATTGTTTGTGGGGGCTATGTCGCTCACCTTAATCCCAGAAAATATTTTTTGCACCGCCTCACCAGCCCATATGCCATGTTCATCAGGTACCTTAATATACCCAAAATGGGCCATGTCTTGTGAGGAATTACTAACACTGATCACAGGCTGTCCATGCTGGGCCGCTAAAAAAGATTTAATTAACACAGGGTCATAATTATCCATGCCGTTTAGGGTATCCAGTGCCAACAACTGATTACTGCCTTTAAGGGCCTTTACCGCAGCCTTAAATTCCTCAACGTTCTTCACCACAATCCCGTTAAGACTGTCTATTTGCCTTTGGTAGTGTTGATACTTGTTAAGGCTAGTGGTGGTTTGAGTGAAGATCATAGTGACCTTGCGATACTGAGTATACTGGTGAATTACATCGATAAGATTTTTAAGCCCCTCCAATTCCACCATGCCAGTGCTGTTTTTATAAGGGTACCCATAGGCTGAGGCGTCCAGGTTAACTCCTAGATACACCACAGGTATCTCAGCATTTTTAAAATGGGGCTCGATAATATATTTACTGGCGTTATCGTCGGCGGCCACCAGAATATCCGGCTGATGTTTCTCAATGAACCTTAGTGCTTTTTTTACAATGGCTGCAATATCCGCTTTGTCGCGGATGTACTTGGTATTCATATAAAAATGATGAATTTGGATGGGCTCATGGGCCAGCTGAATTTTAAAGGCGTTAAACTCTTTATCGCTCCAATCGTAACCGGCGTGATAGGAGTTCAAATAAACCACCGTTTTTTCACTTCCCCATGCGCTAGCGCACACCACTAACAACAGCACACAGTGACAGGTTTTCATTATGTTTAAGAGACGGTATATAACTGGAATAACAGGTCTGATGTTCATTTTTAACTCACCGCTTTACACGGCACAACGCTAGTGTCTGTGTACACTATAGCAGCTGCCACAAAAGGCATGCTCGCCATTAAATAACGGGGAATTCACAGCCATGTTTATCGAGGGGCATCAGGAAATAAGGAAATATAAACAAGAAGAGAGTTGGTGCGAATGGGGAGACTCGAACTCCCACGGGCTTGCGCCCACATGCACCTGAAGCATGCGTGTATACCAATTTCACCACATTCGCATTTTCGTTTGCAGGCAAACTTAAACGCGACCATTATGGAGAGCTTGCCAATGTTTAGCAAGCTCGTGCCCAGAACTTTAGTGATACACCTCGCCACTGAAGCGACTGTGACGACAATCTGTCATGAGCTTTTTAAATTCACTGCCTTTCAAATGAATTAGGGTTTGATGATCCCCTCCTTCTAAAAACACATCTTTTTGATCAGACAGCAGTTCGTCATACACTGAATCCATCTGGTAGGCATGACCCACAGGAGGCACAGCCCCGGGCTCACAATCCTTAAACATTTTATAGACACGCTGCTCGCTTAAAAGGTGAAAATCTCGATTCATTTCGTCTTCCAATTTATGGAAACTGATTTTATTGGTGCTGGGCAAAATGGCCATCATATGACGCCCTTCATGATCTTCCAGTACCACTGCCTTGGCCAGTTTCATGGGAGAAATTTGTGCCATCTTGGCTGAATCTAATGAACTGGAGCTGTGGGCATGCTGTATCACGTCATATTGGATGTGGTGCGCATCCATATATTCGCTCACTCTGGCGGTAATGCTCATGGTAATCCCCTTAAATCTGCGAAAACCCTGTTAAGTATAGCCCTCCTAGCTCACTCCTGCCCATGAGCCTCGGCCGTTTTCGTTGTGAGCAAAAATCACTGCTAGACTGATCTAAATACTTCTAAAAAACCGACTCTATTGGCTATTTATGGATCTAAACACACTGGATAAAAGCCAGCTCATAGAGCAGATTAAGCGCCTGGACGCTGAGTTGGAGCAGCTTAAAACAGAACAATTTAGTCGTGAATTTTTTACCTCTATCATTGAACACATCCCCATTCCTGTGGCCATTCTGAAAGTACCACCACCAGGCCAGGCTGCCCGTTATATCTATCAATTTGTTAACACTGCCGTGGCCAAGCTTAATACTAAAAGCGTGGAACAGCATATAGGCCATTCCCTGGAGGAAATTCTGGGTAATGAAGAGGTGGTGGCGGGCATTCATGCCAACTTTGAAAATGTCATTAAAACCGGCATCACATCAATACGGAAAATCGACATGCCCATCGAGGGCACGATGGGGCGGCTTATTGAATATCACTTTCCCATCACGCACCAGGGTGAGGTTACCGCGGTGGGCGCTGCCATGGTGGACATTACCCAGTTAAGCCAGGCACTCCAGGAAGCCGAAATTGCCAACCAGGCCAAGTCCACATTCTTGTCACAAATGAGCCATGAGATACGTACCCCCATGAACTCC
>Ga0209290_1000275_pt1 | contig 44482 bp, 40 predicted proteins | sample EN1Hudsemesocosm_2_FD_184632 | JGI IMG/M metagenome (GOLD analysis project Ga0209290, IMG submission 184632) | Methane-oxidizing microbial communities from mesocosms in the Hudson Canyon - EN10B Hudson Canyon (SPAdes) (version 2) | ecosystem: Environmental > Aquatic > Marine > Cold seeps... | reverse complement strand
TTACTTGGTTGTTTTTATTGAAAAGGCTGAAAAAAGTTTGGCACTTTATTGAATGAATAATGCTAAATCGCCCTACGTTTTATTCTTACCAGATTGATTAACAATAGCACAGCAATGAATGAAACACCCTAAAGGAAAACATGACCGAAATTCATACCAGTTACTTATGGTAAATATTTAAATAGCTTCTAACTTTATTATTAAGCATCGCTGTAATTATCCTCCTCGTTGCCGAATATAGCCGATATCGGGATACCTTAATAAAAGTAGAAAGAAATGGATTTTGATAATTTACCCTTAACGCCATCATCACAAATGCAATCAACCACTGAGCAACTTCACTTCAATACAGCTAATCAACAGAAAAATAATTATAGTGAAATTCAACATCAAATTCTTAGTGTCATTGATAGTCATGTTCTTGTCAGCAAATTCAATTCCTCTGGTGTCACCACTTATGTCAACCCAAAGCTATGTGACGTTTGTCAGTATCAGGCCTCTGAATTATTGGGTAATACGCATGCCATTTTTTATTCTGGTTACCCTGTACAAAAAGTCATTTCAGACATGTGGCAAACCATAAAATCTGGACAGGTTTGGCATGGAACGGTCTGCAACCGAAAAAAAAACGGGCAACTCTATTGGGTTCAATCAACGGTTTGCCCTTTACCCAAGCCCGACGAAAAAGGTTTTGAGTACCTTTCGATTCAGAATGAACTTACAGACCAAATGCAGGTTCTAGAAAGGTTTAGACTAAGCCAAACCTTCGCGAAGGTTGGTATGTGGGATTGGAATATTGAAACTGATGAAATGATTTTGTCTGACGGAATGCACACACTGCTAAGCGACAATCATGAACTACCCAATATTAACTTTGAATTAGTCATGGAAAGAATTCACCCTGATGACAGACAACAAGTTTCTGACGCTATAGTCAAATGCATTGATGGTATAGAAGAATTTGATGTGAAGCACCGTATAATCCTACCTAATGGTGAGATTAGGTGGTTGCATGAAAAAGGCAATGCGATACGAAATAATGAAAACAAAGCACTTCATATGTACTGTATGGTTCATGACATTAGCGAAGCAAAACGTCTTGAAGAAGAGTTACTGTCCGCTAAAGAAGACGCAGAGGACGCGAATCAGGCTAAGTCTAAATTTCTAGCAAATATGAGCCATGAGTTGCGGACACCATTGAATGCAATTATAGGTTTTACTCAGTTGTTACAAATTGATGTAGAGCGGCCGCTTAATATAAACCAAATGGACAACGCTACCGAGATTATTTACGCAGGTAGACACTTATTACAGTTGATCAATGAGGTGTTATTTTTATCAGAGATTGAATCAGGAAATATTAATTTATTAATCCGTAGTGTTGATTTGGGCAATACGCTTTTAGAAAGCATTCCATTATCAGACCATCTAATAAAAAAAACAGGCATTCAACCTAAAATTTATCTAGATAATAAAAAAATAAAGGTAACCGAACTTAAAAACCTGGACGTATGGGTACGTGCAGATACGTTAAGGCTAAAACAAATTTTACTTAATTTACTGAGTAACGCTTTAAAATACAATAAACCTCAAGGTTCAGTAAAAATATCAATTTGTAGACAAAAAAGTAATTCGGTCGATATAGCAATTGAAGATACCGGTATCGGTATTGATGCTGACAAGCAAAATTTACTATTTCAGCCTTTCAATCGCTTAGGAGCTGAGCAATCTATGATTGACGGCTCGGGTATCGGGCTGACAATTACTAAACAGCTCGTTGAAATAATGGGGGGTGACATTTCTTGTCGCAGTGAGCGAGGTATTGGCTCTATTTTTTCATTTACTATCCCTATCGAAGAACGTCGCAAACTTCCTAGAGGTCAATCTAATGAGGCGTATAACAGGAGCCATTTAGGCGATAATATACGAGAAAGCGCAACAAATTCAGCAAGCAAAACCGTACTTTATATAGAAGATAATCCTGCTAACTTACGCCTCATCTCAAAACTAATTAACCGGATGCCAAACATTCAGCTTTATACCGCGTGCAATGCTGAAATAGGCCTGATTCTTGCTCAACAGTGCGAACCTGACCTTATTCTAATGGATATAAATCTACCTGGGATGAATGGTCTGGATGCTATGCTGACTCTCAGAAAACAACTATCAATGAAGGACGTGCCCATTATTGCAATAACCGCAAATGCGATGCCGGAACATAAACAGCGAGGACTAAATGCTGGGTTTGATCGTTACATTACCAAACCAATCGATGTAAGCCACTTGCAAGTTGATATATACCAACTGCTTAATCCTGATTAAATTAAAGCACGTTGGATCCACGATTAATGATTTTAGCCAAGCGCTCCCAGAAAAGCGGCTAAATAATGTCAAAGGAATTTAATATGACAGATAAAATTCGAGTACTAACCGTAGATGATAACAAAGTAAATAATACGATTATCTATAAAGCACTCACAGGTGAATACGATGTTGAAGTTGCCGACAGCGGTGTATCAGCACTGAACATACTTGAGCAAAGAGAGTTTGATATTGTGCTACTCGATGTCAAAATGGCAGATATGAATGGTTATCAAGTATGCGAAAAAATTCGCAGGCAAGAACAGACTAAAGCACTTCCAATACTGTTTATCTCTGCCCAAACCAGTCTTGAAGATAAACTCAAAGGCTACGCAGCAGGAGGGCATGACTATATCAATAAACCGGTAATGTTCGATGAACTAAAACAAAAAATTGAACTCGCAGTAAAGCAATCAGCCTCTATAAAGGCACTAAATCAAAATGTGAAATTTGCTACTGATACCGCAATGACCGCAATGAGCAATAACAGCGAACTTGGTATTATTGTAAACTTTATGGAATCAAGTTTTCAATCTGACGACAGCCATACCCTTTTACAAACACTACTTGACTCAGTATCCCAATATCAACTTGTCAGCTGCCTCCAACTAAGAATTGATAATGAAACCATTAATGGTTGCTCTACAAATTTAAAACCCTCAAACCTTGAAAAAAACCTACTCTCAAATGGGAAAGATGCTAAAAGAATCGTTACACTGGGCAAGAGAGCACTTTATAACTCTCCTAGAGTATCGCTGCTAATACGGAACATGCCCACTGAAGATGAGGGGATGTATGGTCGACTTGCTGACCATTTGGCCACCATTGTTGTCGCCGCTGACTCGCGCTGTGCTCATATTGAATTACAACAACAAAAATCAAGCGCTCGAAATAAATTACTCGACAATGTACTTGGGATAGCCGACGAAGAAATTATAAAAGTGCAGGCTCTTTTTAAGAATTTCCAAGAGGAGGCGACCAAAACGATGTCTTTATTACACTCAGATATTGAAAACTCTCTCAGCCAATTCAGTCTTTCAGAAGAACAAGAAGATCACTTCTATCGTTTACTCGAAATAGGGAAAGGTGAAATAACTGACTTATCTGATTGGGGGGCTGGGGTTGAAGTTGGCTTGACGAGAATAGTAACCACCGTAAAAAAAGCCGTAGAAAAGATGGACTAGTTGAATATTAGACTGTTTGTTTTTAATCACGGGCTATTAAAAGATCATACCGTAAAGTTATGGTCTCTAGCCTCTAAACCTGAAAAATAAGATAAGTAACATTGAGTTAATCACACCTACGACTTTAGTTCAGTGACAGGCGAATCGTATCTATATTGCTTTGCACGTGCTTTATTAATATTTTTTTAAATTTATCGGTCAGTTTAACCAGCAACCTTCTTTTATCTGATGGGTGATTGCTCTTTTGGAATATTTCATCAATTATCAGCGCGTTGATTCGTTCATTTACAGTAGATTTTGCCGCATTAAAGCTAATGTATAAATCGGATACATGAATTTGATTATCCGAAAAGTCGGCTTCAGCCACCAGAAAAATCAATTCCCAACTGAGATTTTCAATGGGTGGCACTAATACCAAAGATTGACGATCTTTATACTCTTTAGCATAGAGTTTTAATATTCTAACGGCATCAGTTTTGTTGATTGTATCATCGAGTACTTTTGAATTATGTTTAACCTGATTTTCATTTGATAGGGTATTAGTTTTATTTTCTGAATTTAGGCGCTCAATAACGTTTAAAGTGAAATTTGTGAACTCTTCAAACGATTTACCTAATGCATTGCTGCTGTGAAAATAGCCTTCAAAATGACCGGGGAAAATGTCAGAAACCTTGTTAAACTGCTTTTGTACAAACTTATTTATACGGCTCGTGTTCTGAAAGACTGAGTGAATATGTGCCGCAAGGTAGTCAAGGCTTATCGGTTTCTGCAAGCAATAATGAACACCTTGAGTCAGCCACTTCATCGTTTCTGTCTTATCAATATGACCACTCAAAAAAATAAAAGGAATAATGCCATCAGCAGAATCTGATCTTTTGATTCTTTCATATAATTTTTCGCCGTTCATTGTCGGCATTTTCATATCGCTAATGATTAAATCGGGTAATGTCTTGCTTATTTTATTTAATGCTTCCTCACCATTTTGAGCTTCAATTACTTCATACCCTTTTAGCGCTAGGTAGTCCTTTAAAACTGATCTGTATTCAGCTTCATCATCGATAATAAGTATTTTCAATAGATTTCCTTCTCCTAGAGCTGTTCAAAACAATCTAACACCAACAAAGAGGTAGCAAAAAGCATACCTAAGGTAGTGTAGTACCTATAAATAGTGTTACATAAGATAATCTAGTATCTACATGTAGGTAATCAAACAAAAATTGGTACAAATTTCAGTTGTTTTTATCCTTGCTTTTTTGCAAATTGATAAAACGTGTTTTATTTTGGGAGTCATTATGATTTTAGTTGCGGTACTAATACCGAGAACTTTGCTAGTCATTATTATTGGCCTGATTAGTTTTGGGGTTTAAAGATTCTTTACCGAAGCGACCATTATCTACTAAACTGAACGATATGTATTAATACTCGTTAGTAGGTACTGATGCGATGAACGCTAAGCTCTTTTTTTTAGTGATGTTTATTATTGCAGCATTTACAGCCTCGGTGCTTGCCTCAGACAGCGGCAGTTCAACAGGCAAGATGGCATCGCCTCAGAAGGCAACAAACAGCTTATTTCAAATGACTGTCTGCGGTGTTGATATTGCTAGTCCTCCCTTTTATCGCTTTACCCATTCAAACACGCCTGAAAACGGCGAACACAATGGTGTCGCTTATGAGATTATGAATGAGGTTTCTACTCAACTTGGGATCAAAATTCTGATTGAACGCGACCCTTGGAAACGTTGCTTAAGGCACCTTAAGGAGGGGGTAGTCGACGGTGTTATGGGCGCGTCTTATCTAAAAGAAAGATCTGACTTTGGGCATTACCCACAAACAAATACGGGAGCGGTTGATGATGAACGTATCATTTATTCTAATGTCTATTGGTTATATACGAATGACGAAAATGTCGTTTGGGATGGCGAAGTGTTAGTGCTTCCAGAAGGTGGCATTAGCGGTACGGGGCTTGGTTATTCGTCTGCCAAGTTACTCAGAAATTTAGGTGCAGAAGTCTTTGAAACACATTCACCTTCAAAGCTGGCCTCCATGTTAATGTCTCACAAAACTGCTGTCATTGCTGCTTACGCCAAACAAATTGAACCTCATTTTGAAAGCTATCGTCACCTTGGAGGCGTCGATGTAGATTCAATTCGTAAACTTCAAATACCACTCGCCCAAGATAATATGTACCTGCTGGTATCCAAACAGTTTTATCGAAAGCATAAAAAAGTAGCTGAAAGGGTCTGGAACGTTTTAGGTGATATCCACAAAGATGGGCGTTATAAAGAGATAACTAATTCGTACATGGAAGAATAACCTTTTAAGAAACTGCCAATAGCGTTCACCCTGATCATCGACCCTAAGTGATCTGAATTTGCGTTACGACACGTATTTCTCAGTAGCGAACAATTATTGAAATAATAAAGGTGAACTTGTGGAAAAGCATATCGAACCAAAAGTACTATTGTTGGCGGCGGAAAAAATCCGGCAACTTGGAGAAAAGCAAGAGGAGAATTATGTACTTGATCATGTGCAGTTGGAGATGAGTTACGATGGATACACGATTACTTTGAAAGATAAAAAGGTAGCGATCACCGTATTTTTTCATAACAAAATCAAGTCAGACTATCGACATATGAGTGATCTAGAGAGCTTTTATCAAAAGATTATGCGTATTAGTGAGCTCGATTGATGTCTTCTAACCAGCGACCAAAAAGAACAATGCCAGAAGCTGTGTTATTTGATTTGGATGGTACCTTGGTTAGCTCAAGCCTGGATTTTCGGGCAATATGTGAGCAAGCGGGGTGTGTGCCGGGGCAGGATATTCTACGCTACATGGATACACTTTCTTCGATAGAAAGAGGCAGAGTGGCTCAAATTATCCATGAACACGAGATGGACGATGCGCATAGCTGTGAAGTGTTGCCCGGTGTTAACGCTATGCTGAAGGCTTTGGTGCAAAAAAATATTCGTATGGCAATCGTGACCAGGAACTCAGCTTCAGCGACCCGGATAAAGCTAGCGCGAACAGGGATAGAGCTAAAACATGTTATTACCCGTGAAGACGCGCCGCCGAAACCCGCCCCTGATGGGCTGATTAACCTAGCTAAGCAGTGGGGTATTGAGCAGAAAAACTGTGTTTATGTCGGAGATTATGTTTATGACATAGAGGCAGCTCACCGAGCCAATATGCATTCGGCTTTATACTCTAATGCCAGCTTGCCCGACTTCGCTGAAAAAGCACACTTCGTATTTCGTCATCATGATGAATTTGAAGAGGTGCTCATGGGCTACTGGGACTCTTTAGTTCTTTGAAGTTTCGGAGAATAATCGCAATTTCTGGGAAAGACCGTTCGCTGGTATCGTTCGCTCTTTTATCACCAAATGACGGCATGTTTGGGACCAAGCGCTATAGACACGCTCAGAATGTCCTTTAGTAATTCAGCTTTCGGAAACGATAATAAGAGCTAATATCTTGAAAGCCCAGTTCGTCAGCCATGTCATTATGACTTACTTGGGATAATTGACTTTTTTTGAGTTTGGCTAATCGAGTAGCTTTAACGAGTAGTGTAAAGCTCGTGCCTTCGTTTTTGAGCTTTCTGTATAACGTTGAGCGACTGACATGTATTGCGGAACATGTTTTTCCAACCTGGCAGTACAGTGCTAAGTCTTTATCCAATAGCTTGGTAATAGTCTCTACATAAGGCCGAGTATTTGCTTTGGAGAATTGAGTATTAATACTCATCGCCTGTCTGGCTAACAATTCTTTTAGGTAGGTATTGGCTTCTTTTATTGTCTGATTGAAATCTTGCTTCGAAAACCACAGTGCATTCTCTGTTTGGTTAAATGAAATGGACTCGCCAAAAACCGAGAGATATTTTTCTAGTCTCTTTGGCGTCGGTCTAACGAATGTCACGCCACATAATTCGATTTCTTCTTTAGACAATGACCGACTCCATGAAAGCATTGCAGCCATACTTCGATCAATTGCTATGGAAGGGTATTTCGTTGAGGTGAATCGAACCACTAGCTTGACTCGATCACCATCTTCAGTTTTCTCCCAACACTCCGATGGATTGAGTAGGGATATGTTAGTACTAAAAGTAGAAAATGCTTCAGAAAGGGTATTGCACTGAGATAACCAGTTTGCAAGCACACCTTTGGATTTCAGGTTTACTTTAGAACCAATCTCTAAGCCTATATCTGATTCGTTGCGATGCGCTTCTGCCTGCCTCCATAGCGTTACGAGCAGTGCTTCAGGTAGACGATATTCTTGAATAGCTTCGCTGTTCTTCCATGCGTTAAATAAACTTATAAAATACCTACCTAAATTAGCAAAATCAGCTTTGTTTATATAGCCTTTCTCAACTAATTCATTAGCCAGATCGATTACTGCGATCGCTGATACGGTTGGAGCTGCTGCAAATGAATTTGCCGTCATTCATACTTCCCAGTCAAGTTGACACCAAATACCAAGTTCTTGGAACCAAATGCTAGTTATGGCTAGTTGATGTGAGTTTATAGTGTAAACCACCGATTAAATTAGATTAAGGTATAAATCGATATGGTATTGCTAAAGCATAAACAAGATCAGCGAATTACTTCAGAGGGCGAACTTAGAACGATCATACCTGCCTATACAAAGATACTTGATAAACGCATACTGCCTGAATTGGACAAGTATTGTCTTGAGTTAATCGAATTTTCAAAACTAATCGTTTCTGCTTATAGCGATTCAACTATACCAATGGCGCTGTTGTCATCAAGGGATGTAGTCATCGTTGATAACAAAACTATTTCACTTCCTCTGACTTGCAATGATATTTCGCCACGTGAAGGAACGTATGCGAGCCTGTATTTTTTAGTTCCAGGTGTCGGACATGGCTTAAGAGTCAATGGCGAATTTCAACATCATGAAGGGCGTTTAGCTCTGAAAATTAAAAGTACTTATTTGCATTGCGCACGAGCGGCTGCACGGGCCGATCTTTGGAATAAATCTAAAGCTGTAGACAATCAACTAACATCGTCCAAACAATTTATATTAGCCAGTCCATTTCTGATAATGAAAACGATGAACGAGGTGTGTGAAACTGAGTTGTCTCCAAGGGGAGATAACAGTGGCTTCGTTCACGTAATCGATCAACAACAATTATTCATACCTGAGCGCCCCGGCAATAAAGTTGCTGTCAGCGCGAGAAATATACTAAAGAATGAGGCGGTGGAGTTACTCATGCTAGTTCCGGGAACAGATGTTGTTATGAATGTTCACGGTAAAGCCTCGTTGACGGAGAATGCTCAGCTTCTTGATTTGGCCCTTGTAAACAACAAGCGTCCGAAACTGGGTGTTTTGCTCGAACAGTGTCGCTTTTCGTTAACGCATTGCAGTGCAATTCAACAAACTCAATTTTGGTTAAGCGAAACTCATGTTAATCCTGATTGCTTAACTCGATTTTCAAAAGCATTATCTGCGCATATGAATGGCGAAGGGATGCTCGGAAAAGCCGCAACGCCACTGATCAGTGCCATTGTAAAAAATGACATGAAAAATTTGTACTAATTCTAGGTGAATGGACTGGAACTGAATCTAATCAGGTTCAATTAATTTTTAAATTGAGCCTTAAACTTGTCTAAAAGTTTATCTTTATTTGTTTTATAAGTATTCAAAAAATCTGTAGGCGTATTCGTGAGAGAATCAAATTGCGCACTCCAAGCCGTTACTTCTATCATCGCAGGTAATAAAGCCTGGCCCTTTACAGTGAGCGCATAAATATATTTGGAGGCATTTTTGGGGTCGGCTGATTTATTAATGACGCCTTTGACTTCTAACTTTTGAAGTCTATCCGCCAAGATATTTGTCGATATTTTTTCGTCAGAGGCTAAAAAATCACTGTAATGACGTTTTCCTTTAAACATAAGGTCACGTATGACCAGGAGAGTCCATTTATCTCCAAATGTTTCCAGTGCGAAGTTAATGGGGCAGTTAGATCGTAAGTCTTTCGAGTTTTCAGTCATATCGTTATTTAATCAATAGTACTTGTGTTTTGCAAGCAGTATGTTTAACCTGCTTGCAAAGTGCAAGTAGATTAAGCGATGTGTTAGTGGAGATGAAATAAATGAAGAAAAGACAATTACTAATGAGTGCTTTAACTATAGCGCTGTTGGCTCTGGTTGTTTGGTATCACGGCGGAAGCGAGCCTCTTTCTGGAGACGAAGTCGAATATTATTTATCTGTTATACAGGAACAAGAACAAAACCCTGGCGGTAGGCATGACATTAAGATACTTAGACGCTTCCTAGAAAATGACGATGGAAAGCCATTCTTTACGGTTAACTTATACAAATATTATCCTAAATCTCAATATGAACGCAGTTCGGAATATTCGAATAAATATGTAGATGACCGTGGTAGAGATGCTTATGATCGATTCAGTAAAGTTATGATTAAACTACTAGCTAGCCACTCCTCTCACCCGATATTTGGTAGTGATTGGATGGATGATAATTCAAGTGACTGGGATAGACTTGTAATTGTTAGATATAGAAGCCGTCGAGATATAGCCAAAATTTTTGCTAGTGATGAGTTTGCAGATGCAAGTGAGCACAAATGGGCTGCTTTACAAGATAATGAGAGGATGCTTGTACAAGGTCTTCATATACCAAACTTTTATCTTATTGCACTAACATTGATCTTATTAATGTATGTATTATATTTTTTATATCTGCGAAAAAGAAAGGTAACTAACGAGGGGTAGGTTTGTAAGCTACACCTAATTGCTGAAATAACAGCGAAGTTTAGCCTTTTTATATTCAAAAAAGCCACTGGCTATCAGCTTTAGACTGCTTTGAACTTCTACGTTTCAAAAATATTCATTTTAAGCGTTTGACTTGAGGCTAGTCAGTTGGCAGTTCTTGTCGCTATTTGTTGGCAAACCACATCTCGAGATATTCTATACATTGGACAAGTTTTGACGGCACAAAATGTCGGGCAGGGTATAGGGCGTAAAGCGTGAGATTAGGTTTTTTCGAGTTTGCCAATATCTCAACAACTTCACCTTTTTCTAAGGCCTCTCGGCAAACAAAGTCTGGAATAAAGCCGATACCTTGGCCCCGCTTAATTGCCTCCATCATAAACATCGTATTGTTAACCCGTAATGTACCTTGAACGGTTACACCATCTTCAATGGGCCAAACATTTTTTCCTTGGAAATAACTGTAGACAAAACAATTGTGCCCTTTTAGATCTTGCGGCAGGTTAATAGCAGGGTGGTCATTCAAATAGTCTGGTCCCACACACACGCGGTACTGGAAACGAGTCAGGGGGCGGCCTACATAACTCGAATCGATGGGGCGACTGGATGCTCGGAAGCCTAAATCAAAACCCTGCTCCACCAAGTCAACACTTTCATCCCCCAAGTGAATGTCTAGCTCAATATCAGGGTAAGCCTTCATAAAATCGGCAAATAATGTTGATAAATCAGTAATTCCTAACGCCATCGGAGCATTGATCTTCAATTTACCACGGGGGTGCTGCTGCAGATCCTGCACAAAATTGTCTGCATCATCCAACTTTTCCAATATTTCCCTTGCGCGTTGCAAATAACCCTCACCTACATGGGTCAGTTGGACATTACGTGTTGAACGGTGCAATAAACGCGCACCTAATGCTTCTTCAAGACGGCTAATCTCTTTGCTTATCATCGACTTCGAGGCATTGGTTTGCTCCGCTACACGCGTAAAGCTCCCAAGATCAGCCAGGCGTACAAATAGTTGGATTGCTCTTAGTTTATTCATGCTGACTATCCATAAATAGTTTTCATCCAAGGCTGGTAGGTAATCATAAGCCCCCTATTGTCTCCACTATGGAAACAGTAGGTTCTTATTGTAGGTATATATGTCGCTAAATGAAAGTTCTAAACTTTGCCTTGTCGTTGTTAGGAGACTTTAAGACGGCAAGCACGCAACACAACATTTAATTTAATGAGGATAACACCATGTACACACTATATTACCTTCCCGGCGCCTGCTCCCTAGCTACTCAAGTGGTTATCCATGAACTAGATCAAGCGGTTAAAATTATTGACAAGCAAAAGGTGGAGAACTTTTCCGCTATTAATCCTGTTGGAACAGTTCCGGTTCTTGTTGATAACAACAGAACGCGCCGAGAAGGGGCTGCCGTTTTGTTATACCTGCTTGATAAACATCAGAATACCATGCTGCCTGCTACAGGAACGGCTCGTGAACAAGCGATCCAAGACATCATGTTTGCCAATGCCACTATGCATCCTGCGTATGGGCATTTGTTTTTTATCGCCCAGAACATATCTGATAAAAATGCCGATGAGAAAACTAAACAATCAGTCTTTGAGGTAGCGGCTCAAGCTATTAGTCGTTTATGGCTGGTCGTAGAGCAACAATTGGAAAATCAGGATTTTCTTGGCGGTGACCAGCCTTCCGCTGCGGATATTATGCTAACGGTTTATTCACGCTGGGGAGCAAGTTTTCCAGTTGATATTAAATTAGGAACTAAAACCCAGAAAATGGTGGATGCCGTCGTATTAATGCCCAGCTTTCAACGTGCGCTCGCGGCAGAAGAGCATCACTCAGCAGCTTAATATACCGACTTACATTCTATTTCAACCATTGCTCGAGAAGAGCAATGGTTAGAGGAAAATATTAATGGAAAACATAACATCTACCGGCGATTTTGGCGCAAATGAATTCAAGTTAGTGATGGCGCTAATATCCGACTACTGTGATGGTTTGCATTGCGGTGATGTAGCGAAGTTGAGGGCTATTTTTCACTCTGATGCGTTTCTGAAAGCGCCTGGCTTACGACGTAGTCTTGAGGAGTGGCTTGGCGCTGTTGCCACTCGGCCAGTACCCGATCAGGAAGGGAGGTCTTATAACTTTAAACTGCTATCAATTGAAATCATAAAAGATCAAGCCATGGTGAAATTAGAATGCCCATTATTCGATCACTTCTATGTCGATTTCTTAGGCCTTTTGAAAGAAAACGGCCGTTGGTTAATCGTCAACAAAATGTACATTGATTTACAGGAAAATCATTGATGAAAACACTCAAGATAGAAATGATCCACGACGTGGTCTGTTCTTGGTGTCCAATTGGATATGCCAATTTGCAGCAGGCACTTCGCAATCTGGGCATAGAAGCCGATATCTATTTTTTGCCCTCAGAACTTAACCCAAACATGGGACCAATGGGTGAGAGTATTGAAGAGCACCTTCGGCGGCGCAACCAATGGAGTCAATCGAAATTGCAAGACTATCGTGCACATTTATTAACGGTGGCTGAACAAGCGGGGGTTTGTATCGATTTCTCCAAACGTACCCACTACTTCAACAGTAACAAGGCGCACCGGTTGATACATTGGAGCGAAGGCTATAACAGACAGCGGGCCATGAATGAACTGCTGATTGATGCGTATTTTAAACGAGGCTTGGATATTAGCAATACTCAAGTATTGCTGGACCTTGCTGAGCAATTGGGTCTGGATCGATCTCTGGCAGAACATGCATTGGTATCGAATGAAATAAACCAACAGCTGCTACTTAAAAAGAAACGTGTTCAGCAATTTGAGATAACGAGTCTACCTGCGTTTATTCTTAATGACTGTACCTTGGTCACAGGCTCTCATTCTGTTGAATATTTTGAACAAGCAATACTAAGCTTAACTAAAAAAACAGCTTAGCTTGACGATTGTAAGCTAAGCCCCCTAGTAATCAGGAGAAAAAACGATGCCATACATTAATATTAAAGTAACCGATGAAAACGTCACTAATGAACAGAAACAAGCACTTATAAAAGGAGCCACGCAATTGGTCGTTGATGTGCTGAATAAAAATCCGGCAACGACCTTTGTTGTCATTGATGAGGTGAATACCGATAACTGGGGCATTGGCTTCGATCAGGTAACAAAGCTTCGTCAATTAGCCGAAAAATAAGAGATAACCGATATATACAATTTGAGCAAGAAGACTTCGTTGTATATATCGGGATGTTTGTCTTAATGAAAATTTTTCACGCACTCCGGACAGCCATGTTTCGCCACCCGCAACATGTCTTCAAATTTATATGGGAATATAAAATGAATAACACTATTTTTTACTCATCGCTTATGTTGCTTGCAGGCTTAGGTATTCCTTTGATGGCTGCGTTAAATGGCGGTTTAGGAAACAAGCTTCAAAGCCCCGCACTTGCCGCGACTATATTATTTATAGTCGGACTAGCAATTTCTATAACCTACCTTTTAGTGGTTGAGGGTGTGCCAACTGAATTATATAAATCCAGTATCCCATGGTTCTTCTATTTTGGGGGCGTTTTTGTCATGTTTTATATTTTAAGTATTACGTGGGTAGCGCCTCGTTTTGGTATTTCCAACGCAGTTTCCTTTGTATTACTTGGCCAACTAATCGCTATGAGTATTATCGACCATTACGGTCTTGTAGGTGCAATACAGACCACTCTAAGTCCTCCACGGGTCATTGGGCTGATCTTAATGGCCGCTGGGGTATTGATGGTTGTTGGTCGCTCAGCAAGCTCGCAGACCTAAAAAATACATCATGCGCGCCAACTAGCTCGCTCCTTTTGGAATTTATAATAGGGCGTATCAGAAAGTATGAATAAAATAATATCAGGGGGATGTCTCGGCGGTGAACTGTGCCTCACACACTGAATAGCGTAAACGGTCTTTGGTAATACACGTCAAAAAATGAAGAGTGGTCGTACTTTGAGGTCTTATACAGCGTTTCTCTAGCGGTTACGAACGTGGCTTAGGTATCGTTCTGTAAACCTCAACCCCTGTTGCTAAGCTGCATTACCCTTAAGTCAGCTTGGGGTTTTCTAATATTACTGCTAACTTTATCTGTAGGCTTTATCTTTTTATATAATAACTCACGTTATCTTTCGTCTGCTCTTACTCAGCGGTCTTAAATATAGGGTTTTGAGTTAGTGAAAAGAGATGCACGTAAATATGTTTAGCAGGAAAACATCATATGTCTCTACATTCTCATTACAATATTACCGATAAAACAATGGGGAAATACTCGCCACTTGACCAACTTTCTACCAGTTACCTAAATGAAGTAATTAGAAAAGGGCAGGTTGTTGTTTTCGATGCAGGCGAGACTTTGTTTGAAAAGAACCATGATCTGAATTCATACTACTACTTACTAAAAGGGAAGTTGGTAGCGAAAAAAGGAATATTATTTAGCAAAACCATCAGCTCTGAAAGTGAGAAGGCATTACACCCTATCAATTCATTTATTCCAAGTGATACAACGGTTAAGGCTCAAACTGAGGGGCATTTATTACTCATCGACCCAGACTTGCTTGATAGAGCGCTTGCCTGGAGTGACTCAAGTGCTCAAAAAGAACAGACCCAAGAGCAAGTGCCGTCAACTATTAAGGCGAATGAACGCGCCGCTGAGCCAAAGAAAGAGTTTGACGAAGACTATTTTAACTGGATGACGAGTCTGCTGGAATTTCCTCTTTTTCTTAACTTACCACCCGCTAATATCGATGACCTATTTGAGAAATTTGAGCGTATTGATGTGCTTAAAGGCCAAACAATTATTAGAGAAGCAGATGACGGTGACTATTTCTATTTATTAATTAATGGGAGCGCGAAAGTTGTCGTAGGAAATACTAGTTCAAAATTAGCAACACTAAGGCCTGGCGCTTACTTTGGTGAAGAAGCGCTGGTTTCAGATATCGTACGTTCCGCATCGGTAATTATGGAAGAAGACGGAAGGTTAGCTCGCCTTGATAAAGCGTCATTTCAAAATTTATTGCATGACCCACTCGTAAAATATGTTAGCCGTAAAGATGCATCTTCAGACATGGAGGAGAGTAGTGCATTTCTGGATATTCGATCTCGGTCAGAATTTGAATTTATTCCGCTTCCAGATTGTTTGCATATACCTCTAGATGAGCTGAGGACTAGTCTGGACTTGCTTGATAAATCTGTGACATATTATTTAACCGAAGGCGGTGGGCAGCGGAGTGATATTGCAGCACATATCTTGTCACAAAATCAATTTGAGGTTTTTGTGTTGCGATAATCACAGTATCGCTTGTATCGCTTACTAGCGGTTTCTGACATTTTAAAAGGGAGTGCTTTTAACTCTCTTTGTTGGTGTTACCAACTAATAAGCCAAGTTAAACTTGGCTTTCTTTGTTTAGAAATGCTTAAAATCGAGCGTTTGTTGGTTTAGCGATTAAATCGCCTCAATCGCGACGGGTACGTGCTTATGAAAGGGCGTTTTAGCAATAGGGTCGCAATGGTCTGCTGCCGTTAATTCATTTATGGCGGGTCCATTTTGTTTCATCTCACCTGTTTTACTGGTGTAAAGCATGCCATAACCATGGGGTAAGGTGACCATACCTTTTTGAACAGCGTCATCTTCCATGAGTTGCACTTCTATTTGGCTCGTAGCTGATCGGCAACTGGCCTTGCCACCATCTTCTAGGCCCAAAGATTTGAGATCTTCGGGGTGAATTCTCATCGCTCCTTCTTTATCTGTTTTTCGCCAATCAGGTGTGCGGAAAATTTGGTTAGCGTTGTAAGACCGGCGTTCGCCAGCCATTAAAATAAACGGAAATACTTTGTTTATTTGTTCCGCCGCTTCGTTTGAAAGTGCGTCTAACTCATTCGCCATTTCTTCAATATAAAGGTTTACTTTTTTGTCTTGGGTGCGCATTAAATCCCAGGTGTCGCTATAGTCAAATGTCGCTATAGCAATTGGTTTATCTGAGTCAATCATCTGCTGAAACAGCGCATTGCCTTGAGCATACCCTTTTCCATTAATCCCCGCTTTGGCGACTTGTTTGCTATATTTTGTGGCGAAGAATTGAGAAACCCCCCATAGCGTGGCGGCAGATGCCATGTTTTCAGGTAGTGCTTTGCCTAAAGTAGCGTAAAGGATGACTGGTACATAAGGCATCCATTTAGGGTTTGCTTTGAGTGTTGCCGCTAATGCGATGGGAAATAGCCGACTAAATTGAAATTTTCGATCTAACTTAGCAATGCGTTCCAATTTAGGGAACCGGTCTGGAATTTTTCCTAAGGCGACCACTAATCGGCGGTATATTTCTGCTTCGGGTAGGGTGTCCCCTAATGCTTCAGTGCTGGTATCAATAATCGGCTTACGCAAATGGAAGTAGGGTGTTGGGAAACCGAAAGTAAAAAAGGCCGCTTCTGTTTTTTCAAATTGAGTGGGAGCTGGTAAAACGTAATCTGATAAACGAGCCGTTTCAGTGAAAGCAACATCAATAGTTACTGAGAGCTCGAGCTTATTATAGGCCTTACGGTAAGCTATTGAATCAGCCCCCGATAATACAGGGTTAGCACTATCTACGATTAATGCACGTACTCGGTCAGGGTGATCCGTATCAATTTCGAGTGGTAAAATATTGGGTGGAAATAGTTTACTTATGCCTTTCATGCCCGTGACACGGGTGATCGGCGCGCCGTCTTCGGGTTCTTTCGAGTGACCGATGATCGGTGCAAATTGAGCGATTAAGTGATTGCCGCCCTCTTTATTAAAATTCCCCGTTACTAAGTACAGTAGCTTTTCTAAATAGGAGTTCAGGGTGCTGTGCAGACTTTGTTGTATCCCTAAGTCAGCTCTTACAGTGGCGGTTCTTGCTTTGGCAAAACCAGTGGCGACTGTTCGTATAAGCTCTAAGTCGACCCCTGATGATTCTGCATATTGCTCAACGGGAATGTCCAAAAACTGTTGTTTAACCTGTTCAAAGCCGTTGGTATGTTGTTGGATAAACGCGCTATCTTCTAGGCCTTCCTGAAGGATGATGGCAATCATGGCAGACAGTAAAAATGCATCTTTACCCGGTTTGACGGCAAGGTGAATGTCGGCCATTTTTGCGGTTTCACTTAAGCGAGGATCAACCACAACCATGGTGCGTCCAGGATCTTTTTTATAGGCTTTCAGTACATCACGTGTTTTTGGAATGCCGTGTGCTGACCAAGGATTAGCGCCTAATACGATTACATAATCTGAATGTTCCATGCCTTCAATTGCAAAACAGTTCTGGCGACCAAAAAGCTTACCATTCACCCAAAAATCACCTGTTTTTTCTTGTGCTAAAGCAGTATAAAGATAGGGTGTTCCGAGTGCTGCAAGTAATGATGAGCTATAGGTCGCTCCTAAATGATTACCTTGGCCGCCACCACCATAGTAGGCAAATGCATGGCCCCCATGTTCTTTGTTAATTGTTTTCATTTTGGTGGCTATTTCACTTATTGCCGTATCCCATTCGATTTCTTCAAACTCACCTTGGGCATTTTTCTTAAGTGGTTTGGTTAAGCGTTCCGAGTGGTTTTGATAGTGATCTAAGCGCGCCGCTTTTTGGCAAATATAACCTTCTGAGGATAACGCCGCTTTATCACCGCGTATTTTAGTTAGTTTTTGCCCATCCACTTGTACTTCAATCGCGCAGCCAATACTGCAAAGCATGCAGGCGCTTGATTTCCAGTTTTCGTCTTTATTGGAAACTTTATTTCGTATTGTGGATGTGGTGTTCATGTTGCATTTCCTCTCTTGTGGCAGTCTCTAATATTTGAACAACTTATTTTTATTTAGTTAGTCTCAAAATGGAACTTAAGTAATAGTAGGTTTCATAAAGATGTTTGTAAAGCTATAATGTTTTTTAAGAAGTCGTTTAAAAAATAAAAGGTAAGGTTGAATGAAGTGGGATGATATCCAACAAATGCCATGTTCGGTTGCTCGGGCGCTCTCTATTGTGGGTGACCGCTGGACGCTACTTATTCTTCGTGATAGCTTTTTAGGTACCAAACGCTTCGATAAGTTTCAGAAGCAAATTGGGCTATCTCGTCATCGCTTAACGGACCGTTTAAATAAACTGGTTGAGTATGAAATTCTTCGAAAAGTGCCTTACCAAGAAAAGCCCTTGCGTCATGAATACCGACTCACAAGGAAAGGCGTTGAATTTTACCCAGTATTAATGACCTTGGCGAAGTGGGGGGATAACTGGATGGCAGACGACGATGGTGCACCTATTGAATATACGCATACGGTGTGTAATCACCCTATGACCGTAAATATTTGCTGCTCAGAATGTGGTGACGTCATTAACCCTAAAGAAGTCATACCGAAAGTGGGTCCGGGGTTGAGGGCCTATCAAGCGAAAGTAAAAGCCTAATGCCTGATTGGCACTTATTTAAGCGTGCAGACCAATTTTAGCTTTGGATACAGTTTATAGGGTGTGCTTGCGCACCGGAAATTCGATTAATCACCTGTTTCACTATCTTGTCGTTACATTCGACCTTGAAGAAGCAATGCCATATATGAAGTCACCTTCGAAAATATTGGTATCGCCGTTATAAAGTACGCCGTCCATTAGTTTATCTTCCCATATTCAAGAAAGTTATTATTGATTTGAGCTATTATCAATTCCCATGGGTAAATATAAACTAGTGGAAATCTTATGAGTGTATGGAGCTATTCATGATTAATCGTTGGTTTTTTAATATTGTTCATTTTCGCTGGGTAGTCATTGTAGCGTCAGTTCTTCTTGCTATTGCTGCTGGTTGGGGGGCTCAATATCTTGAAATGAAATCAGATTATCGGGAGTTCTTCGCAGAAGACGATCCTCAGCGAGCCGATTTTAATCGTTTACAAGATACTTATGCTCAATCTGACACAGTATTTTTTGTGATCGCACCGAATGATGGCGTGGTATTTCAACGTGATGTTTTGAACATGGTTGAATCACTCACCGATGCCGCATGGCAATTACCTCATTCGTTACGTGTCGATTCGCTGACCAATTTTCAACACACCACGGCAGATGAAGAAGGCCTGGTTGTAGAAAATTTGGTAGAAAACGCATCGAGGCTAACAGAAACCGAAATAGCGGCTATTAAAGGGATTGCACTAAAAGAATCGCTCATTGCTGGCAAACTGATTACTGATGCCGCAAATGTGACGGGCGTGGCGGTGACGATTAATTTACCTGGTGAGTCAAATGATGAGTTTGGTGAAGTCGCGCGCGCAGCGAGAGTGGTTGCTGATGAATATCGTATTTTATACCCCGAGATCGATATTTATCTTAGTGGGATGATCATGGGCAATAACACCACCACAGAATTAATTGAACAAGATGCGGCACTACTTGTTCCGTTAATGGGTCTGATCATTGTACTCACCTTATTGCTATTGCTTCGTTCTGTTCGCGCTACGCTGGCCACCGTAACGGTCATTGTGATGACGCTGGCTTCTACAATGGGGTTGATGGGGTGGCTTGGTTTTTCTATCACGGGGCCGTCTTCTTCCGCGCCAATTATTATCGTCACCATAGCGGTGGCAGATTGTGTTCATATTCTAGTGGGTTATTTTTTCCTCTCGCGTGAAGGTTTGTCAAAAACACCCGCTATTTTAAAAAGTATGAAAATCAATTTTGGGCCGATATTTCTAACCAGTTTAACGACTACGATTGGCTTCTTAAGTATGAATTTTAGTGACTCACCCCCTTTTCAAGTGTTGGGTACAGTGTCTGCGATTGGGGTAATGGTTGCCTTTTTACTTTCCATCACCTTATTGCCCGCTTTAATGGCCGTTATGTTACCCGCCAAAACGGTAAAAGTAGTGAAGGATAATGGCGGAGTTCTCAGGCCCTTAGCTGACCGGGTGATCAAACACCCGCTTAGCTTTTTTTGGGGAGTGGCCGCCATCTCTGTGTTGTTATTTACCGCGATTCAAAAAAATGAGGTGAATGACGAGTTCGTAAAATTCTTCGATACGAATCAAGAGTTCAGGCAGGCTGTCGATTTTTCAAATGAGCATCTTGTTGGTGTATCAACGATTGAATATGCCTTAGTTAGTCCCAACGAAGGAGGAATTAATAGCCCAAAGTTTCTGCAACAATTAGATCAGTTTAGTCAGTGGCTATTAACGCAGCCTGAAGTAAAGCAAGTAACGTCTTTATCCGACACCATGAAGCGACTGAATCGAGATATGCATGCGGGTGATGAGACTTGGTATAAAATTCCTGAAAGCACTGAGTTAGCAGCGCAATACTTGTTGTTGTATGAAATGAGCTTACCTTTTGGTTTGGATATGACCAATCAAATTGACTTCGACAAGCTTGAAACACGCGTGACGGCTTCACTTGAAGAGTTAAATACCAATGAAATGTTAGCCTTAGAGGCGCGCATAAGTTTATGGCTTGAAACGCAATTACCTGAAATTGAATTTTACGATTCGAGTGGTACGGTGATGTTTGCACACCTATCTGTTAATAACTCGTATAGTAGTCTTATCTCAACTGGCATTGCGTTAGTTCTCATCTCATTCGTATTAACGTTTGCATTAAAGTCGCTTAAAATGGGACTGGTAAGCTTGTTGGTTAATATTGCACCGGCAGCTTTGGCCTTTGGTGTATGGGGTTTATTGGTTGGTCAGATAGGGCTTTCAATATCTGTGGCGGTTGGGATGACATTAGGCATCGTTGTCGACAATACGGTGCACTTTTTAAGTAAGTACTTAAATGCACGTCGGGAGCAGGGTTTAAGCACTGAGTCGGCGATACGTTATGCTTTTTCTCACGTCGGTACAGCGCTCTTAGTGTGTAATGCGGTCTTGATTTCAGGCTTTTTAGTACTGGCTCAGTCTGACTTTATGCTGAACCGTGATATGGGTTACTTTACCGCGTTAACGTTTGCACTGGCGCTTGTGGTCGACTTCTTATTTCTACCGCCCTTTTTAATATTTATTGAGAAAAAAAGGGCGTTATCGATATCTCAAGACGTTGACGGATCTCTGGAAATAACGGGTATTAAGCCGGTGGCAGAATAGAAAACTGAATAAAGGTAGATTAATCAAACTCCCAGGGCGCATGTTGAGCTGAAAAGCTCACCATGTGGTCGATAAATGCGCGTAGTTTAGTGGTAAATTTCTTATTACTTGGAAACACAAGGCTAACGGGTATTGAGATGGTGAGTTCAGGCAGAATTTCCATTAACTCACCTTGCTCAATGCTTTGAATTATTTGAACTTCGGGAAGGCAAGCGATACCGACGCCATCGATTGCAGCACGGCGAGCGGCAAAAAAATCATTGGTAAAAAAACGACTTTCTACTAAATCTAGAAGTGGTGATTTTTTTATACCTAGCCATGTAGGCGGTTCATAACCAACCATATGGTGACCTTGTAATTGTTCAAGGTTTTTTGGTTGTCCGTATTTTTTAATGTAGCTTGGGCTCACACAATGAATAATTCGTGAAGAGCCAATGCCGCGTGAAATAAGTGAAGAGTCCTTTAAAATTCCTGGAATAATCGCGCAATCCAGTTTTTCCTCAATCATATCGACTTTGCGAGTATGAACAAAAAATTCTACTTTAACCTTAGGGTTCTGCTCGATAAAGGTTAAAAATAGTTTTGAGCTAAATGGATCATCAAGCGGGAAAGGGCTGGTTGTTCGAAGAATGCCAGAGGGCTCTGCCTGTAAATTTTGTACGGCTAGTTCAGCCGCTTCAGCTTCCTGAAGCATTCGATTACAGTGTTCATAATATACAGTGCCTATATCCGTTAGGTTTTGTCTTCTCGTTGTCCGGTGAAGTAATTGAACATCGAGTCGTTTTTCAAGGTCAGATATTCGACGGCTGACTGTCGACACTGGCACACCACTATTTAAAGAAGCATTTGAGAAACTGCCGCCATTGACCACTTCAACAAACGTTGCCATTTCATCTAATGAAATTTTCATAATTACCTACTTTATATTTCCGTCTATAGGAAAATGTCAGAATATTCTCAATATATACAGTGTTTTTGGGGAAATGTGTCAATATCGATCGTGTAGTGTGACAGAGTTATGATTATCGCTGTGGGATACCGTTATTTGTGGACTGGAAGCCCACAACCGTGAGCTGGACTCCCGTTATTCGTGAATTAGGATAGAAAGATCAAATTAATAGCAGACTGAAGTGTGCAAAGTTGAGACTGATTAATGAGATAAGTGACTTGTTCTGCCACTATAAGGCACTTATAGTTTGAATAAACTAAGGTTATTGATCCCCTGATATTCCAGCATTATTAGCCTGTAAAAAATATCAGCTTAATATACCGGCTATAGTTCGCAAATATCAACGCCCTTATCAAGGTGACATAACTTTTTTACTTCCCCCCGTCCTGATCATATGATTTCCAAACACCGCTCCGAACTCCTTCCTTAAACTGACCCTCAATTATCAATTTACCTTCTTTGGAGTACAAAAGATAACGTCCATGATCATAGGACCCTCTTTCATGAACTAAAAAACAGGTAAATTGAGTTTCACCTGATGGTGAAATAATTTTGGCTAATTTGTTACCCTCACACATATACTTAGGAATCATTATTTCAGCTAATAAGCTGGGCAAAAAAAACATCCCCAAAAGAAGCAAGTGTACTTTTATAATCATCGACTTTCAGCCTGTATTTTTACCGCATAAAATAACATTTTATGGTCACTTTCATTCAAATTAACATTTTTAATATAAAAATCTATCATAAAGAACGCAAGGTCGTAAATGTCTGCTTTGATCAGTTGAACCCACAAGACACTTAAGCCCCTTGAGAAAATGGATAACCATCTTCGCGGGAATGACGGTTTTGTCCGGCACACATTCCCCGAGTTCTGAATCACAGATATAATCCTATCCATTGTTGATTGTTATACAGTTTCGACCTTGTTCTTTAGCTTTATAAAGTGCCTCGTCGGCGCAAGTTAGTAATAGTTGACACGTTTTTAGGGACTGCATTTTCATGGTGGAAACACCAATGCTGATCGTAACTCGATCAGCCACCTTAGATGTTCGGTGGGGTATATTAAGATTCCAGATGGCTTGTCTTAAGTTCTCAGCAGCTTGTTGCGCATCTTCTTTCTGGGTGTCTGATAATACAGCGACAAACTCTTCACCACCGAAACGAGCGACAAACTCCCCCGAGCGCTTAAGGTTATTCTCAATTGTTTGTGCCACCTGTTTTAGGCATTCATCACCTTTCAGATGGCCTTGACTGTCATTGTAGTTTTTAAAGTAGTCTATATCACATAACAGGATGCTTATTTGTTTGTGACTACGCAAGGCTCGACGAGCCTCACTTTCAAATATTTCATCAAAGAACCGTCGATTGGGAATACCAGTGAGTCCATCTTGGTGAGCTTCATGATAGAGCTTATTATGTGCTTCAAGCATCAAGGACTCAGTGGCATTCAACGTCATCTCATATACTTGGCGTTGTAGTACTTCAGCAAATATTTCACCAATTCGCTTTAGCAAGAATACATTTGTGTCTGTCCATTCATGAGGTTGTGTTAACGACCCCAGACATATCAGGCCGGTGATATGCATTCCATGGCGTAATGGTATTGCAAGCAGCGACTTAATTCCTAGCGAGTTTAAGTCCTGTAATTGCCGTTGTTCTAACGGGTCTATGTGGTTGATGCAAAGGATATTTTTAGAACTGACTTCTTGTTTTAACCACTTATTGGTCTGTATCAGATGGGCGGGGGTTTTCTCATCGGAACTGTTTATAGGTAACAGCCATTCATAGAATTTTCCCGTAAGTTCGGTTTCGGGGTCATGCTGGTCGAGGTAGGCATAGTTAATACCAATAAATTCACAAATTGTGCACAGGCTTTGTTGAATAGTTTCCCTTATAGCCTCGATAGGAAGATTAATGAAACGGATAGCAAGATTGGAGACTAGGTTGTTTAAGTTGACTAAATCATATCCTTCCAGAGCCTGTAGGTTATGATTCGTGTCATCGATTTCTAATTGATGTTGATGGGCCAACTCATCTTCAAGGCTTTTCCGATCACTAATATCACGTGTGACAAATAGCAAGCAGGTGGTTTCTAATTTATTTTGGGCGCGAATGTAAAGTTCAATATAGACTCGTTCGCCCCAATTATTCATTGCTTGCCATTCGATACACACTGGTTGCTTGCTTTCCTGTGCCTTATTTATCCAATAGCGCAAGTCTTCAATGGAATAGGGGGCTGTTGTTTGACACAATTGATGAAGTCTGAAGACTGATTGTCCATCCAAGCTATACCCATAAAATTCTTTAAACGCCTGATTGGCAAATAGGATCTTGTCTTCAATAGGGTTATAAAGAAATATTGCCTCAGTTATGGCTGAACAAACACTTTGAAAATCTGTTTGGCTATCTTCCAAATCTTTTTCAAGACGTCCACATACTTGTTGTGAGCGTATGAAGTTGGTTGCATCCTGCAACAATAATATATATTTACCACCCTGAAATTGTTGGTAGCTCTGTGTGACAATGGAAAATTCAAGGTATTTATCTGCATGGATTTCTGGGTTAGGGATAATCAAACTTGTGCTGGGCTGTTTCGCATATCGATAACAGTCAATAAATGCCAACAGTCGCTTTTTGTCAGTGCTAGGGACAATGTCAGAAAGAGGGTGATCTTTATGTTGTGTCTGGTCAGAATGATTTAAGATACGGAGTGCTTTTTTATTGATGTTTACCACCTGATTATTTCTATCAGCTGTGATTATGCCAATAGGCACGTGTTCCAGAAAATCAAATAGATGGTGCTTGGTTTTAGTTGCCTTATGCAAGGATAAGTTGGATTGATTGGGAATGTCTAACTGCTTTTGTGCCGCGATGATGGTCGCTTGATAAGTGCGCTTTTTGTGGGTCAAGCGAGCTAACTCTATTAACCGATTGGATATATCGTCTAACTGATCCGATAACCAAATATTGACATCTTGGCCCAAAAATGGGCAGAAGATAAACTTATTTTTAAGTACCTGATCCTGTTCTGAAGTCGATAGAATGAGTATAGGGATGTAACGATCAAAGGCGCGTATTCGTTGAGCAATATGTAATGGTTCACCAATAAATGCACCTAACACAACTGCGTCTATTTGGTGGATATCCTGTTCTGATGTGGAGATAAAACTGGCTAAGCTGGTAACCCGTTGTATGTGCATATCTAGGGGGATCAATTTACGTAAGCCTTCATATACAAGGCTATTCACTCCGACAAAACAGAATTTTTTAGACATATGTTTAATCTCCTAACAGAGGTAAATCCAAAAGCGATCTGCCAGCCCAAGTTCTGAGTATGTCTGTGGTTGGAGACATCACATGCACAGCACGAGCATTCCTAAGTAGTAAGTGTAATTTCGAGCCATCCTGGTAGGCTATGCCACCACAGAGTGTCATCACTTCATTGACCACCGTAGTGACGCAATCAGCAACCTCAGCTTTGGCCAGCATAACAGTAGATACTGCGTCTGTGTCTGCATTTTCAAATTTCTGCGCGGCCCGATAAATCAATGACCTAGTCCTTTCAATCATACCCATAAGAATACCTAGGCGATGTTGAAGAATGGGTTGTTGTGCCAAACTTGTTCCACTATGACTAAAGTTACGCTTAAGCATATGTGCCTTGGCAATTTCGAGTGCAGCCTGTGCGATGCCCAAATAGACGCCCGATAAGGCCACCATGAAATAGGGGGCTATAACATTGAAGATGTAATGAATTTCATCGCCTTCGTTGCCGAGAAGGTTTGTCTTGGGAATATAGACCTTATCCAAGGTAACCGATCGTGAAGAATTTCCCCGCATGCCTAAACCCGACCACTTAGGCCCATAACTAATACCATTAGTATCGGCTTCAACCATGACACAGGAAAACTGGCCAATGGGGGCGTCTACCTCTTCCGCTACCGTGGAAACCACATAAGAGTCTGCATGGGCTGCACTGGTGCAAAAAGTTTTGGTACCCTGAATCACGTATTGGTCATGGTCGAACGCCTTCAGTGTCGTCTGCGGAAGATAAAAATGTGAGCCTGTCCCGGCTTCGCTCAGGGCCAAGGAGGTGATGTGTTCTCCTTGGCTAATGGGCTCTAAAAAGCGCTTTTTTAAGCTGTCTGTTTTAGCGCTAGCAACTACTGCGGATCCGACACAATGCATAGCAAAACATAAACCTGTGGAGCCACATGCTTGACCAATGATTTCACTGGCGCGGGCTAGCGCGTAGAGACCACACCCTAAACCCCCATATTTTTCCGGAATCACCAGTCCTGCCAAGCCTTCCTGTTGTATTATTCGGATCGCTCGTTCTGGCCAACGTGCCTTTTGATCTGTTAAATCAGCATCGACAGCAATGACTTCCTTTGAAATTGACTCGAAAGTTCCCAATATTTGCTCGAGGTTTGACATCGTAATGATACTCCTCATTCTAGCTGATGAAGGTCTAGCTTCTATTATAGTTTGTTTTTGCCATTCAGCACGAAAGGTTGAATCGTAAAAAATGATATTATGGTAAGTTTATTAAGCATCGATATATCCCGTGACCTTTACTGATTCGACGGTGAAGTTAAGGAAAAACTGCCTAACCGAATCAGTGATTACCTCCTTAGCAATCTTCCTTATTGTGCGCACCTCACCTGCATGAAGGTTAAGCTCGAGTTCCTTAATTTCCCTAAAACTGACTTAGTCTGAAAAACGCAGAGAACAAGCTAAGTATTTCCTTTAAATGGCACTGGAGCCATGTGGCTGCACGTGATTTATCCTTGTTTTGGCTTCAGTGCTTACATAAAATTGGCGGTGTCGTAGTGACAACTCTTTTGAACTTTAGGTTGAGGGACGGTATCGTTGCCTAAGTTTCTCAAAATTTGTGTATATCTAACAATCAGTAAGGTATTTCTCTTAAGTTTTGTTTGATTTTTTGAGTAAGGACTCCCAAAGAAAGGGCTAATTTTTTTCTCTACTTTAACAGTAAGGGAGATTGGTCATTCCGATTATATTTAATATATTTCTCAATGATTTTGGCATGTGTGCCATCGGCTCTAATCGCTTTCAATCCTTTATTAAATAAGTCTCGAAGCGTTTTATCATGGAAAGCAACAACCGCCGGTACTGGTAGAAAGACATCATGAAAGGTTATAGGTTGAAAGGCATCAATCTCACTATTCATCCTTATTGAAGGCGGTTCTCTATGGGTTTGATTTCGAAAGTAGTAAAAAATATTGTAATCCAATACCACCAAATCCGTTCGTCCTGCATATAATAACTTGATAAGAGTCGTCATATCAAAATGTTCATTATAGGAAGGAGACATTTCGGAAGCTTCTAAAAAAATGGGACCGAAATAGCTCGTAGCCCCCTGGAAAGTTATGATTTCATAGTTACCTATATCCTTGATAGAATTGATTTTGAGTTTGTTTTTCCTCAAGGAAAACGCAGCGGGACGATACATTACATGGGGTTCGGATAAATACAGACCTTGAATATTTCCTTGAAACATCGGTGCAGTTAAATTAGCCTCTTTAGTTTGAACTTGGATTAGTGCCCTAGCCAAAGGCATATACTGAACGATCAAATCGTACCCTACTCTTTTCAAAGCTGTGCGGGGTATCTCGATATCCAACCCCGAATCTGTGGCTTTGATCATATACGGTGGAGCATCGGAAGTAGCCAATATCAACGTTTTTGCAAAGCAGGGAAGCGCTCCGAGTAGACAGAACAGACCAATTATTTGGCACAGCCAAGCAATCTTCATAATCAATATTTTCATGTTTATTAAAATGTCCTTTTATTGCATTGTTAACTGTCAGGTAAAATATATAAACCATTATAAGGGACTTCCCAGATTTTACTCCACGGTGAAATCGGTTGCGTTCTCTGATCAGATCATCCAGTCCTTCATTGGGCTGTTGAAAGGCTTGAGCCGTATGCATGGAGACAGGCTTGTACAGTTCTTAGGGGAGGCAATGGTGGTAACACCGTTGTCTTACCCGACAAACGCCGATAGTGCGCATGGCATTTGGATATTAATAACTTTCATCAGTCTTGGAAAGGTTGACGGTATTAACTAAAATAATTCGATATATTGGTTAACTTCACTTCTGGAGGAAATATGAGACTCTTTTTCAATATATCTATCATACTCCTTTCAGTCTCACTCACTATACCAAATGCCGCGCTTTCGGAAGAGGTTATTCGATTAACCAATGGTGAGTGGCCACCTTACTTGTCCCATGACCTGGAGCATTTTGGCCCTGTTTCCCGTATTGTTCGAGAAGCATTTCAATTGGAAGGGGTCGAGGTGCAGTATGAATTCTTTCCATGGAAAAGAGCATATGAAGTAGCGAAAAGTGGTAGCTGGGATGGTTCTGTCGTTTATGCATGGTCGAAACAACGAGGCGAATCATTTTATTTCAGTGAAGGTATTGTACTCGAGACACAGGACGTTTTTTTTCATCGCAAAGACTTTTCCTTTAAGTGGAAGTCCTACGAAAATTTGAGGGGTATGGTGGTAGGAGCCTCGTTAGGCTACATATATGGCGCAGAATTTGAGGAAGCAGAGAATACGGGTATTTTTGAAGTAGAAAGAGTAACAGACGATGTCCTAAATTTTAACAAGCTACTTCGGGGACGAATCGATGTCTTCGCTACTACCAAGGAAGTAGGTTACGCGTTTTTAAATAAACACTTTAGACGAGATCAGGTTGACCAGATCACTAATCACCCACGACCAACACGGGAATCTAAATTTTATCTAATATTAACCAAAAAACGCTCAAAGAATGTTCTGCTAATGGAAAAGTTTGATCTAGGGTTGAAAGCACTAAAAAAAAGCGGGAAATGGCAAAAAATACTGAATGATTCGCTCTTAGGTGAACTCTAAAATTTTGGAAAAACCAAAAGGGAATTTTTGTCATTACATTCATTAACCGTTGAGTGCATTGTAGTGAAAATTTAACTATCAAAAATTCAATCCGTTATGCTCGCTTTAAATACGCTCCCGTCATTCCTCTTCAGACAAAACTTGATAAATATTGAAAGTTTTCAGCGGCAACTAAGTGAATTTGAGACTCTTCTTGCTAAGTGTTGAATGACGGTTTTGCGGATGTTTTGACAGGTTCTAAGTATGGGTCACGAAATATAGAATTTCATGATGAGTAGGCCAAAGGTTATGATTTTTTTGCGGTTACAAAACCCCATAATTCTTGAGCTGGAATATAATTGCTAGACCATTGAGTTCACGAATAACGGGATATTACAATCGTATTGATTAGTTAAGTAGCACTTCGGAACAAATACCTTCAATGCCATCTTGTCGGTTCTTTAGGTTTAGCTTGAATCCGCTTAGTTGACAGATCTGCTGACATATTGATAAGCCTAAACCAGAACCAGAACTGTGTTGGTTACTGGTAGCACCTCGTCTAAATCGCTCGAATAAAAGGGATAACTGTTCGTCATCTAGAGTAGGGCATTGATTAAGAATCAAGATTTTTGATTCGTTGAGGCTGACCTCTATCACTGTATGTTTATTCGCATAGCGACAAGCATTATCAAGCAGGTTGCGTAATAAAATTCTTAAACTGGTTTCATTCACCGTCAGCTCAATAGAGAGTGCGGCTGATAATCTGATTTCATGTTTGGCTAAACCGGGGTTTTGGTTCATTTCAAGCATGACTTCATTGCAAAGCGTGTTTAAGTTGAGTGTCGTTTTACTTTCATCTTGTTGTGCGTCTAAGCGGCTCAGTATGAGTAGCTGTTGCACCATATGAATTAAGCGATTAATACCGATTAAAGCTTTGGATACAAAATCAATCACCTGTGTATTTTTACTGACTTGCTGAATATTTTGCAAATGGACTTTTGAGATAGATAAGGGGGTTCTTAGTTCATGTGCTGCATCGGCCGTGAAGCGTCTTTCTCGCTGGTGAGATTCATTGACACGTTGAAATAAACTATTTAATTCAACGACCATGTGTTTCAGTTCATTAGGGTAGTCTGACTCATTTAGTTCACTTAAATTATTATAATCACGACCTTTTAGTTCAACGGAAATTATGCGTAAAGGGGATAGGCCTTTTTGGATCACCCATCCCAATATGAGCACCAAAACAGGCACAATTGCTAAGCTTGGCCAGGTGGTATTCCAGGCAATTTGGTTGGTTAATTCGGTACGAACATCTTCGCGTTGAGCAACTTTAATCCAGAACCCATAATCCTCATCTTTTAGTGTAAAACTACGCCACTTTAAATTGTTAGTGGCAACTGTGTGAAATCCGGCCTTTAAGTCGCCAAATGATTTAGGGAGTTGAATATGATTTTCGAAAAAAAGCTGACCTTGTGTATTCCATACTTGAAAGGCGAGCTTCTTTTCATATTTGTGTCCGCGTTCGTTGTATTCTTGGTGGCCAAAGGCTTCATCAAAAATCTGTTTATCAAGATAAGTCAGTGGTTGCGGCGCACTGTTGGTACTGAGTTTTATATTGGTGGTGATGACCGCTTGAAGCATACGGCTTAATTGCGCTAATTCAGCGTCAAATAACTCTTCAACCTGCTCTTGAGATTCATGAAAAATAATGGTCGAGCTGACGGCCCAAACAAGTGAAATAAGTGAGATGACAGCGATTAATAAAAACCGTTTAATAGATGTGATGTTTAACATTTAACTTACCTTATAGCCGACGCCGCGTACTGTTTCGATAACACCCGTACCAAGCTTTTTACGTAAATGGTGAATGTGTACTTCAATCGCATTGCTGTCGACTTCTTCAGACCAACCATAAATAAGTTCAGTGAGTTTGTCTTTAGATAGCACTTTCTTTTTATGAATGGCTAATTCATGAATCAAGGTGTATTCCTTGGGGGAAAGTTTTATTTCTTCGCCATCTCGAAAAATTTGATGAGCGCTTTCGATAATTCGAATATTAGCGAATGATAATTCGGGTTGCCGTTCGCCATGGCTTCGACGCCCTAAGGCGCGAATGCGTGCTTTTAATTCTTCAACATCAAAAGGTTTTAGTAAATAATCATCAGCGCCTTTATCCAGGCCCTCTACCTTGTCTTGAACTTGATCTCGGGCAGTGAGCATTAATACGGGTATCATATTATTGCTTGCTCGAAGTTTTTGTAGAACATCAAACCCTGAGATGCCAGGTAAACCGACATCAAGAATACACAAATCAAACTCCTCACACCCTAATGCATGTAACGCATGTTCGCCTGTATAGACCGCATCCACTTTAAAACCGCCAAGCGATAAGCTCGTCACAATACCGTCAGCAAGTAACTCATCATCTTCAACTAATAAAATTCGCATTTATTTAATCCATTGCTGCGACATTATGTTCGATAGGGGGAATTTACCCCGTTTATTGTAAAAAATACATGTTCCTTGTTTCACCTTAAGGTTAGCTTAAGATTGTGATGTTCTAATAGTGAAAATTATAGATATAGGTGGATTAATGAAAAAAGTATTGTTGTTGGTTGGGCTGATATTTATAAATGTTACGAGCATGTTTGCGTTTGCAGAATCTGAAACGGAGCCGAATGTCATGGCTTCCGCTCCACTTTCTGCATTACCAATAGGGCAGGATAAAATTGATTTTAGCGATTACCGTGGCAAGGTTGTGCTACTGGACTTTTGGGCTTCATGGTGTGGTCCGTGTCGGCAGTCATTTCCTTGGATGAATGAGATTCAAGCAAAGTATGATGATAAAGACCTTGTTGTTATTGCTGTGAATCTTGACCAAGAAAAACAAGCAGCGGCTGATTTTTTAGCTGATGTGCCTGCAAAATTTCAAATTGTGTACGACCCAGATGGCGGTAGTGCTGAGCAGATGAAAGTGATGGGGATGCCGATGTCTTATTTAATTGACCGGCAGGGTATTCTTCGTCACCGCTTAATTGGTTTTAATTCGAGTAAGAAAAAAGAGCATGAAGACCATATTCTCGCATTGCTTAATGAAACGGACAAGTAGTGCCTGTAGTGAATCTAACAGTAGTGGTACATAGGTGAAATATGAATAGACGTATAAAGCGGTGCATAAATTTTAAGAGCTTGAGCATGAATAGTTTAAGAACTACTTCAGTCATTATTTTGAGTGGTTTGGTGCTAAGTGCTTGTTCCGATTTAGGTGTAAAACCTTGGGAGCGTGATGTGTTAGCTCGTCCTGAAATGCAGCTAAACCATGACCCAGTCGAAGCGGGCTTGGATGACCATATTTATTTCAGTAAGGAAGCAAGCAGTGGTGGTCGTGGATTTGGTGGTGGAGGTTGTGGATGCAATTAATTAAACGAAAAGCGAGTGAATCAACCGTGCGACCCTTTCAGAAAATTGCGCCAGCATTAGCGGCTGCAAGTTGTAGTTTGTTAAGCGTTGCCAGTAATACTGCACTTGCTCGTGGAGAGGCTGGTACTTGGGATTTTGAAGCGGCTTCTTTGTTTTATTCTGAAACCGATGATCGAGTTGTCGCGGTTGAGCCCGTTTTTAGTGCCACCAAAAACTTTGAAGATGGCGAAGTGTTAAATCTTAAGGCTGCCTTTGATGCATTAACCGGCGCCTCCCCCAATGGTGCAACGCCGAGTGCAGCGCCTCAGACTTTTACTACGCCTTCTGGAAATAGTACTTACACGACTGATGCCGGTGATGCCCCCATTGACGATACGTTTAAAGATTCGCGTGTTGCCTTATCGGCCAGTTGGTTAGCGCCGATTAATCGTGACTGGGAATATAATGCAGCATTTTATGGTTCGAAAGAATATGACTACCTATCCCTTGGAACCAGTGGCGGTATTAAACGTTATTTGAATAACAAAAATACGGCCTTGAATGCTGGACTGTCATTTTCGTTCGATACCATCGAGCCAGAAGGCGATATTGCAAAGCCTCTTGCCAAAATGGGTTATAATGATGCTGATTTTGACGCTAGTCGAGACGATTCTTCTGACTCTAAAACCATTATCGATGCTTTATTTGGTGTGTCGCAGGTAATTAATCGCAATACCATCATGCAGTTTAACTATTCAGTGAGTATGTCAGATGGTTATCTCTCCGATCCATTTAAAGTTTTAAGTGTGATTGATGATACAACGGGAGGTAACTTCGAAGAAGGTGGTAATAATGTTTACCTTTACGAAGCACGGCCTGATTCAAGAATAAAGCATAGTTTATACTGGCAAACCAAATATGCCCTTGCAAACGGTGATGTGATTGATGGCTCGTATCGCTTTATGTTGGACGATTGGGGGATCAATTCTCATACCTTCGACTTCCGGTATCGCTGGCAATTAGGCTCAAGTTATTTAGAGCCGCATTTCCGTTATTACATGCAATCAGAAGCGGATTTCTATAAGCGTTACATTAGCGAGACCGAATATAATGCAGGTAATCTGAAAGAAGCGACGGCAGATTATCGCTTAGGTGACTTAGATGGCATGACCGTTGGTTTGAAATACGGGCACAAGCTAGATAATGACCATGAATTTAATATGCGTGTTGAATACTATTTACAGAGTAGTTCTGGAGATAAGGGGTTTGGCTTGTTAAAAGATCAAGACCTCTACCCGGATACCAAAGCATTAATTTTCCAAGTAGGTTATTCTTTTTAAAACCATTAATTTTAAATGGAGTCCTGCGTGGCCGAATTGACGCTTGAGCCTGAAGATAACCCCGCTCAGCACCCCTTACCCAAGCTCACTGGAAATCGTAAACTCTGGATTGGCTGTTTTCAAGCGATGGCCAGCGACTGTGAATTATTAATCGAAGGTGTCGATGAAGCGCAAGCTTTAGTTTTATTGATGATTGCCGCCAAAGAAACATGGCGGATTGAACATAAATTTAGTCGCTATGTTTCGGGTAATACCATGGACCGTATTAATACCTCATCAGGCCAACCGATTGAGGTAGACCCTGAAACCACTTTGCTATTAAACTTTTCAGAGCAGTGTTACCAGTTAAGTGACGGTCTCTTTGATATTACATCTGGTGTGCTTAGAAAAATATGGCGCTTTGATGGGGGCGATGCCGTACCTGATTCAGTTCAAATTAATGACTCACTCAAATATATAGGTTGGAATAAGGTGGGCTGGCATTCACCTATGCTAAGTTTGCAAGTAGGTATGGAGTTAGACTTTGGTGGTATTGGTAAAGAATATGCTGTTGATAGAGTGATGCTAGCATTAAACGCAGAAGTAGATCGCTTACCAAAACAGAGTGCATTTTCAAACTGTCGATTTGTGGTGAATTTTGGTGGTGATCTGGCTTGTTCTGGGCCACGGTTAGACGGTTCTCCTTGGACAATTGGTGTGGAGAATAGTGAACGTGATCACACCGCCGTTGCAACGGTTAGTTTAAGGCAGGGAGCTGTAGCGACCAGTGGTGATAGTCGGCGTTATTTACTGAAAGAGGGGGTGCGTTATAGTCACATACTAAACCCACTTACTGGTGAATCAATTATTGATGCGCCGCATGCTATTTCAGTGGCGGCAACTAGTTGTATGCAGGCAGGTATGTTATCGACCTTCGCAATGCTGCATGGTGAGCAAGCGGAGGCATTTCTTAAAGCGCAAGAAGTTCAATATTGGATTCAACGCTAGTATCGGCTTAAGTGCTATTGTGAATTATTTCAGTCCGAATTAACATAAAGCGTGAAGCACTCCTATAAAACTATTATTGAATAGGCACTGGCTAATAGATATGTTGTTAAATTGTGATTTAGGCGAAAGCTATGGGTATTGGCAAATCACCGCTGACCCTTTAGTCATGCCACATATTGACATGGCTAATATCGCATGTGGTTATCATGCGGGTGATCCTCAAGTGATGCAGAAAACCATCGCACTGGCGAAACAGTATCGGGTAAAAATTGGGGCGCATCCTTCTTATCCTGATCGTCAGGGCTTTGGCCGTCGCTCGATGCAGCTAAGTCATGATGAGATAGAAAGCCTCATTATTTATCAATTGGGCGCGTTAGTGGGTATGTGCAAAAGCCAGTGTTGTCAGGTGTCCTACTTAAAGCCTCATGGTGCGTTATATATCGACATGATGAAAAATGATGACGTGCTGCACGCTATTTTTTCTGCGATACAAAAATATGATCAGACCATGCCTTTGTTAATGATGGCAACGAGCAACAACAGCCGTTTTAAACAAAAAGCAGACGAATATGGTATCAGTGTTATGTTTGAGGCATTTACAGACCGAGCCTATGATGATGAAGGTTTTTTAGTCTCTAGAAAGGTCGATGGCGCGGTACTTAAAGAATCGGATGATATTCTGAATCGAGCGACACAATTAAAAACACAGGGAACGATTCAAAGTATAAGCGGTAAAACTATTTGCATGGAGGCTGAAACTCTCTGTGTGCATGGTGATAATGAGAAAGCTGTAAATATGATTCAATCACTCAAACAGTGTTTAGCCTCATGAAAGTAAGCGCTTATTGTGAATTGATCAGTGAAAAAAATTTATTGGTTCGCTTTGGTGATCAGATATCAGAAGACTTACTGGATGTGATTCAAGAAGCATCCCTATGTGCCGCTAAAGTTTTTGGACATCAGTTAAAGGACCTCGTTGCTTCGTATACCACCTTATTAATTGAATTTGATCCGCTATTAATCTCACCGTGGCAAGCCCAGATTGCTTTTCAAAAAGCATGGGATCAACACTGCTTAATAATATATTCTCATGTATTTAAACCAAGCCAAAACGCTAAGGATATCGTAGGTTCTAGTATTGAAATTCCGGTCTATTATCACCCGAGCGTTGCTTGGGATATACAAACAATTGCTCAGCAAAAAGGTATCACGTGGCAGCAAGTAGCGGACTATCATAGCCAGAAAGAATACCGTGTATATGCCGTCGGTTTTGCACCAGGGTTTGCCTTTATGGGTCAAATTGACTCACGTCTAGAAACGCCTAGACAATCGAACCCTAGAACAAAGGTTCCTGCTGGTTCCGTCGCAATATCAGATCTGCAAACAGCGGTTTACCCAAACCAAAGTCCGGGTGGATGGAATATTATTGGACGTAGCCCTTCGACTTTTTTCAATCCCGAAAGTTCTCCAGCCGCTTTGCTAAAAACGGCAGACCGTGTGCGCTTTAAATCTATCGATAAAGCGCAATTTATACACCTGGGAGGATGTTTAAATGATCTAAGTACGGCCGATGATAAGGATGATGGTTAGTATGTCGATGAATGATCTATTGGAAATAACCAAAGCGAACTTTTCTGCCTTATTTATTGATCGTGGACGAGTACAGCAGCAATCGTTAGGGCTGACACAATCAGGGCCAATGGATGAATATGCTTTTTTATGGGCGAATAAATTACTGGGTAACGACCTGAATGCGGCGTGTATTGAGATCACTTTTGGTAAGTTTTCTGTTAAGGCATTACAGCGATGTCAGGTCGCCATTACCGGTGCAAATTTCAATGCTCGCTTGAATCACCATAATTTAGCTAATTGGGAGACCCTTTATCTAAAAAAAGGCGACGAGTTACACTTTGACGGCCCTCAAATGGCTGGAACAAGAGCTTATTTGTCGATTAAAGGAGGATTTGACTGTCCTAAACCTTTTCAGTCTGCGTGTACGGTTAAAAGAGAGAATCTAGGTGGTTTTAATGCTGGTGAAGTACTACAAGTAGGCGATGGTTTAAGCTCTCTTGTTCAGCAAACCCAAGCTCAAACAATTAATATTAGCGTCTATCCAGAACTTATCAGAACGTACAATAATAGAGGAGTCATCCATTGTCGTTTTATGCCAACAAGTCAGTGGGCATTATTTTCAAGTCAGGATCAACAACGCTTTCTAAATCAAGCGTATCGAATAAGTAGTCAAAGTGACCGAATGGGCGTGCGCTTAGAAGGCGAAAAACTTAAACCGTACAATGACGGGATTATTTCAGAAGGTATCGCGCTAGGCGCGATTCAAGTGCCTCCCGATGGGCAGCCAATTGTTTTGATGCGAGACCGGCAAACCATTGGGGGTTATCCTAAACTGGGGACTGTGCTATCAACGGACATTGAAAAAATAGGGCAGGCCATGCCGGGGCAAACAATACAGTTCCACGTATCAGATATAAAAGCGGCCTATGAGGAACGCATTCAGCGAGAACGTTTTTTTGATCCTAATAATGAAGACTGAATAACCCGAAAAAATATAATTTAATCTCACTGAGGAAAAATATTTTTCTCAATAGATAGCCTTTTCGACAGCTCGTATTGTGCGAGATATTCTTGCTTCATACGCGTTTTAATTTGTGCCAGTTCTTGCGATGCAAATGAACTCTTATCGGCTGAGCTTTTGAACGTCATCAGTTTGTTTTTTTCTTCATAAGGCAAGTATTGAAACATCAAGCTACCCTTGATGTATATGCCATTGTATCGGGAACCACTCAATGCACTGCCACTGTTCTCAGAGTTTTCAAACAGACTACTACCCATCCCACAATGAAAATATTCACCTCTTATAAAGGATAGAGCAGAAGGAATAATATCAACATGACTGGCGATTTTTTTTACAGAAGCGGGTGTAGATTCAAGGCGTTTAGTGGGGGTGTAGAAAATAAGAGGAATACGTATCTGCTCTAATGGCTCATCATCAAAAGTATAGCTGGTGTGGTCGGCAACAAAAACGAATAAGGTGTCTTTAAAACGTTCAGGCTTCTGCTCTAATACTTGCATGAATTCTTTAATGGCTTTGTCGACATAAGCAAAGGCATTAAGAGCGGGTTCGTTGAACTTTGTATCGGCATCTTCTGGAATTGTCCAGGGAGAGTGACTAGTTGATGTCATGAGGTGTGCCGTGTAATTGGTTTCTCCAGCATTGATAATCATGGCTGATTCTTTTAAAAAGTATTCGTCAAATAGACCTAAAGTGCTATCTGCTTTTTCGAGTGTTCCGTTGCTGTCTAGGCGTTTGCTAAGCTTCTCATAACCATATGTCTGATAGCCCTGGTTACCCATAAAACGTAAAAAATCTAAAGCACTTTGTCTAAAACCTCCGAAATAATAGTGATTGTAATTTTTGTTTCCGAGAATATGCGCCAAGCTGCCGTAATAAGCATTTAATTCTGCGCTGGTGAAGCGTTTTGTTTTTTCGTCGAAACTAATTTTGTGAAAGCCGGTCACGGTTGAAAATACCGAGCCTGCCGTCGCGTTGAAACTTTGTATGGTATTTGGGAAATACACCCCACTTGATGCAAGTTGATCTAAATAAGGCATCACCTTTTGTCCGTTTTTCTCATACTCAAAAATGCTCGCTGTCAGTCCCTCTATCTGTACTGTCACAATATTGCTAAACTCACTCTTATGGGACGTTTGGACAGGTCTGAGTAATGGCCAGTCTGGATTGTGCTTATTAATATTTAACACACCCATACTGGTACGAAAAGCTTCTTCAGGTGTGAGCACAAAAGGCATGGTGCTCTTCATTGCTGCTGGAAGTTGGAAAAAAAGCAGCTCGTGAATGGGGTTAATCACGGCTTGATTGAGTATAAAACTATTGAAGTGGGTGAAGTGGCTACTTCGAGTAAACTTAAGCTGTTCTCCACTGGCATCTCTATTCTTTTTAACCGTAATATAAGAAAACGAAGCGGTAAGAAAGAAAAGAACAATGACGAGCGCGCCCGTTAGTTTATGTTTGGTTTTAATTACGTCATCGTTTATTTTAAGCTTTCTGCTTTGCAGGTAACCCGAATAAAAGAAAAAGAGCGTCACGCCGACCATAAATGAAAATAGGCCAGGGTGGGCTGCGATAAAAGGATAGGTCGCAACCCAAGCCTGATAAGGGCTCGTAATATGTGCTAATAACATCTCGGCAACATGCTGGTTACGTTCAGCAAAGAAGAGATAATTACCAACATTAAATATAATATGAATACCCGTTAGCGACCACAATGTTAAAAGCAGTGAGCGCGGGTTCAACTTACGTAGTATAAAGTGGATGACGGTGACTAAGAGTAGCTCACAGCTGATTAATGATAAATCAAGATAAAAGCCGCCTATGAGTACATTCGTTAAGTTTTCGCTAGCGTGTTCTGCGGCAAAACTTTCAAGAAAAAAGAACCGACTGAGTGAAAAAACACATAAGTTAGTAAGGATGTAGCAAACAGTAATAAACATTATCGTATTATTATTTTTCAAATCTTTGGCCCACTTTGTTCTCTTTTCTTTTATAGCTTTAAGATTGTCTATTCTGATAACCTTACACGCTCAATATTCTGTGAGCAGGAAGAGTAAACAGTCACTTTTAGTTAAGCAAGTATCAATTGTATTGTGAGAGCATACGTAACGAAATAAAACGATCAATTTAAGGAAGTTTTTTTGCAGCAGTTAAACAACCACCAGCGCTTACGAGTACATGGCTTTTTTATCGTTATTAATGCGCTTGTCGCGATGTGCATTGCCACGCGTTATTTTTCATTTTTACCGGTCTTTCCGAGTGATTTAGTGGCGGTAATCTTTATATTTGCTGCGACGTTTGGCCAAATGGTGTTATTGGCGAGTGTGATAGGCTTATTGACTCTGCCATTTACTTATTTACCGAGGCGTTTGCGTCAATTTGGCCAGGTTACGTTTGCGAGTTTAGGGGTGGCGTTACTCTATTTTGATACATTGGTTTTTGCACAATATAGATTTCATATGAATGCGGTTGTGATTGATTTAGCCATGTCATCCGACGTCGTCACGTTTCCATTACTGATGTGGTTGAAAGGCCTTGGCATTATTGCGTTTTTATTTTTGCTGCAATATTTACTTTTGCGCTATTTGGAAAAAACGCAAAGCGACCTAATTGAAGAGACTTCTGTTTGGAAGAAAAAACGATTACTCCGTTACTTTTCATTATTTACATTTATTACCCTACTCATGACGCATGGCATCCATATTTGGGCTGCTGCGGTGGCGTACCAGCCCGTTACAATGGTGAAGCGTTATTTACCACTTTTTTATCCCTCAACGTCGAATAGAACAATGGCCAAATATGGCTTTGTAAATGAACAATCGTTAGCGCAGCAAAAAGAATTAAGAATGAAAGAAGCGAGTGACCTGGATTACCCTTTGAAGCCACTTAGTGTCGTGGCTCCTGAGAAATCAGTGAATATTATGATCATACTTGTCGACTCTTGGCGGGCAGATACTTTTAATGCCGAAAACACACCTAACATGTGGCGTTATGCCCAAAGAGGTGTCACGTTTAATAATCACCTCTCGGCTGGGAATTCGACTAGAACAGGTGTGTTTGGTTTGTTTTATGGTATCCCCGGCACTTACTGGCATTCATTTTTAGCAAATGGGCAGTCGCCAGTATTAATCGAGCGTATGCAAGCGCTCGATTATGAGATGGGTGTTTTTGCCGCCGCCAAGCTAAGCAAGCCAGAATTTGCTCAAACGGTGTTTAGGACTATTCCTGAGTTACGAAACGGCTCTAAAGGTAAATCACCTTCGGCGAGAGATGAAGACTTAACAAATGATTGGCTAGCATGGGATCAGCAGCGAGATAAGAAAAAGCCTGCTTTTTCATTTCTGTTCTATGACGCACCACATGGCTATGACTTTCCTGAAGGATATGAACCTCGTTTTGAACCCATGGCAGATGCAATGAATTATCTGGACCTAGATAACGATTACGACCCCGTGCCGGTGAAAAATCGTTACAAAACCAGTGTGCACTATGTCGATAGTCAAGTAAAAAGAGTGTTAGAGCGATTAGACAACTCCGGTGAGCTTGATAATACGCTTGTGATTATTACAGGGGATCACGGTCAAGAGATGAATGATAATAAACTCAACTACTGGGGGCATAATGGCAACTTTACCAACGCCCAAATTCAGGTGCCTTTTGCGATGTTTGGCCCAAAAATCACCAAACAAAGCCAAAATTGGGACGGTCAGTTTACGGCTCATCAGGATATAGCGCCAACCATAGCGCGTAATTATTTAGGCGTTCGTAATGATCTGGTTGACTACTCAGTTGGCGTTGACCTGCTGGGTGAGCCCGTTGCACGTAATTGGCTAATTGCTTCGCAATATAGTGGTTATGGTATCGTGACAGATGATTATATTGTTGAAGTAGGTGCCGCTGGGAATTATCAGTTGTTGGATAAAACCAATCGGCCTAGTTCAACGTTGAAATTAGATGCTCAATATTTGAAGGAAGCATTTGAGCAGATGAGCTTATATAACAAATGAATCAAAAAAACCATGAAACCAAGTAGGGTAGCAATACTGAGGTAGAAAGCCCCATGAGCCCCATTGCAAGCGCTGAAAAAGCACCTGTTTTCATGCTTATTTCCAGTGCGGTTGCGGTTGCGATGCCGTGGCCTATTAATCCCATACTAAAGCCTTGAGCGATGGAATTGTTAATAGAGAATATCTTAAAAACACTCGTTGAAATTATCGCAACAATCGCTCCTGTTACAATCACAATTGCAGCGACTAAGGGCGGATAACCACCAATTTCTTCTGCGACGCCAATCGCAAAAGGCGTACTGATGGATTTGGGCGCTAGGGATAATAATACGGCAGTATCTGCGTTAAAAAACCAAGCAGATAGTACAGCGAAAGCGGGGGTGATGAATGCCATAACCGCTAAACTTATGGTTAGTGGGAATGCATGTTCGACGATTAAGTGAAAGTGGTTTCGCAATGGAACCGCCAGTGCGACGGTTGCCGTACTCAGTAGAAAGTGAATGATTTCTACGCTTTCAAAATAATGGGTGTATTGAATATCAAATATTTTTAAGAGAATGATCATCAATGTGATACTGGTAACTACTGGTAGTAACAAAATATTCTTATTACTAGTTTGGTATAGCCGCACACTGATCAGATAAACGAGCAGTGTGAGTGCCAGCAATAACATTGGGGCGCTTTGTAGTAGAGTGTGTATCATAGGGTTTCTTTCTGGCTATTTAGTTTCGATGTTTTCAGATTTTAATAAGCGCTGAGTGAGCCATGCCGCTAAAATAAAGCATAGGATCGTGGAGCCAACAACCGATGAAAAGAGCGCTAGGCTATCTTGTTTCAAAACCTCGGTATATTGCATGATGCCGACGCCAGCAGGAATAAAAAACAAAGGTAAATGAAGTAATAATTTTTGAGCAGCGTTGGTAATATTTATATTTTGAGGAATAATAAATAAAAATATAAGCAGTAAAAGCATACCAATGGTGGCACTGGGTACAGGTAAGCCTAAAAGAGCTTTAAGTTCATCGCCTGCTAACTGGAAAATAATAAATAATGGAATGTATAAAATAAACTTCATACGATGCGCCTGGCATGTTGTGCGGTTTAAATAATTATAAAGACGTATGATATATGATTTTTTCTACATGGATAAGTCGACACTATTGAACTGTAAGTGCTAATTGGCTTGATGATATATTTCTACTGCATGACCAACCCTGCTTGAAATAAATACCTTAAACACTAATACTGCTGAAGTATTACCCAAATAATAATAATTAAGGGAAATAGCGTGTTACTTTTAACAGGGTTTAGTCTTGGTTGTATCGTTTTAGTCTTTATTATCATCGCGCGTGACTTTTGGCAGTATTCTGTTGCAAAAGCATTCCTACTTATGATGCTATCGGCGAGTGCTTTGTTGGTTAGGCCTCATCTAGGTATTGAATATAGGTGGCTGGCGAGTGATATTATGACCATGCTCCCTGCTTTGTTCTGGTTGGTGTGTCAGCTAGCTTTTGCTCGTCGGCCTCAGTTACGGTCTATTTGGGCAGTTTTGGCGGTTTATAGTTTTGTGGCGCCAGCGATAACGCGTAGTTTCGGATCTCCTCTTGAATCTTCAGGCATGCTGAACCTCTTAGGATGGCGAATTCCTCAGTATTGTGAATATCTGGTGTTATTAAATGGTCTTTGGGCCATTGTCGCTTCCTGGAGTGATGACTTGGTTGATAGCCGTAGGAAGTTCCGTGTTGCCATGTTAGCCACTTTAGGTTCGACCGGTTTGTGGGTGACAATATCTTTAAATACCGGGTTTGGTGATTCATCATCAATATTTATAGCTGTCGCGTTATGTTCTTTAGTCGTGGGTTTTTTGTTGTTGCAAGGACGTGAAGGGGTGTTACTTGGAGTACAAAGAGAACCTGAGTTAAAAACAGCATCTGCCGCAATGCCAGATACGATTGAAACTAAACAAAAAAATGAATTGAAACAGCATGTGGCAACACTTGAGAAAGTGATGGACGACGAGAAATACTACCGTACAGAAAAGTTGACATTGAGTATGTTGGCCGCTGAAATCGGTTTACCTGAATATAAAACGCGGGCATTGATTAATCAGACATTCAACTATCGGAACTTTAATGATTACGTTAATCAATTACGAATCGAAGAAGCAAGTGATCGTTTAGCTGAGGAGCCTAAAACGCCGATTCAAAATATCGCACTCGATGTCGGTTATCGGACACTAAGCTCTTTTAATCGTGCTTTTAAAGAGAATACTGACCAAACACCTACAGAGTTTCGGAACGCTAAAATCTAGCCGTTACCGAAAAACTGCTCAAATTCTTCAATTGCATGAATCGTCTACCCATTTAGGGTTAGCGGTTTATTATATTTACACGGTCTAGAACACTAAAATTAAAGCCACTAAAATCAATTAGTTAAAATAATTTCACAGCTTGTTTTTAGGTTATGCATAGTAAAACTTTGGTTTTGCTTATCGAATTCCTTTGCCTTGTCATCATGGTCTACTCTACATTGGCTTTCTTGATTTACTAAAGATTTTAGAGAATGGCGTTCACTTCACTTATACCGCAACGGTTTGAGGAGGAGATTTAGCTGAAAGCCAAGGCGCTTATGGTCTATATCCTGTTCAGAGCCAGAATGTTTTGATTGAATATAATTATGCTTATGGCATCTGCAGATGCAGGGATTTACGTTGGTCAGTAAAATAATATTGTCGTTCGAGATAATACAGCGAAATATAACGTAGCTGGAATTTAATGATCAGACCGATCAGGGTCAATTAGGCGGTGCGGAGTTACATGACAACGCAAAAGCATATCTGGATGTTAACTGTGCGCACTGTCATCGCTCAGAACTCACCTTGCCAGAACCTTTGTATGCCGGTTCTGCTGGCGGTAGTGGG
>Ga0209290_1000270_pt1 | contig 44887 bp, 44 predicted proteins | sample EN1Hudsemesocosm_2_FD_184632 | JGI IMG/M metagenome (GOLD analysis project Ga0209290, IMG submission 184632) | Methane-oxidizing microbial communities from mesocosms in the Hudson Canyon - EN10B Hudson Canyon (SPAdes) (version 2) | ecosystem: Environmental > Aquatic > Marine > Cold seeps... | reverse complement strand
GATTTCGTCAGCACAGAAAACCCTGTCAGAGTGATTGATGTTTTTGTTGATGAACTCGACTTAAGTGAACTCGACTTAAGTGAACTCGACTTAAGTGAACTCGACTTAAGTGAACTCGACTTAAGTGAGCTAGGCTTCAACGGTGTGGTTCCAAAAGATACTGGCGCCCCAATTATCACCCTGCGGTGCTGCTTAAGTTATACCTCTACGGATATCTAAATCGTATTCAATCTTCACGCCGATTAGAACGAGAGGCCAATCGAAATATTGAACTGATGTGGCTCACTGAACGACTTGCACCAGACTTTAAAACCATTGCAGACTTCAGAAAGAATAATGGTGAAGGCATCAAACAAAGCTGTCGAACTTTTATTGGTTTATGCCGTCAACTGAATATGTTTAGTGATGCGGTGGTTGCTATTGACGGGAGTAAATTCAAAGCGTCAAACAACAAAGCAAAAAACTATACGCCAAAGAAGCTAGAAACCGAAATGGCACGGGTAGAGAAACATATTAATCAATACATGAGTCAACTTGATATGCGTGATGAGAGTGAAAAAGAGGCCGACCCGTCTCCTCTCGAAGAAAAGATAGAGTGGCTTAAAACACGCCTGATCGAATTACGAGAACTTAAAGGTAAAGTAGAAGCACACCCCGATAAACAAATATCAATCACTGACCCAGATTCAAGGTTAATGAAGACGACGGCTATGGAGAGGAAGGTTTGTTACAACCTTCAAAGTGCCGTTGATTGTAAACATCACCTGATCGTTGCTCATGACGTGACGAATACGACAGATAGAAATCAATTATGTCGCATGGGGAAGCAAGCCCAGGCAGCATTAAAGAATAAAGATCTTACCGTTATTGCAGACAAAGGTTACTTCAGTGGGCAGGATATTGTGGATGCTCAAGATGCTGGTATGACGCCACTCGTACCAAGAATTGATACATCAGGTAGTGATAAAAAAGGTATATTTAATCACTCATTGTTTAAATATAATGCGGAAAAGAATTTGTATATTTGTCCCGCTGAGCAAGAATTAACACCTAGAGGTACCGTTACAGATAAAGGGTTGGTCTATAGGAAGTATTGTTGCAGTCTTATGGTTTGCCAAGCATGTAGCATGAGAACCAAATGCTCTAAAAGCCCTCAAACACGTAAAATTAGGCGTTGGGAGCATGCCGATCGAATTGAAATGATGACGAAACTTCTAGAATCCAAGCCCGACAGCATGGTTATCAGAAAACAAACAGTTGAGCATCCCTTTGGTACGATCAAATTATGGATGGGCGCGACACATTTACTGACCAGACGATTTAAAGGCGTCAGTATTGAAATGGACTTACATGTACTGGCCTACAATATGAAACGAATGATTTCAGTATTTGGGGTTAGTGGGTTAATCAAAGCGATGATGGCGCAGTCATTCTAGACTTAATCTCAGGCTGTAACGTCCGATTCAAACGTTATTAGGTTTGAGTAAGAGGTCTTTTATAAAAAAGGCCATATAGTCATCAGAATAGAAACGTCCTCCATATATTACTGAAAGGTTTACAGCACTTGTTGTGAGTGACTTACATTCAGTTTGAGTTCAAGTACGAGTTTTCACACAGGCTGGCTCAGAAGCCTCCATTAGCTGCACTTTACGTAAAGCTAATTTAGCTCAGATTCTAGAGAATACAAAAGGTATCGCTTTGCGGCCCAAAGCTATGGGTTTTCTGAAACTCTAATAACTAGCGCTAATACCTCATAGTTATGGGTTTAGCGAGGGTCGAAACAACATCGCTTTACATCCTTAGCCAGCGGCTCACTAGCAAGCGAAATCATGACAATTAGGCCATATTGCCATAACCTAAAGAGGCAACTAAGTGCGATTTTAAGTCGTTCAATACTTGATTTCAGTGGGCAGTAATACCGCAAATAAGACGCTCGAATTTATTGAATTGCGCGATTGGTCTGGCTCTGTTGTTCACAGTGCTTTAAAGAAATATGTGCCCTAATTATGTTGCGTTTTAAAATTGTTCGGTGAATTGCCATCCTCATAAACCCATAGTTTCTTGCTTGCTATTTATCAGTCAGCCACCAACTTGTATCCGGAACTAAAGTACCTTCAGGAAGTTTATGATTAATCAATTTTATTAGCTTCCTGCTGCCCAAGTTAGCCTGATCGATAAAGTTTTCGTGGTGTCTCATAAATAAATCTTTAAATGACCCGTTTTTTTCTAAAATATTTAGTCCCCTCTTAATTCTGTCGGCAAGTTTCTGATCGTCGCTCTTAACAAAAAAATAGTAGGGGTAGGAATAATATAAAGCTAGGCTGTCCTCTATCATAATATCAGGGTGAGATTCGGATATTTCTTTAATTTCTATCCATGCTTCGTCAAGACCTCTAGGGAAAAAATCGAATCTCTTCCTACTTAACATCGGATATAGAAGTTTATACATTGGTTGACCTTGCACCCTAATGCCATTTTGTTTCAAGATTTCCATATCGGCCCACTGGTTGCCAAAGCCTGCAACGAACTTCGATTTTAAGTCAAAGAGATTGTTTACTTTTGCGAATTCCTGCGCTCGCTCTTTCCTAATCATAAATACTCGATAACCCAGTATTCCCTTCAAAAGAGGAATCTTTATCGCTAGAAAGTTCTCTTCTCGTTCTTTGGTCGTGGGCATCCACATTACGTCAAACCCATCATCGCTAAAAATCCTAATCTGTCTACTTTTTGTGACACCTAGCAATATTGGTTCAAGAACGAAAGGGCCATCTGATAATGCTGTTTCACTTAGCGCTAATTTAAGGAGATTTATCATATACTCATATCTCGGCTCTACCTGACTATACCGTACAATAATAGGCTCAGCGGATATTACTGATGTACAATAGAAAAAACACAGAACTTTAAGACATGATTTAAATTTCATAACGCGCCTCACTTGTTAGAAAGATTGCCTGCCATCACAATACGAAGTATAGGTTATTTATACTTACATGCCTTCGAGGCGGAAGTCTGCGATTTCGTGTCGTTCAATTATTGGATGTCGAGTGAGCGAGTATGTCTGTGGTTTCAACTGGTTGATGTAAGCGTAATTGGCCAATTTCTCACATTGTTTATCGATTTTCTCGAAAACAATGAAGATCAAATAGACCTTTATTTCCTGGAGATGTGTCACTTTTTAGGCCTAGCCTTACTGAGGCGGCATGTATTGATGAGCAGTAAACTGCCATACAAGAAGCTCTGTCTTTAATGAATAACATTCGCTTTGGCTTGCACAATTCTGTTTGTTTTTGACTTTTAGCATCGTGACAAATATTCACCCTTGAGAGCTGTTTTTTTTCCTGACAGCACAAAGCCACATAACTCATTCTTGTTATCCAAAAAGGCTGCCTCGAGGTCTTGGTCAACCCCATTAATTTGCCATGAACCTTCCTTCGTCTTGGGAGGGCATATTAGTGTCGGGCAGTTTGATATTTTTATTGCGACAGGTTGTGGGGGTAATACCAGTTTTGTTTTATTGCCTGTAAGAGTTTTGGCTAATGTTTTCGCAGCAAGTGTTGCGGGCGCAATAAACGGAAGAGGTTGTCCATCGTACTCAACGCAATCTCCTAACGCATATATTGAGTTAGCACTAGATTGGCAATACTCATCTACAACGATGCCTCTCACGCTCGACAAATTTGCGGCTTTAGCCAGCTGAATATTTGGCTGTAAGCCTATTGCAGAAATGATGACGTCAGGTTTGATCATCGTTTTATTGGATAGTTGGACCTTCAAACCACCGAGGCCGTCATTATTGATCTCATCTACAGTTGTTTGAAAGTGCCAGTTCACGCCGTTTTCGGAGAGTGTATGTTTGATTGCTATACCCACTTGCTCGGGGATGGCTTGTTCTAAAGGCCATGAAGTTCTATCGACAACATCAACCTGATAGCCATTGCTCGTTAAATCACTGGCAAATTCACAACCAACGAAACCGGCACCAATGATCAGTATCTGTTTTTTGTATTTGATCTTTTTTCTAAACAGGGCATAGTCTTGTAGCGTATTTATGGATATAACGTTGCCAAATGCGCCATCTATCGGCAATTCAATAGGGCTAGCACCTGTTGCAATAATAAGATTTTCGTATGGGAGTTCAAACGTTTCTAGTTTCTTATTGTCCGAACCTTTGGACTGACAAATAATACTCTTCTTTTCGTGTGTTATCTTGAGCACTGAAGTGTTTTCAAATAACTCTGCGTGAAGGTCGTTCTTCAAGGCGCCTAGCTTTTTCATGATGAGCTGATCAGCAGACTTGTTCATCGAAAGCGCTTTGGATAGATTCGGTTTATAGTAAGCTTGGATCGGGTCTTGGCTCACTATGGTGATTGGAACTGTCTTATCGAGAGCACGAATCTCACGTGCTAAAGTTAGGCCAGCGTGTCCCGCACCAATGATAATAATAGGTTTCATCAAGTACTCCGTAGGAAAATTACTTCGATTAAATAAATGAACTTTCGTTCTGTACTTCTTGCATGGCAAAGTCATCTTTTCCCATCGCACAGTCAGGGCATAACCAATCCTCCGGAACATCTTCCCAGGCGGTTCCTGGTGGGATGCCTTCTTCTGGAATACCTATAGCTTCCGAGTACACGAATTCACACGTTAAACACTGCCATACCTTTGAATTACTCATCTCTCTCAACCTCTCCATCGTAATGTTTTATAAATTATGAAAACTTCGTTAGTTCGTTTTAATCATTGTTTTTAAATCGTTATTTCGCATTTTAAGAATATCTTCGCCACGACTATATTTTTTGCGCCATGCAACGGCGATTGGGTTTGACTCATCTTCACTGATCTGGCGAGGGTGGTATTTATTAGCAAAAACAGGCAACGCACTTTTTGCTAATTTGAATGAAATATTGGTGAAAAACGCTAGCGCTTTAATTGCCTTGATTGGTGATGAAAAATACCCTTCTTTTTTGCACATCGGTTTATAGGCTTTCCACGTTTCACTAGCGATATGTAAAAGTGATTTAAGTACATTCCATTTTCGATACCATTCATGTTGAGCATAAAAGTATTTATAAACATCGAACGCTACGGCACCGTGTTCGACTTCTTCCACCTGATGCCATACCCACATCGAACGAATGACTGGGTCGGCGTCTTTCATCCATTTGTCGTAGCCATCAAGGATGATCATTCCGCCTAAAAATGTGAACGTTTCATACCCAGCGACATAAGCAATTTTGGACTTTATAGAGTCTTGTGACAGAGATTGTTCAAAGTGATCTTTGGCGCGTTTATCCAAGGCTTCAATTTCAGGGTAACGCTTAATCAGAAATTGATTGTAGTCAACGAAATTTTTAGCATGATGGGCTTCTTGACCAATGATGGCTGACACCTCTTTCAATAATTTAGGGTCTTTAATTTGTTGTCGAACGCTCCGAAACGAACTCATTAAATATCGCTCAAAATAAGGAATATGCACACCAAGAGCATTGATATATATAGCGAATAGAGGGCTGCTTCTACTCCAAACAGGGTCTTGGGCCTCAATATTAGAATAGTCAAAACGCAAAGGTCTAACGACAATATTATCCATGGGGTTCTTAGCATTATCCATGGCGGTACTCGTTGAGTTATTCATTATCCTTCCTCTTACTTTAATTAGGTCTCTGAGTTAATTTGTCGCGTATAGAAATCAGCGCGAAATGGTGACGATTAAGTAAACAAGAAACGTGAAGACAAAAAACCCTACCAAGGTATGGTTTATCCAATTGTTTTCCCAAAGATGCGATGTGGCTATTGATACATCTTTCTGAACTGATTAAAGGGTTTAATTAATGAAAAACCATACCTTTGTATGGTTTTAGTTGGCTTAATTACCTAGATAATCTCCAACTCATACAACTTCTTACCTTCTAGCCAGAAGTTAGCTATTCAATATTGATAACGACAATGCAGGATTAAAGATGAGTGCTAACAAGCAGCATGTGTTCAAAGACGAATTAAAGAGGCATGAGACCGAGCTAGCCCAGAGTTTTATTGCTAGTGGCCTACGTCCATGTGAGGATCATCAAATTAATGGGCTAGAGTCAACGTTCGTTGCGCAAAAAAGAGCGTTCGATCTCAACCCTCATCCTGACTTTAAGGCAAGGCTGGCGAATTTAAATATTCTTTATCGGCTAATTGATGACAACGCAGACAAGTTAGCAGAAGCCTTGAACAAAGATTTTGGCTGCCGTGCTCGCGAGGAAAGTGAAATTGCAGAAATCATTGGTTCGTTATCGTCAATTAGATACTTAATGAGAAATTTGAAGAAACTTATGAGGCCGGATAAGCGTAGGGTATCAATCTGGTTTCAACCTGCTAAGGGAGAGGTGGTACTTCGGCCATTGGGGGTTGTGGGCGTGATAGCCCCTTGGAATTACTCGTTGCACCTTACGATCGCTCCTGTCGCAGCTGCACTGGCTGCTGGAAATCGCGTAATGGCCAAAATGTCCGAGTTAACTCCTCATACAGCTAGCTTGTTAAAAAGCTTAATTAGCGAAGCCTTTCCTAGCGAAACTCTTTCCATTTTTGATGGGGGGGTGAATGTCGCTCAAGCGTTCTCAAATTTACCTTTTAATCATTTGCTGTTTACGGGATCAACTAAGGTTGGAAGGGAAATCGCCAAGGCAGCAGCAAAGAATTTAACTCCCGTTACTTTGGAATTGAGTGGAAAGAGCCCCGTTGTCATCGGAAAGTATTACAGCGTGGAAGAGGCTGCAAATCGAGTGGTATGGGGCAAGTGTTTTAATGCAGGCCAGACCTGTGTTGCGCCAGACTATATATTCGTTCCAAGAGATAAGCTTCTTGAGTTTACGAGAGCAGCGCGTAAAGCGGCTAACCAGTACTTTCCGGATGGGGTCGATCAAGAGAGCTATACATCCATCATTAATGAACACCATAGCCTGAGGATAAATAGCTTGATTGAAGATGCCAAATTGAATGGTATCGAGGTATTACCGTTGCTGGATGTGGATACCAACAAACTTCTTGAGAAGAATAAAATTCCACCCACACTTGTGTTACAACCGAATCAAAACTGCAAAATTTTCTATGAAGAAGTCTTCGGACCAATACTTCCTGTATTTGTTTATGACGAGTTATCTGATGTGATAGATATTATTCGAAAAAATTCTGATCCCTTGGCGCTGTATGTATTTAGCAATCATGAAGATGAGATAAATTATATCTCGAATCGTGTTAACGCAGGGAACGTAGCAATCAATGATACCTTGCTTGAATACATCCAAAACGACCTGCCATTTGGTGGCGTTGGGAAAAGTGGTTCGGGAAAATATCATGGAAAGGAAGGTTTCGAATCTTTTTCAAACAAACAAGCCACTTTCACCCAATCAGGGTTGGGGTCTTTCACCGGTACGAAACTCCTTTATCCACCCTATGGGAAAATAGCACATTTAATGCTCAAGATTTTAAGACGTTGGCCCTGAACGTTGCATGGGTTAATCAGAGCTTTATTTTAAAAACAACATAAGAGAATAACTATGGCGAAGCTAGACAATTGGGAATATGAACACCTATCGAGAATTCAGTCTTCATTAATCGGTCATGGCGCATTGGTCATACTGGTTGCACTTGCAGCAGGCGTAATGCTAGCTTTTTCACTAGTTGAAGGCATAAAATTATGGCCAATACTGGATCTAAGTGTCGAGATTCCAGGGTCTGATCGCGGCTGGAAGGCTGCACACACTGGTGGCATAATGAATGGCATAATGATCATTGTCGTTTCCATTAGTCTAGCTCGTATTCGACTAACGACTAAGCAAGTAAAATGGGTTTATTGGCTGTTTGTTTGTACTGCCTGGGGCAATACAATTTTCTATTGGTTTGGTAATTTTTCGATGAATAGAGGACTATCTGTTACGGCGACCCGTTTTGGTGACGGTGATGTATATGGAGCTATCGCTTATCTAATCGTTACGCCAGTCATGCTTCTTACTGTTATGGGTTGTTGGATATTGATGAGAGAAGGCTTTCGCGGTGCAAGGAAAACGCCTTGATGAATAGAGCGCTTAAATAAAAAATAAGGTAGATCATTTGAACAATGCTGACATAACATTGCTGAGTACAAAGCTTGTTCCTCAAAGGACTCGAGTTAAACTAATTGCGCGCCCTAGGCTCGTTTCTTTGCTAAGCAGTCAAGACTATATTCCTAAATTAACAGTTGTTTTTGGACCTGCAGGATACGGAAAATCCACCTTAATTACTCAATATATTCAAAGTGATTCAGAGACACTTTCCGCCTGGTATAGTCTAGATGATGGGGATAATAATCTGGATGTTTTTACCCAATATTTTTTAGCTGCTTATGATTTGGTCACAAAATCTGAAGCGTCGAAACGACAGCCTGTTTTTTACAAAAAAAGTCCCAGTGCAAATCCCAAAGCGCGTTTTACGCAACTGTTCAACGAGATCGTTGTAGGTGGGGGTAATGTTCGGTTTGTATTAGATGATTTTCACCTCATTACAAATAATCGTGTATTGGAATTTATCGAGTGGATATTGAAGGCTATGCCTGAACATATGTCTTTAGTTCTGACCAGTCGAGAGAAACCTCACCTTGAATGCATGGCCGAACTTGCTGTACAAGGGAATTTAGTAGAAATTGAGGCTAAGCAACTTAAATTTTCCTTAGAGGAGACCGAGAATTTTGTGTCATCAGACAAAGCCGTTCTGCTCGACAAACAAGCTGTAAGTGTTCTTTATGAACGCACGGAAGGATGGGTTGCAGCCACACAATTAGCGCTGCACGCTATGCATGATCAGAAGAATCAAAAGGAATTTGTCTCAAAATTTTCTGGCTCCGATAAAGACATTGTCAACTATTTAGGATCGATGGTGTTGAGCCAGCAATGTGAAGAAGTGCAGCAGTTTTTTCTATGTACTTCCGTACTGAAACGATTAAATGCATCGCTATGTGAAATGGTGACAGGAAATAAAAATGCGGCAGTTCTGCTCGACAAAATAAGCAATGATGGCCTGTTTTTGTTTGAGTTGGACCGAGAGCGAGAATGGTTCCGTTATCATCATCTATTCGGTGAATTTTTGCTTTCGAGGTTTAAGGCTCTCGAGTCTGACCAATTTAAAGAGACCGCCTTAAAAGCCGCGAACTGGTGTTTAGAGCAAGAGGATATACATGAAGCAATTGACTATTACTTGATGGCCGACTACTTCGAAATAGCCGTTAAACTGATGGTTGAAAATGTCTCCCAACTTGTTCAGTACCAAGGCCATCACGAAATTTTGTTACGTTGGATAGATAAGCTGCCATCACAATATATAAGGGCTGAACCGAGAATATCGATTTGTTTTGCTTGGTCATTAATCTTTACCAGAAACCTAGAGCAAGTCCAAAGCGTTCTAATTCAAATTAAGCAAGACCATGTTTCTGATGAAGGTTCGTCAGCGTATTCAACTAATAGTGATTGGATCCAGTGGAACTTAGAAATGCTAAGTGCAATGCATGATGCCATGTGTGGCAGGGCGTTAGGTGCACAGGAAAAAACGGATAAATGGCTAAAAAACTGGCCTATGGCGCCCGCATTTGAACGGGGTGTTGTTTTAGGTGTTCACGGTGCGAGTTGTATTCAATCTCTTGATTTTAAAGTAGCGAGAAAAGTGCTCAGAGAAGCAAAGAGAGAGTTCAGTCTTTGTGGTGCTGAGTACGGCGTGTCTTGGATGAGTTTTATGTATGCCTTGGTTCTTATCAAGCAAGGGCAGATTAAAGAAAGTAAACACATGCTCGAGTGTTCGCTAAGCGCCGCGAATGAAAAAATGGGTGACCTTAGTCTTGCCAGTGCCTTACTCCATCTCGGGTTAGGTTATGCCTGCTATGTGATGAATGATTTGGAAGAAGCCCGCCTCCAAATAGACAAAGGATTTTTATCGATTGAAGAGCATGGCCATGTAGAAACGGTGCACATAGCCTTCTTAACCAAATCGAACTTGCTATTGCGAGACGGCAAAAGTAGTGAATCGATGTCGCTGTTGTATGACGCAGAGAATTTTGGAAGAAGACTGAATTTATCTCACTATGATACTGCAATTACAGTCGAGCGTATTCGAAGATTGCTTGTTGAGGGCAAAGCAGAAGAGGCTAATGGGCTATTTGTCGAATATGGTTATAGCAATTTTGAAGGTAATCAGAAAAATTACACCGCTTACGAACGATTATTGATAGAGGCGCTCGGTGCAAGACTATTGCTCGCAAATATGGAGTACGATGAGGTTATTTCGTCGACTTCCTTCCTAATAGAGAATTGCCAAAGGAATGGCATTTTATTGGAGAGTGTTAGCCTCGCAATTATTCAGCTCAGAGCCTATTTTGAGAAGGGCCAGGTAAACAAGTCATATCGATTATTGAACAAACTGATTGAGTTCGCTTCGACTGAAAAGTTACTAAGTATTTTTCTTGAAGAGCAAACTTATCTTGCTCCGCTTTGGGCAGACTTTTTTAAGCGCTATGACGACAATCGCAACGTTGAACAACATCGTCCTTTAGTCATGTTTGTCGATGAGCTAAGGGAGGAGCTGGGCTTTAAGAAAAGAATTCCTGCAGAACAGGTGTCGGAACAAAACAAACAGTTTGTAGTAGAAGAAAGTTTATCCAAAAAAGAGCACGAAATCCTTAATTATCTTGATCAAGGTTTGTCCAATAAAGAGCTTGCAAATGCATTGTTTGTATCGGTTTCTACTATCAAGTGGCACCTGACTCATATCTATTCAAAGTTGGGTGTTAAGAGTAGGGTAGAAGCGATCAAGGCGTTCCAAAGTAATAAGTAAAGTTCTAACGAAAACAACCAAGTGCCACTTGCAACCTAAACCCGATACGCGCAAAGATGGCTGAAACACCAAATGGACCGTGACGCTGAATTATCGGCATTATTATCACGTTTGAATGAACATACACGCATAACGTAAAAAGCTAGTCGTCGGCGTTAGACTTCTAGCCCTCAAAACCATCCACCTCATAACGATCAATAGTGACCGTATCACTCCAGTAATCTTGGCTCAGGCCTGCTTTGCGTTTTAAGTGTTTGAGAAACATTTCCCGATCGGGAAGTTGTTCCCACACTGAAGGGAGAAAAGTTCCTGAGTTCATACCTTCTTTCAATACTAAACCATCAACATTCGGTCTTAATTGGTTGATGAGGTCTTTTTCTGAGGTGAACAGTATTGGGGTAGTCTCGCTTAGAATAGAAATATGATACTGCAGATGCTCAAACTCACTTTTTTCCAGTGGCGGGAAACGTGTATCTCTAAATGCCACACAATAAGCATTATCTACAAGGTCTACAATTAAGGGGCAAATCGCAGTTAAACTACCAATACAGCCCCGCAATACGCCATTGATATGTAAGGTCACAAAAGTAGCTCTTTTTTCCCGAAGAACAGGGTCAAACGCTTCAGGGTCAATCGGTAAACGCGAGTTGTTTTCCAAACCAAATTTTATGGCTTTTTTTACAATATCGAGAAGCTGCTTACTGTATTGTTCATCCATTTCAGGGCGTCTCTTTAGTTATTAATGTTTTAACATCCAAGCCCCGTAACCAACTACTCGTTCTTTGTCTCCTGCCGTATCGCCAGAATTACAAAGCGCCAAAGTTGTGACGGTTAAATGATGTTTTAGTGCACTCACCAGCATTCCCTTAATCGGGTTTCTGCCACATGCATCACTGTAGCTTAATAACTCGGGTGATAGGTTTTCAATGGCTTGGCAAGTTTTTTTATCACGCAGCTGAGCGGTTTTATAATCATGAAAATGGCTCAGGTCTGAACTGATGACGATCAGAGTCTCTTCGCCACCCCATAGTAACTCCAATACCTCCGATACAGACTCACTATCAGCATCGCCCACAACAATAGGTATTAAAGTAAAGTCGTCGAGCACTTTTTGTAAAAAAGGAAGCTCAACCTCTAAGCTGTGCTCACATTGATGTGCTTCGTCAATGTTAGAAACCTGAGGTAGCGGCAGTATTTGAGCAATTGACTCTCTTTCAACAGGTATGCTTCCTAGCGGCGTTTGAAAATAGTCGGCACTAGAAGCAGCAAGCCCGTTAAACTCGACTCTATGCGAAGGGCCAAGTAAAAGGACACGAGTTATTTTTTTTCTGAATGGTAATAAGCTAGCAAAAGCAGAGGCTGCGGCTAAACCTGAATAGATATATCCGGCATGTGGAACAATGATAGCCTTTGGCTGAATAGTATTACTCTCTGACGAGCCGACTTCAGAGAGCAAATCAGATACTATTTTTTGCAATTTAAGGGGGTCATCAGGATAAAACTGTCCGGCAACCGCCGCTTTGCGAATCGATAACATCATAACACCCTTTCATAAAGGTATAATTAAAAGATAAGGACTGTTTAAGCCATTTCAAGCTCTATTAAGTATCTATCTCTACAATACCATCAGTGGTTGAATTTTAAACAACTAACCCTATTGTAGTATTAAGGAGGTGACTATGACTACCTGCTCGAATAAAGACAAAATAGACCCTGAAGACCCAAGTGTTGTGCAAACTAAGTATTGGCATGTTTGTGATGATGAGGTGGATCCGAATGGTGTGAGTAAAAATATCATCCCTTCATCTGAACCTTCAAAAGTACAATGCGACCTTTGCCCAAGATATTGCAAACTTCACGAAGGACAGCGAGGACTTTGCTATGTTCGTGGCAGAGTCAACAACGCTATTGTGCTGACAACCTACGGACGGTCAAGTGGATTTGCCGTTGACCCTATAGAGAAAAAGCCTCTCAACCATTTTTATCCGGGAAGTTCTGTGCTTTCTTTTGGTACCGCTGGGTGCAACCTTGCCTGTAAATTTTGCCAAAACTGGGATATAAGCAAATCAAGAGAAATGGACACCGTGATGGATTTTGCCATGCCAGCCTTGATTGCAAAAAATGCCCAAGACTTGGGCTGTAAAAGTGTGGCTTATACCTATAATGACCCCACTATTTATCACGAGTATGCCATTGATACCGCTAAAGAATGCCGAAAACTCGGTATTAAAAATGTAGCGGTTACCGCAGGGTATATGTGCGAAGAACCCAGAAAAGAGTTTTTTTCATTGATGGATGCCGTCAATGTTGACCTAAAAGCCTTTACGGATGAATTTTACTGGAAACAAACAGGCGCACATCTTGAACCTGTATTAGACACACTGAAATACATTAAACATGAAACAAATGTCTGGCTAGAACTTACCAACTTGATTATTCCTGGGCTGAATGATTCAAGTGATGAACTCAAGCAAATGTCAGAGTGGGTGGTGAATGAGTTAGGAAACGATGTGCCCATGCATTTTAGTGCCTTTCACCCTGATTATAAAATGCAAAAAATACCCCGTACGCCGCAAGAAACCTTAACCATGGCCCGAAAAATAGCAATGGATGCAGGTGTGAAATATGCCTATACAGGTAACGTACACGATGAAGCCGGCGGCAGTACCTTTTGCCATCAATGCGGAGAAAACTTAATTAGCCGTGACTGGTATCAACTGGGTAAATGGAATTTAAACATTCAAGACAATCACCAAGGTTACTGTAACCACTGCGAAACTCCGTGTGACGGAATTTTTGAGCAAAAGCCCGGAAACTGGGGAGCTAATCGAAGAAGAGTCGTGTTACGTTAATTGTTCTGTCCTCCGGTTGTTTGGCTGCATGAAGTAATGGTCAATTCAATTTTTTCAAAAAGTACTGACTTAAAGCAAATGCACTACATGTTGGGTTGCTGGGAGAGTGAAGACAAGAGTATAAAAGCGATCCTTGTAGGTCGGTGAGATCGAGTTTGATTTGGAGTTAAAGGAATCTTATTTGACCCCCCCCTCCGTAGAGGGGGCTAGTAATAAAAAGAAATCTTTCTTGGTAGTGATCAGTATAAAGGTACGGACTAAACCGCTATTTTACGACGAATTGTCGCTAAACCAAGCAATCCAAGGCTTAACAGAACAGTCGGGCCTGGCTCTGGAACAGGTACACTACCATTTTTTTCGTAGTGACTAATTACGGTAAACGTCTGACTTGATAAGTCTACTATTTCACAATTAGCATCATTACTAGCGCAGCCAGTTAAATTAGCTAAATCAACGACTAAGTAATCAAAAGAAAGTTCGTTTTTATAAAGATAGTGATTATCTCCATTTAGCTGGCCTCCGCCAAACTTTAACGAAAAAAACGCAGGAGCGTCAGCATCAGGTTTTGCCGCCCACGTGGTACCTTCTACTGAACCCCAACCATCACTATTATCCACCTTTTCAAAAGATAAAGGATCGTAAATGTAACCTCCGTTTACTAGCTCTTGAGCAAAACCCGCGGCTTCTTCCGCTTCTCCATTCGCGTCATAACTACCGATGTAAGAATCAACACCGCCAACTTCAGTGATCGTATAACTCCAAGCAGTAGTGCTCATCATTACACCCATTATAAATGTCAATTTAAATAGATTTTTCATTATATACACCTCTTATTTTTATAAACAGTACCGTAAGAATAATAACTGAGCATTACATCTTTCGATTGTTACTTTATGTTAACAAACTAACGTTTTATGTAACGTGCAGGAGTCTCAATTATTAATTCTTTGGGGCTTTTCTATTCGTAGTTCTCGTAAATGCATTTCTATCAAGGTCAATTTGCATCAGAAGTAATTTCCAAATTTAACAAAAATTTTAATTATTTAGCCTTGACAAATTAATCATTATTTCAAACTCCAAACAACGATAATGAAGGGAAGTTAGCTCATAACTAAGGTCCGAAATCTTGGGACAGAGAATTCTGCTATTTTGATTGTAGCGCTTCAGCAAAAGTATAGCTTTTACTCAAAAATACATTCATTGAATGTTCTTTGTAGTAGCATAGTAGATTTGGCCACCTAATTAGAGGTGTATCCTAAGTCAAATGATGTCCGCTCTTGGGCCATAAGGTGACCTCGCTACAAACTAACTCTAATTATTCTGGATTATAAAAGACTTAAAAACCAAAACTGATAGTTTGATCAAAGTTTAATATTCCTCCTGTACTAAGATGGATACAAGATACATAAGATAACCGCCTATAGAGTCGAAAGAATGTCTTACTCGAAAATGATGAAACTCTACAGTGTTTGGAGCATTTCACTCGCTTTGGCAATGATTGCCTATCTTTTTTTCGTATACTTTTCTGTGCCTGAAGAGGGTGCTGAAGCGATTTACGCAATGTGTGTTGCGCTATTTCATATGATTTACGGTATTTGGTTTTATAAGGGCCGAGACACCGCAATATTTGCTGATCGAACCATACAGGGACGAGCCGTATACGGATTTTTCCTTATAGTGGCCGCTACATTTACAAAGCTATTTCACGGGATTCAGCTCCCCGAAATCGTCTGGCTTGATAGGGTTTATTACTATGCACTTGTAGTTGGCACTGTCGAATTATTTAGTGCCGTGATAACCAAAATCAGCCTAAATAAGAGTGGTTATAAGGCTAGAAAAAAGAACGCCTTAAAAATGACTTTCAAAAGTAAAAATAGATTTGTATTTGGTATCTATTTGCTGCTCTTAGGTTTTTGGATTTTAATGAGTCCCAACACCTTGCTCAGTTTTCTTTACTTGCCAGAAACCACCTTTTCTGGCTTTTTAGGTGATGTGATATCACTTGGCCCTATGCATATACTAGGCGTTCAGATTCTGATATTAGGGAGCTATAACCTTTTCGCAGCACGTAATAATTTGGAAACTCTTGTTGAGGCAGGAATGAGGGGGGGCGCAATAGCGGTATTATTCTTCGTAGTGTTTGTTGCAACCGGAATCCTTCATCCTATCACTTTGCTATTGCCCGCTATCGATTTTGTTAGCATGATCTTGATTACGATCGACAAACAAGTTGAACGAAAGGAAGCGTCAAAGGGGCAGAGCCTTTGATAAAATGAGCGGTATCCGCACCATAATAGACAACGCTAAAGCGAATTAATGGTGTTAAAATTGATGCTAAATAAGCAGACTATAAAACACATGGAGTCTGCTATTGGCACTTTTGTTCAATCAACTGTTGCTTGGCTAGTTGGAGCTCAAAGGCCAGTTCTGCTGACAACCAGCCAAAGGCTATGTTGTGGTAGATTAAAGATTAATTCCTTCTATTTTTAGCGTGCAAAACACAAATGAATGGTTCAGTATTGATATTGCTTGGTTTGAATGTTCGATAATCGCAAGGTAGTGTTTTCGTATAAATAATTAGCGGAAGTAGATATGAAGGTACTTTTTCTAACTGCGTGATCATAATAATTTATAGCAGCAAGGTGAGGCATGAAAGTCGGAACACTAAACTGGGCACAAAAAACAGGAGGGGAAATTAACTTTCAAGATAAGTTAATGCTTGCTTTGACAGGTGTGAAGGCAAGCCTAAGAGATATTCCCCCTCTACTTTGGTGGAAGGTGGGACTTCCTGTAAAGAAAACATCATTTATTGACATCTCCTCTTTTAAATTTCCAGACACCAAGGCGGCCTGTGCGGCAGAAGCCTTGCTCAACGAGTTGACCCCTCCATTTATGATTAATCATTCGATTCGCACATATTTGTGGAGTCGATTGCTTGCTGAATATAGATCACTCCAATATGACGACGAATTGTTATACATAGCCAGTTTGCTCCATGATATCGGTTTTTATGGTCCGTACCTGAAAAGTACCCCTGAAACTAAGTGTTTTACAATTAGGAGTGCGAACGCTGCGGTAGATGTTGTAGAAAAAAACAAATGGACATCTAAGCGACAAAATTTGCTTGCAGAGGCAATGATTCTTAACGCTAATCCAGATGTTGGTATCGAGCAAGGAGTCGAAGCTCATATCATGCAGAAAGGAGTATCAATTGATATTATGGGAACAGGGGTATGGAAAATTAATCATGATACGAAAAATGCTGTTGTTGAAAAATACCCGAGACTGAATCAGAACACAGCTCTGTGGCCAACTTGGAAAACAGAAGCTGATACACACCCATGTTGCCGAGCTCATTTCTATAATAGGTACTTTCAATTTGAACAATTTCTTAAATTAGCACCTTTTGATTGATCGGAAAATAGGTGACAGATTTATTATCCCCGGATAAAATAAAGTCTGCTATTAGAAACCAATTAGACAAAATTTCGCAGAAAAATTTAGTTCGTTAAGTCACATTTATCACGAATGTCTGCATCACCATGTTTACCATTTCATCTAAAAAGTCGGGGTCGCTCAATAACTCGCTGTTTTCAGTTAAAGCCAGTTGCACAAGCGAATCGATGGCATTGGTGACCACAAAAGCCTTGGTTGTAATAACCTTTGGGGCTACTTGGCCATTAAAATGTGTGCTTAATAAATTCGCGATGAGTCCTTCAAAATGCCTTGTGGCTTGCCTTAGGGCGTCACGACACTCTAGGTAGCTCACTTGTTCATGCAATAGTTTTGTTAGCTGCAGGTCGTCCAAATGAATCTGGATGAACTCTTTTATTGCCATTCTAATCAGGGGTTCTCCCGTAGCCCCTTGCCAGTCATTAAACAATTTTGTCAGGGTTTTAACTTCATGATCCACGTGTTGTTCAATAAGGGCCGCGATGATTGATGCTTTATTGGGGAAGTATTGGTAGAGAGAACCAATGCTCACGCCTGCCATTTCTGCCACATGGTTGGTGGTTAATGCTTCAACTCCCCCTTTCAATAAAATGTGAGCAGTGGCCTGTAGCAGGGCATCGACGGTGGCTTTTGAGCGGGATTGCCTAGGCAATTTTCTCGATTTATTAACCATTAATTGGCTCCTAGGCGATATCTAGTAATGCGAGTAGTAAGGAGTGGCCAATCTTACTATCATACTAATATGAGTTTTACTCGCTTTATTGCTAAATTTCAAATTAAAGGCCGAATCATGCAATCACGAGAATTACATATTAAGTTTGAGGTCACGAAGGGCTACTGGTTAAGTTGGCGCATTTTGGGCGCTGGTCTAAACCGTTTTCTTGTTTAATTTATGCTTAAGTCGTCTATTTAAACTGGTGCAACGCTACCTGTTTGGGTTATTGGCTTTTGATTGTAAAGCCTATTTTGCATCGACCATTACCAAATAATACCAAATTAAATTTCATAACCAATAGCGAGATTATTATGATCAACTACCCGGAATATAAATCAGACCTTCACCATATACATCAATCCGAGGTGTACGGTGCCAACGTGTTTAAGATGGCTGGTCGGCTGACATTTAACCGTGAGAGAAAGGCCAAGTGGGCATTGCTTTACGAATTGGAAGTTCAAACACTTAAGCGATTTCTAGGTTATATGGATGAAACTGAACAAGATTATCATCATCCATCTGTGTGGGCATGTAGAGGGCATATTGAAGGGGTAGTGCTGGGCCTGTTGCCTTGGTCCATTGCTATGCGTCTGTTAGCTCATGAAACTAAGAGCTTTGCCGCCATTTGGCAAAGATTAAAATCAAAGTTTAAGACATCTGAAACCCGTTTTTTTGATTATGTCTATGCTCATGAAAAAGCAATCGAGGCCTTCGCTACTCGAGAATATCAACGAAATGGCAATAGTGTAGAGCCTGTTCGTTCATTACTGGATGGTTTGTCATCTGCCTAAAATTATGAGGATCAATAGGCCCACTCTTAAACTAGGAAAATGATTATGAAGAAAAAAATTGGTGAAATAAGTGGGGTCTGGAGTTATCCGGTTAAATCCATGGCGGGTCATGAGGTTTCATGTGCCAGCTACAATAAACTGGGGATGATAGGTGATCGAGGCTGGTCGTTAAGAGACCGCTTTCTAGATGAAATTGTTGGTGCTAAACGGCTTGGTAATATCATGCAGTTGCGTGCCGAATATTGCACAGAGGCTAAACATCAAAATGATATCCCTGCTGTGCGAATTTTCTTTCCCGACGGCAGCTCCATAACATCTGAAAATCCGGAGGCTCAGCCGCTAATATCAGCCTATCTGGGGAGACAAGTTGAATTGAGACAGTTAGAAGATAATAAAAAGTATTACCAAAAGCATTCGATGCAACCCAATCTGGCTGCTCTCAGACATGAGCTTGGCATGTTGCCAAACGATAATATGGAAAACTTGGGGTCATTCCCGCTTAGTATGCTGGTAAAGTTAGGGAAGTACGTCACGCCTCCGTTCACCCATTATGATGCCTATCCTATTCATTTTTTAACCAGTGCAACGCTAGCTTGGTTACAACAAAACAACCCTGAAGCACAAATTGACATCCGCAGGTTTCGGCCTAACTTTCTGGTAGACACTCTTAGCCAAGCCCCTGGCTTTGTAGAAAAGCAATGGAGTGGAGGGTATCTAGAGATTGGCTCTGCGGTTATAAAAGTTGAATGCCCAACGATTCGATGCTCCATGCCTTCCCAAGCTCAACCTGAATTGAAAAAAGATAACAAGGTTGCCACTGCGATCAGATTAACGGCTAAACAGTTTGTTGGCAGCTATGGTACCGTTATTGAGGAAGGTGATATTTTAGTTGGTGATTCTGTTAGGTACCGTCCTGTCAGTAAACTGGTGAGAGCTACGGCACGTTTGCAAAAAAATGTCCGCAAGAGCCTGCTTACAACAGCCCTTGCAGTCTTGGAAAAAAAGCCAAAAGAACAGCTGACAGCGTCAGTAGAAGATAAACTTTTAAAACAGGGGTTCACACGATTCAAGGTGTTCAAAACAGTCTGTGAATCTCAAACCGTGACCTCCTTTTATTTAACCCCTCAGTCCGGCGCCGAGCTAATACCCTATCTGTCGGGCCAGCACATAATGTTGGCGCTGAACATTCCCAATGAAAATATGCCGGTGGTACGCGCGTATTCGTTATCCTTGGGCAGTAGCCAGAGCAATAGTTACAGAATTTCAGTCAAAAGAGAAAAAGCCCCTGAAAATTGCCATCCAAACGCAGCTGGCAAAGCATCTAATTATTTACATGATCAAATACATAAGAATGATCCGATTTATGTCAAAGGGCCAGCGGGCCAGTTTTACTTGCCTCCCAAGGCCTTGCTCAGTCCTCAAATAACAAATAACAAATCTGTTGCATTAATTAGCATGGGAATCGGAATTACTCCCATGTTTTCGATGTTGGAGCAAGCCATACAGAATAAATATGATCAAAAATTCTATTTTATTCACGGTACTCAGGGTAAAAGCAGTCACTTGTTTAAAGATCAGCTCAATGTTTACGCCGAAATAGAAAATGTTAAAATGCATACTTCTTATAGCCAGCCGAACGTAACTGACATTCTGGGCATTGACTACCATGATCATAGCCGCATTAATATAGAACTCATTCGAGAAATTATCCCCAGTCTCGACACAAGTTTCTATTTGTGTGGTACTCAAACGTTTATGCGGGAAATTTATGCCGGACTCATTGATTGGGGGGTGAATAAGGACGATATTCATTATGAATATTTCAAAAAAGCTAAGCCTTTAGAAATTACCCAGAGTAAGGCTCTGTCTTATGACGTGTTCTTTAAACGTTCAGATGTAAAAGCAATCTGGTCCTCGGGCAGTGGATCTCTATTGGACCTTGCCGAAGAATGTGGAATTTCCCCTGAGTATGGTTGTCGTTACGGTGCATGTGAAGCCTGCTCAGCAAACTTGATATCAGGGCAGGTAGACCATGACGAAAACGTAGCTCAGTTAAAAACTTCCAACTCAATATTGTTGTGTTCAGCTCGACCTAGTTCAGATATTGAAATCGAGTTATAAATTATGGGGCAAAGTAATTAATAATATCTGAAAAAAGTTGTCTGTATCTGGAATGCTATAACCACTGCAGTGATTAATAATTCAACAGCTACTCATTTTTTCCAAAAAGGCTTACTTGCTTCATGAATCGCATCCTCTTTGCTTATGCCGATGTCTTTTAATTGATAAATGCTAAGTTGCTCTAGCTCCCTGCGTTGGCATGATCTTTCATTCCAATCTTGAACTAAGTGCATTACTGTTATCAGCCATAAGCGTACTTGTGAAATAATAAGTACCTTTATTTCACTCTTTGGTTTATTAAACCTGGATAGTAAAGTGTTGCTAGATAAAAATTGCATGTTGAATTCCTTTAAACTCATTTGGTATTTGCCATTTAAATCGAAATAGATATTTCAATCCAATCGTATGTTTGGATGTTCATCATTTGATATTTCGATGGCACTTTATTTCGTTATAGGTTTCAATAAAGCTATTAAAGAGGAGTGCTCAGGTGGAATTAAATCAACTCAAAACTTTTATCATGGTGGCTGAAGAGCAGCACTTAACGAGAGCGGCTGAACGTTTATTTACCAGTCAGCCTGCTGTTAGTGCGCAACTGAAATCGCTTGAGGAGTCATTGGACGTTGTGTTGTTTGATCGCACACCCAAAGGCATGAAACTAACACCGTCGGGCGAAAAGTTACTGGTTCAGGCTAAAGCAGTTCTAGATGCTGCTAACCTCATCGTCTCACAAGCGAAAGCAATTAAGGGAGAGGTAATGGGGTGTTTGTCAGTTGGCATAAATTCAGATTTTTCATTTCTTAAAGTCCCAGCGCTGTTAGCGGATGCTAGCGAAACTTATCCTGGTGTTCAGCTATCCTTTATCAGCAGTATGTCGACAGATATTTTGTTGGATATTCGTAAAGGTAAGCTTGATACCGGTTTTTTCTTCGGACCATCGCCGACTGCTGATTTACATGTAATTAAAATAGCGGATATTAAGACCGCTATTGTGGCACCCATAGAATGGAAAGATAAAGTTCAACAAGCTTCAATTGAATCATTAGGGGCGCTGCCGTGGATTTATACGACCGAACGATGCCCGTTTTACCATCTTACGGAGGCAATGTTTAGTAAAGTTGGGTGCGAACCTAGCAAAGCTGTGTTTGTCGACAATGAAGAATCAATTCGGCAATTGATTAAGTCAGGTGCAGGGGTTTCGTTGTTACGAATGGATGATGCAGAACAAGCCGAAGCAGAAGGTTGGGGTGTACGTTGGGGTGGGTGTTCACCCTCAATAGCGTTGAGCGTAGCAATACAATCCCGCCGGACTCAGGAGCCCATTCTGCAGGCTTGGGTCGATGAGCTCTCTAAGTTTTGGTCAATTGATTTCTGCGATATGCCAAACCAAAAGGCGTCATAGCGTAGTAATAATAAACGATTTTACCGCACTTATTATGCCTGCTTTACTCATGTGGGTAAGACCAGCTATTTACTTAGAGAAAATCATGGTAAACCTACTGAGTACTATTAAAAATACAATCAATGAAAAGGATGAATTACCTTTTGCAGTGTATTCCTCAATCAAAGAGCAGCATCTATTAAATGTTCCAATTGTAAAACCATTATTAATTGTTGTTCTAAGTGGCGATAAAGAGCTCGGTAAGGATAACGAATTAGTGTGTCACTCTGGTGAATTTATTTTTCTATCTGATAGTCCTTCGATAAACATGCGCAATATACCAAAAGACAAAGAGTATTTTGCTTTGTTAATAGAATTTGATTATCAAGATTTTAATGGTCTTCAAGTTAGCGCATTTAATAAACAAGATTATTGTATTGGACGAACAACATCCATATTAGAAAAATGTCTACAACAATTTGTTGAGAGCTCTCTGTGGGCGCCTGAACAACTTTGGTCTTTGCGCAAAAGAGAGATCATAGAGTTGTTGTGCCACATAGGGCATCAAGAAATTTTATCCATGGTGGGTAATCCAAAAATAGGGCATCGACTACATGATATGTTCTGTGAGCAGAGTTTTCACGAATTAACCATCGAATATATTTGTGACCAACTGGCAATGAGTGAATCTACGCTACGCCGAAAACTTAAATTCGAAGGCACAAGCGTTCAAGATATAAAAGACCAAGCGCGTCTAGGCCTAGGTTTGCATTTGTTGCAAACAACGCATTATTCCATTGGTTTGATTGCTGAAAAGTGTGGCTATCAATCTCAATCACGATTTACAGATCGCTTTAAAGGACGCTTTGGTTTAACCCCCTCTGAACTTCGAAAAACTAAAATGGCGGATTAGGGCGAAAGTATGGACGTTTTGGGCCTAAATAGGCAGAAATAAAAGGCTAAGATATGCATAAACCAATTACACACTTACAAGGATTCTTATGCGTCATACTCTTAAATTTATTTCAGTTTTATCACTTAGCTTTTCGGTATCTGTATTTGCAGACTCTCTTACGTTATCTAGTCAGGATATTGTGCAAGGCGAGTTTATGGCTAAAGCTCAGGAATTTAATGGATTTGGTTGTTCAGGTGGAGATATATCACCACACCTTAAATGGTCTAATGCGCCGATAGGTACAAAAAGCTTTGCTATTACAGCTTATGATCCAGATGCACCTACAGGTAGTGGCTGGTGGCATTGGCAGATTGTGAACATACCAATGACATTGATGGAAATACAAAGCGGCGCTGGAAATACAAAAACTAATATTGCACCAATCGGGAGTACGCAAATACAAAATGATTATGGTAGCCGAGGTTTTGGTGGCGCTTGCCCACCTGAAGGGCATGGAGTGCATCACTACCGCTTTACGGTACATGCACTTTCTGTAGAAAAACTTGAACTTCCTGAAGATGCTTCTGGTGCATTAGCGGGCTACATGATAAATGCACACACAATTGAATCGAGTACTATTGAATCTTTGTATAAACGAGACTAGCTAACAAGAGTATTCAACCCTGACACTTGAAGCTGTCACGTCATTTTTGCAAAGCAAATAGCTAAATATCTCATAGTTAGCTTTATAAAGTGCCTAAAATATCAGGGGCTTGCCAATTTTGTCCCCGTATTGATGACAGCTTCAATATAAGTTGAAGCTGGCCTTAAATTAATCCGCAATCAATACTCTGGGTTGGTTACCAATTTGTTGGGGTTTTGATTAATAACATAATCCATAAAAATTTTTCTATAATTCTTGTTTTGACCATACCACCGTTCTACCGTCGCAAGATGCGACATCAATAGATCCTGTGTGAGGATTTTATTTACTTCCGACATTACTTTCTTACCGAAAGGTGTTTTTGAGCAATGGGTATGCATGCTCATGAACATATCAATTTCTTCGATATTATAAAACTGATATTTATTTGGCACACCTTTTACTTCAGCATCAAAAATTGCCTGTGCGGAAAAACCGAAGAAATAGTCCAAACGATTTCTATCCAACATAGATAGGTTGAATTCAACCTCACCTCTTGAAGAAAAATAGATATTATCCTCGCCTCTGTATTTTTCTAACAATTTATGCACTTTTTTGGTGTAGCTCATTTCTTCTAAATAACCTAGCGTGATGTTAGGGTTCGATAGAAGTTTTGCTAAAGAAAGGGTCTCGCCTGGATAACCAAACAGGTGCTGTTTTGATTTCAAAATTTGAATTCCTGTTCTAGGGGCCAGCGAAACCGCTCTACTATGGATTCTAATATCTTCACTTCCCGGGACGATCCATGCCCAGGCAACACAAACGTTCTCTTCTCGAATTAGTATTTTGTACCTTCGGGTATTACTGATGACCATTTCATGGTTATATTGAGGTAACTTCAGTTGTAATATGTTCGTCAAAGAGTCTCCAATACCTTGACCTTTATAGTCTCCGTGAGTAATGAAATTAGGAACTTGTTCCCATCCGAGCCAACGGATGGTCTCCTTTTCTTGAGCAAATGCCGAGCTAGTAAATAAAATCAGAATCAGCCTCGATAAAATAAATCGCAGCATTTATAACCCTTCCTATTCTCTTTAATAGTAGACCTTAAGAATATCCTAAAAAGTGCTAATATGGATAGAAGCTAAATTAGGGTAAGGGCATCCGAGATACCATTAAATTAGCGAAACTGTATGCGCTACAGCTCTTACGACTACGTTCTTTCTCAAGTAGACGCCTTAGCCTAATAATATTTGAAACAAATAGATATCGCTTTGTTAGGTGGTTAGTCTTAATTAACCAAAAAATAACGATAATAACTCACAGTTTAGCGGTTTAAAAAATTCAATTTAGCTTAAATCTACAAGGTATCGGTATACTACGATTAGCGACTCTATGGCAAGCCCATAGTTTTCTAGATGCTTAATAGCTCCTCAAAATTACTACTTCTCATTCAAATCATATGTATCGCTTTCGAGATATTACTCACGGTTTTATGACATTCCAAGAGGTAACGCTTCTGACTCAAATCCAAAGGTGATAAAAATGATCGATTTTTACCAGTAAAATTCAATCGATCAGCGCCTTATTTACGGACCAAAACGGCACATTTAATTTAGTGTTCAATGTCTATAAATGGCAATAGGCAATCTTGTTCGATTTTGAACCACTGGGTAGAAAAGGATGACTGGTCTATTTATATGCCAGATATAATCACACTTTACATTAGCCCAAACTTTCGTGATGAAGCTAAGGTACACTACCCAGTGAATTTTGGTGTTAGCGGGAAATCTAAAAAAATTTAAGTAACGTAAGAGAATTAATAAATGAAATTACATATCGCAAATGGTGACTCGACGGGTGAGATGCTTAAAGAAATATCCGAAATTGAAGGCGATATTTTATGTTGGCGGGATGTGCTGCATGACGGGCCTCTTTTAAATGCTTCTTACAATGAGTATGCGGCTGCTAGGGCGAAGTTTCTGGCAACAACTGTCAATACAACATTGATAAACCAAAAGCAGCCTATTAATGAGAGTGACATCCTTCAGGAATTTATTGATCGTAAAGCGACACTTGAGCGTCTTGAACAGTATGATGAAGTCATCTTATGGTTCGAACATGATTTGTATGACCAACTTCAAATTGTTGAAATAATGGCGGAGCTAAATTCAAGGGCAGAAAGTAGAGCAAAACTATCGATTATCTGTATTGGCGAACACCCTGAGGTACCTTATTTTCATGGTTTAGGGCAACTTACATTAAAACAGTTGCTGGCCTTGTACCCAAGTCGTGTAGGCATCACTCAAACACAGCTTGATATTGGAGCAAAAATTTGGAGCGCGTTAAGGTCATCATCGCCTGGCGAGCTATTGAATAGCCTTGAAGATAGCCGTATTCAGGGATTCCCCTATATGAAAGCAGCATTAATGCGTTTTTTTAGAGAGTTTCCTGCGCTGGGTAATGGTCTTACTCTCACGCAATGGCATTTGCTCAATGCGATAGCCAAACCTTGCCAAGCGCTTCCAGCACTTATGAAATGCTTGGAACAAAATGAGGCGGCTGGCAGATTAAATGATGGTGTTCGTGCCGATGATCGGTATCAAGAAATTGTGACTGGAGAGGCGACATTTAGCCGGCTATTTCACCAGATTCAGCAACTTGAAACGGCTCCATTTATGGGGGATCTATGGGTGAAAAAAGAGCTTAATGCGTTATCGAAGGCAAGGGTTCCCTATGTTGCTTGTTCCTTTGTTGATCAAGAGCATCCTGTTGGCATTAACACACAATATGAAATCACCGACGCCGGACGACAAGCGCTTAAGGGTGAATTGCATTGGGGGGATGTTAATGGCTATGACCTTTGGCGTGGAGGTGTTTACATTACAGGTAAATCACTCATGTTCTGGGACGAAAAAACACTAACTTTTACGTCTCAGAGGCATACTGCTAACCGTCTATGAGGCCGTTCAATATTTAAGGGGGGGGGCAAATAAGGCGTTTTCCGTAAAAGGATGGCGCTGAGCCAATGGCGAAGCCCAACATAAAGTGGGCTATTTTACTTTGATAAATTATTAAGAATTTCTTGTTGCAGTTTATCGGGGTCGTTTCGTAGCTTTTTAATAAATTCTTTTGGAACTTCTGTCTCAGAATCAAACTTTTCCGCCCAGTCCATCATAGCCAACATCATCGGCATCAATTCGATACCTTTCTGAGTTAGGGTATATATAAACCGTGAACCCTTTACTGGGTCTCTTGATTTGTTAACTATGCCATTACTTTCCAAATCAGCAAGGCGGGTAGCCAACACATTCGTGGATATCCCTTCACCCGCCTCTATGAATTCATGATAGTACTTGCGACCTTTAAACATTAAGTCACGAATAATGAGAAAGCTCCATTTATCCCCAAACTGACTCATGCCAAAACGTACTGGGCAGCCCGACCAAGCTTTTGTATTTTTATCAACCATAAGGCAGATATTAACTCAGAATAAAAACACTTGCAAATTACAAGTAAAATAACTAACGTTTTACTTGTAAATAACAAGTGAAATTCAGGGAGGGGTATTAATGTTTAAATTTTCACTCGCAACACTTTCTTATGTCGTAGTAACAATGGTGCTAGGTATCTTTTGGAGCCTTGTTATATTTCGAGACACTTATGTTGAACTTACAAAAAATGCCTATCGGTCTGCGCCTATTATCCCCTTGGGGATGAGCGCCATGCTGATTGAGGGACTTGCTTTATCGGCACTATTTTATATTTTCTACATCGAAGAGCGTTCATTACGGAAGGGGGTGTTACTGGGTTTATTGGCGGGGGGGGGGAGTATGACTTACGCATCGTTAGTGGTGCCCGCAAAATTCACCATCTCATCCATCTCATCCATCTCATCCATCTGGCAATACCTAAGCTTAGAAATACTATTTGGAGTTCTTCACTACAGTGTTACGGGCTTAATTTTCGCTCTTATATTTAGAAAAACAGCGACCAAAATATAACATTTAACCAAAGAAAATATTTTCTAACAGGAGATGAAAGATGAAATTGTACGTCATTGTAGGTTCACCAAATTCACGTAAGGCATTAGCGGTGGTTCATCATACCGGTATTGAGGTAGACATCGAGTATCTAGATCTTTTTGAGGGTGACACTAAAAAAACGGCTTATACGGCTTTAAACCCAAATGCCATGGTGCCAACGTTGGTAGATGAAGACCTGAAGTTGTGGGAGTCTAACGCTATAATTCAATATTTGGCTGATAAGTCTGGGGATGGTTTATTATTTCCGCAAGATATTGCGAAAAGAGCAGATATTGTTCGCTGGCAATTCTGGGAACTGGCACACTTTAACCAGGCCTTCGGGACGCTTGCTTTTGAGGCTGTCGCCAAACCATCTTTTATGGATACGCTTGGGGACGAAGCCGTAATTGGATGGGCCAAGGGGCAATTAAGTAAATTTGCGTCCGTACTGAATAATCATATGAAAGGTCGATCTTATGTGGCAGGCGATACAATAACGCTAGCTGACTACTCTATGATACATGTGGAATTTTTCAAAGAGATGATTCCCTTTGATTGGAAACCTTTTCCATATCTAAATGACTATTTTGATCGTATGCGCCAATCCCCTCATTGGGTGGCCACGGCCCCTGAAAACCCTAATGCTATAGGGCGAAGGCCTAGTAATTGACCTCAGTGAATTTTCCACGTCTCTTTTACTAAAGAGGCGTGAAATGGTCTGTTATTGAGTGTGAATCAATTGAATATGGCAAGATGATGCCCGCTGTTTGTGACAAAATCGGCACCCAAACACACACCCAAAGCGCTATAAAACATGATGTGATTTATTCGAATTTATTTGTATCTTCAGTTCAATTTTATTATTTATCCATCCAATCCATTAATTCAATTTCAGAAGGGCGAGGCTCAACCTTGCCGGTGTGTCGGTTCACGAATATATCATTCGAACATCCGACCAAATACTCCCAAGGATGATCGGGGTCTTTTGTAGGCGTCGCAAAATAAAACACCCACCCGTATTCAAGCTCCCGCGTTTGGTCATATATAAACTCCAGATCAGGGTGTAAGGCGTCCATCACCCTTCGCGCCTCTTGACGACTTTCTTCGTACCCCCAACCAACACTGTTCTTCAGCATATTTTCAATACGTATAGACTCTTGGCTAATTAAGAGGTCGTCTCTTGTATCCGCATCTCGTCGTTTAATAACAACATAAAAGCCAATCATTATGACAAGGCCAAAAAGTACAAAACCGTAAGCTAACATAGATACTCCAGCGATAATAAAAGGTGAATACTAATATATTTTACAGTTTTTTATGTCTCGTATTTTTAGTCATAAATGCCCCATATTGAACAAATTGAGCCAAAGCGTACACTTACAGTTCGACCAAAAAACAATGTAAGACCACTTATGAATAAGCGTTATACTCATTTGACTCAATAAGAAAGGTACCAGATTTGGTCAGAGAAGAAAGTTGGGGGAGGGAATCGAAGGTAGATATCCCTCTCTCCATATTATGTTGAATGGGTCATCATAAATTTGACTTATAACACTTAATTTTCGTCGCCAGTTGAGTAAGTTTGCACTTCGGTCAGGTTGTTCACTATTTGCCATACCCCCTTCTGTTTAAGTAATTGTAACTTGTCATTAAATACCGATTTCCCCCCACTCAGTTTCACGTTTGCCTGTGCGGTTTGGCTCTGTATGTTTAGTTGCTTTATAAGAAGTGTTCTTTGTTGACCACCGATCTTCTTTGCTCCTAACAAACTTAGGTAGCTTTTTTTATCGATAACTCGTACGCCTTGTTCAGTCAAGGCGACAACTCTGAAATCGGGGTGAAAACTTTGATCAATCAAGCTTACATTATTTGTTTCTGTCCCTTGGGCATAGTTGTGAATAACTTGAATAATTTCTTGTTCGTTACTGGCAATGCTTATGCTAGATAGGGTCATCAGTAGTGCTCCAGTTAGTAGGTTTTTCATGAATGTTATCCTCTTGATCTATTTCGGCGTTAGGCATATAGTTATAGTCAATGTGGTTGACTAATAGTAGTAAATACGATTTATTACTCTTAGTCAATCAGGTTTACTAATTAGCGGCATTGCTCGACTATACAAAACCTTCTTAAGGTAAAAAATATGACACTCGGACTTCAGCATCGACGGGATCAATACCTTGGTCGCCAGTTATTAAAACTCGAACGCAAATTCACCCAGCAATCTTTGCAGTTAATGAATGAGCGAGGGTTGTTTGATATCAATCTTGGGCACTTCTCGGTATTGCCTTTTATTGATGATACTGGTGTAAGAGCCTCGAATGTAGCGAAGCAAAGTGGTATTAGTAAGCAGGCTGTGGGAAAGAGCATCGATGATTTGAAGGGAAAAGGTTATATCTCTAGTATTGATGACCCTAGTGATAGACGCGCCAGCTTGATAAAGTTGAGCCCGAAAGGTTTAAAAATGATGGACCTTGCCTTACAGGCCACTCAGGAGGTGGAACAGGAATGGGAAGAGCTGATTGGCAAGAAGAAATTTTCTCTGCTGAAGCATAGTTGTTCTGAACTATTAACTAGTCTTAGTTTGAACCAGCAACAGGTATGAACGACCTGAACAATCAGTATTAAGCGAACTTAATACTGATTAATTTTTAGGGTGTTATCGATTGGACTCAGCGGCAATATAACTGAATCGGGTCAAATGATCGTTATTAAACTGACCTATCTTTCCCATTAACTCAGGGTTGTTATTGCGAAATTTCTGCCCGTCATCAGCTGAATTATAATAGATGACGACAAGCTCATCAGGTCGTTCCATGCCATAAGCGTCGTGAACCCGTATGAATGCTTCAGTCATATAATGGTGCTCAACTGATTGAGCTGAGGTGTTTAGCTTAGCTAAATCTAAATCTCGTTGTGATGGGGAGATATTGTTGTAATGACCTAATTTGAAAATATAACTCCGGTTTGTCCCGGTATCTGTGGAAGGCAGTTTGCTTGTCTGACTATCGAGGCCTTCTAAAAGCACCAAGTTATGTGTCTCATCATTTAGAGTGGTGATGACTGATTGTGCTGATTTTTGTGTGAGAAAACTTTGCTCGCATGTGAGAACAAAGAAACTATTAGTAGGTTGTAGCTGATAATTTCCCTGCCCACCAAAGCTCTTTCCTTCACGAAGTACTATGCACCCGAGAGCCTTAAGCTTTTGCTCCATTTGCCCTATGATCATACTTTGAGTGTTGTTTTTAGCCTGAAACATCCCAAAAATACTAACCTGTTGTGCGTACACTGCCTGGCTAGCGGTTAAATATCCCAAAAGGGCGCAAAACATACCTATGCGTATTTTCATTATTGATTCCTTAATCACTTGAATTTTAGTTATGCAATTTGACTATTAGTCTCAAAAATTTTTACCTCTTTAAAAGCAATTTCTCGTAAAGGTAAAATAGATTGATATTCTTCATTGGTGAATGTTTGTCTGGCTAGCTCCTGACTAGGATATTTGATAACTAGTATCATATGCGGTGTTTCACCTTTGCCTAAGTTAGCAGTCACTTGGTATTTATTTAGTACGACACCTCCATGAGCTTCACCATTTGCATTAGAGCGACGTGAGTACTCTTTAAATTCGGGGGTATGCATACCGTTTGGGTTAAAGGTCGCCTCGATAATAACAATCGTATTATTGGTATCTATCATATTCATTTCCTTCTTTCTTATGGGTTGGTTAATATTAAGTAGTGCTATTGTCTAATCTAAAAAGCACAAGGTATAACGAGTTATTTTATTAAATTTCCAAGAAATACTTGTGGTAAGGTAGTGGAGTATTAACTAGAATTGTGGGGGGGGGATTATGGATTTTAATAAAGCACGTACTTTCATCGAAGTCGTTGATAGTGGCGGTATCACTCTGGCTGCAAACCGTCTTTTACGTACCCAGCAAGCTATCTCTCTGCAATTGCAACAATTAGAAGCTGAGCTGGAATTAAATTTATTCCACCGGCAAGGGCCAAACATAACTCTTACGAAGGATGGCGAACGCCTTTATCAGTTGTTCAAACCACAGTTAATGGCAATTGAAAATGCGGTTCTAGATTTAAAGTCGAGCAAGCAGCAAGCCAAGGGTATGATACGTATTGGGGCTTGGATGGAGCAGGCTGTGAACTATTTGCCCGAAATGATGCGAATTTTCAAACAACAGTTCCCTCTTGTGGAGTTCGATTTGGTCATCGCTAACGATGTGGAAATTGAGCGGATGTTAAAGCTTAACCTTATTGATGTTGGACTTCAGGTTTTTTGTCAGGACAAAAAGTTGTTTACATGTAATCCAATCTATCGGCAAGCGCTTATTCCAGTCATCTCTCGCAACTTTCTGAAAACTTATCAACAGCCGAAAAATATTAAAGACACACTCGATATGCCGCTGGTGGACTACGTAGACGAGTATTCCGCTTATAATCCATGGATCAAGAAAAATGCGCGCCAATTACTTCCTCAGGCACAAAAGAAAGTCCGTGCCATTACCTCATCTAATAATGTGGTATTGAAACAATTAGTACTGCAAGGTTTAGGGTTCGGCTTCTTACTTCATGAGTCGATTCAAGCTGAGTTGGACATTGGTGAATTGATTCCATTGTTTCGTTCACAAACTTACCAGAATATTTTTGTGGAGATTGAATTGACCATTAAAAGAAAGCACGCACTCGGTTACGTTCATCAAGAATTTATTGCATTGTTGCAGAAGAATCGTGCAAGCTGGATGAATTAATTTCTATCTATAAAGAAACCGAACAAACCGAAAAATCGACATTTAAGACGTAATAAGTTAAGCCAGATGATATCCGGAGCAATATCACTTCTAACAACAAATTTGCTTCACGCACCTTACATTAAACATAGGTTCATTAAACGTAGGTCCATTAAATATAGGTCCATTAAATATAACTATTTTCCCATATACAGGAAAGTAGTTATCACAAATCTATATTTTCAGAATTAATGGAAATAAGTATCATGATTTAAACTCTGTGAAATGGTAATTATTTATTGAAGTTCATTAGGGTATTAATTCACTTTTTTGGGGGAGAAGGAAATTCGTGGCTTTCGATACGCAAAATAAACGCTCATCTACCGAGTGGTTTTCATCACTACCAGCCAGCATTCTGTTACTACTGGTTGTTATTTTTAGTACCAGCAGTGATATCCACAATCAAATCCTTCAGGTTGGGGAAAATTTTTGGCCTGGATATTACAAATTACGAGTTGACCCCGTTACACCCTCCTGTGACCCCAATGTTAATGTTGAACAAGAACTACAAGAACGCTTAGCTCAAAGCCCAGAGGAAGATGATTTTGGTCTAGACCTTTTTGATGCTGCCCCAGTTGACCCCGCATTAATTAGAAAATCTATCGAAAATGCTCGCCAAGAATGTGCTGTCAAGTTTGAGTCTTTTGAGGATATCAATTCGAGAATTACAACTGGCGTTACAATGTTTAGATCTGTTGAACTATTCGTATCTCAAGCGATAAGTGTTGGTCTGGGCTCTCAGAAATTTATTTTGATTCTGCTTATCTTACTCTGTGCAATGACTGCTACCGTCAAACGTCACCATATTTCCATGCGTCCTGTTGTTTCAAAGCTTGATCATTACGTTGCTTCAAGTAGCCAAGTCATTGCAAATGGTATATTGCTCGGTTCATCTATTGCTTTTCAGACACTCGTTCATTCTGATGGCACTAGGCTAGACCCTGTTGTTGCTATGCTTCACAACACATGGGTATACGGGTTTGGACTTTTATTGCTGGTTAGTATTTATACTTTATTTACGCCTTCTAAAGGCTTGGTGCCAGGTGGTAGCATTGGCCGAGCAGGGTTATCAATCCCTTTATATGCCACAATGAGTATGATCACCGGCATCTTCTTTTTCTTACAAGGGCACAATTCAGGTATCGGAATTTATCTCGATAAACTAATGGATACAGCTGATTTATTCTTAAATATCGGGCTATTCGTATGGATTGGCATGATGCTAAAGCAAACACGCTTTGCACCTTTAGTACTAGGCTTACTTAAGCCATGGAAGATGCCGCCAGAAATGTTAGCCTTTTTTGTTGTTGTGCTAGCTGCCATACCAACCGCATACACCGGTGGTTCAGGAATTTTCGTTATCGCCGCCGGCGCAGTAATTTATCATGAACTTCGCGCTGCAGGCGCTCGTCGTAGCTTAGCTTTAGCCGCAACGGCTATGTCAGGCAGCATGGGGGTTGTTCTTCGACCTTGCTTACTTGTTGTTGTCATTGCTTTCATGAACAGAGAAGTTACCACCGACCAGTTATTTGGCTGGGGTGTATGGGTATTCGCACTGAGCGCTTTATTATTCTTCACTGTATTAATGACACTAAACCGTCAGAGTAAAATAGAATTAGCTCCCATTTCAGAAGCATTACCTGCAATGATGCGTCAAATACGCCCACTCATTCCTTATATCCTTTGCATGGCTGGTGTAATTTTATTTTACCGCTATGCAGTAAACGTGCAATTAGATGAGTTTTCAGCAGCGCGTATACTACCTGTTATGATGCTTTCTATCTTAATCTTTGAGCACTATACAAAACCTGATTCAGTAAGTGATGATCGTACTAGCTCCGAGCCCCACAAGGGTATCGAAGCATGCATCCGACATGCAACGAACCAAACCACAGCTGAGATTGGAGCTTTATTGCTTCTTATTGGTTGTACTATTTGTTTAGGTGGCATGATCGAGCGTAGTGGTCTCATTGAACACTTTCCTCAATCGTTTAGTAGTATCTGGAGCGCCATGGCATTGTTAGTCTGTGTACTAATTGTGCTTGGTATGATCATGGAGCCATTTGGTGCTGTTATTTTGGTAAGCTCAACGATTGCAGGCGTGGCCTATAACAGCGGTATCGATCCTGTACACTTCTGGATGGTCACCTTAGTAGCATTTGAGCTTGGTTATTTAAGCCCTCCGGTTGCTCTAAACCACCTTTTAACACGCCAAGTTGTCGGAGAGAAAGAGCTATTAGCTGCGGAGGGTACCGAAGGTACGTTCTATCAGCGCCATGAAAGAATATTAATGCCGATGATTACCATGGGCTCGGCACTAATAATTGTCGCATTCGGGCCATTAATATTCGGTTATTAATTTAGCTGGCAGTTGAAATATAATCCTCGCTTAGGCGGGGTTTTTTTTGCTTGAAAGGTCGCTTCCTCAGGGTATGAATTGTGTTTTCGTCACTTCATCGCAGGCACTCTGTCTTATTACCATAAAATTAGTAGGTTGCGTTGATCAATTTAACCCACAGCGCTGAGTAGACTTATTAATGGGATAGAAGGGGTTCGAAAAATATTTATAAAAGCATTAAAGCTCTAAATAAAGTAAATATTGAAGTCTAGAGGCAGGCTAATGCTGCGAGGTGAGATGATTTTAAATGCCTTGGGCTGTATTCATGTTTTCTCAGTGTGTTAATCAGATGCGAATAGGTTTGTTCTTTATTCAGTCTAGGCAGAGTCTGAAGCGTATAATGTACACTTATACGGCAATATGTAATGTATGTGCCGCATAAGTGACGGTAATGCCTCGCTAATATGAATGCGTCGCCATGGTGCTGTTCCTTAATGCAGAAACAAGCTCATCTGTCGGCAAGTCTTTAAAACCTGACAGTGTCAGTGCCTGCGCATAGCTTACGGTTGCCTTAAAGAAATTTTGCTCTGCCGCAGACTTTTGGCCTTCTTCTAGGTAACGAGCTTCAGGGTTCTTTAGTTTCCCTACTAACTCTAAACCGACAGTCTCAGCTGCTTTAGATGCGAGTGAACCTAAAATTTCAAGATCAGACGGTAGTTCAGCCAATTTAAATGGCAATGAATAATCACCTAACTCGACGCCTTCTGTGCTGGTGTCTGAGAATTGCTCTGTCAGGGTAATCGAATTAGGTAATACGACCTTTCCTGAAGCTGCATCGACTAATCTATAGCTGATCGAGAAAACGCCTGTTTTGCGGATTTTAGTGAGGTTGATAGACACATCTTCAACGATATCTTTTTCGATCATTGCCGGCGGTTGTTTGATCTCATCTTTACTGTCTTCAGGTAGGTCGCTCCAAGCAGAAAATTCTGGATTTCTGACTTTATGCGTTCCTGTTGTAACGCGTACAGTTTTTTTGCCTTGTACTTCTTGAGAGTCTACTTTGGCTTCAAGTACGTTTCCGGTAATAATATAGTCAACAGAAACTAGGTCTTCCTTTTCTTCACTAGTATTTTGATTCAGCTCAACTTCTCGTAAAATGGCATCATATTGCTCACGCTCAATAATTCGCACATCGTTAGGTAGGTTGTTGAATAAATGTTGTGTAATTTTTGCGCTGACGTTATTTCCAAAATCATGCGCACCTTTACTATTGGTAAATGACGTTGTTGTTACTTGAAGCAACGCTCTTTGAAGCACCTTGTTGTTGGTTTTTCTTGTGGCTGTTCGTAATAGAATATGCTGAGGTGAAAATTCTTGAATCACTTTCAAGTAGCCAAGGCCTAATTCAAAATTTTGTTTTTCCATTGAATTATGATATTCAGCAACTACTTTTTCAATGAAGCTGTTGGTTGATGAGCGGTCTGCTGAAATATCCAGGTGAGACTGGACGTTCTTTGAACGAACATGCCACTTATAAGCACTTAACAGTTTATCTTCTGATGTCGCTTCAGTACCCAATGCTGAGAAGTACTCCGCCATGGTTTCACCCGTTTCGTGAATGTTCGATTTGATGGTGTCGAAGTCTTCTGTGGTGATCAGCGTTAAAAAATGTTCATAAGCCAGCATCGGTTTATCATTGGCTAGCGCAGCAAAAAAGCGGTTTTCAAATATTTTACCATTTACCGTTGCCAGTTTGTTTTTGATGATCTTATTATCTGGTTGCTCTACCTTTAGTATCGATAGTTTTTCTGCTAGTTCCTCGTCAACCTTATCTGCTGAAAGTGAGTTCGCGATTTGAGTTTCAATGGTGCTGATTAATGTGTCTTTTTGAGTTTGGTATTCCGCTTTTCCGCTCAACTCATATAGCTCATTTAAGGTTTGAACTTTCTCTCGTAAGGCGTTGTCAGGTAGTGCGGCTAACTTGTCACTGGTCGTTGTGATATGTTTTTCAGTATTTGATTTTTCAGTGCTGAGTGTTTTTGTTATCTCTAAATGTTTAGCAGGATCAAGTTCGTTTAGGATGAGAGCTTGAGCGCTGATGTCTTCTAGCGCATTAATAGTAATTATGTTGTTTGTCTTTTTTGATTCTTCGATAAGTAAGGTTAACTCAGTTGTGACGATATCTGATAACCGAACTTTGACCTGTGCAAGCATCGAAAATTCTTCTGGGTAGACTTCTTTTGACGTCGACTTGAGGTCCGCTGTTAATTGCAAATATATACTTTCTAAGTCTGCTTTGTCTGTCGCTGACTCTACTGTTTCGGGCAGGATCGTTGTTATTTTTGGCGGGGCTTCTTCTACAGGGGTCGAAGCGCACGATGCTAGCAAGAAAATGGCTATTGAACATAGAAGCAGTCTGACGGCTATCCGCATAATTAGTACTCCGTTGAAGATTTTTGTATTGATATTATTCTTTAAAGTTGCTCATTTGAGATAGTAATACTAAATATTACCTCAACATAGAGTGGGCAGGCAATTAGATCACTAGACTTGGTTTGAAGTCAATTGCAGAACTTGTTCTAATTGAAGCAATAATAAGAACAAGTTTAGCTTATATATAAACTTGAGGGGGGGTGCTTTTAATTATTTCTGGCATTTAGGTTGATTAGCCCTGTCAGAGCAAGCAAGGTGCGGGGTGAGACGAACTTGACTACTATTTATATGGGCTATAAATTATAATCGCATCTGATATGATGATGAGACTTATAGCCTTAATGCTATTAAATATAGATTGAAATTTTAATCGATTCGTTACTTATTGTCTTAATAGACAAATAGTGCAGTCGACAGAGAGTAACTAGAAGAATGAATCCAGAAATACCTGGCTATGAAATTTTGGAAGTTTTAGGTCAGGGCGGAATGGCGACCGTTTACTTGGCTAAGCAGCTAAAGTTTGATCGAATTGTTGCACTTAAAATTATGTCCCCTCAATTAGCAAGTGATGACACCTTTAAAGAGAGGTTTATTCATGAAGCTAAAATTGTAGCGAAAATATCTCATCCGAACATTGTGGCCGTCTATGATGTCGGTGAGCATGATGGGCATAACTTCCTTTCGATGGAGTATCACGATGGCGGTGACCTCAAAGCAAAGATTCGAGGTGGTATTAATATTAAAGAGTGCCTCTATATATTAAAAGATGTCTGTAAAGCGCTCGATTTTGCACATGCTCATGGCATTATTCACCGTGATATCAAACCTGACAATATTCTTTTCCGTTTTGACCAAAGTGCCGTGTTAGCCGACTTTGGTATCGCCAAAGCATTGGAAAGCGAAAGTGATTTAACTCAAGTTGGCACGGCGGTGGGTACCCCTAAATATATGAGTCCTGAACAGACAACGGGCGTTAAAGTAACGAACCAATCGGATTTGTACAGTGTTGGGGTGGTGTTATATGAAATGCTAACAGGAAGTGTGCCTTACTCTGCAAAAGATCATATTGCAACGGCAATCATGCACTATAACGAGCCTATCCCTACATTGCCTACAAAAAGCCTGTTTCTTCAGCCTTTACTGAATAAACTGCTCGCAAAAGAGCCAAAAGACCGGTTTTCTTCCGGAAAGGATGTTGTTGATGCGCTGAACAATCTGATTCATTCCTACAATGAAACTAAAACAGTCATCATGAAAAAGGTTGATGAAGATAAAACAGTCATCGTAACTAACACTGATCAAACCATAACTAGAACGGCTAAGAGAAATCCGAAATTGATTGTCTCTGGTGTAGCATTAAGCATCATTCTAGTTAGCGGTGTATGGTATGCACTATATAACGAGTCATCGATTTTCGAAGCTAAGTCTAAATTAACGGTTGAAGCCAAATCTAATTTAACGGTTGAAACAGGGCCAATAACCGAGTCGGAAGTCCAAGCAACGGCCGAGACTAGTTTTCTTGAAAAAACAGTACAAAATAAAACAAGCAGATCGGCTGAAATTGCGCGATTATTTAGCCAATTTGAAGACTTATTTGCAGCCGATCGCTTAAAAACACCCCGAGATGAAAATGCAATATTAGTCACTCAGAAAATACTGTTGTTAGACCCAGGAAATAAACAAGCCCTCGATAATCAGAAAAGAATAGGGCAACGCTATCTTTATCTTGCTTCACAAGCAGCTGATCAAGGCAAGTTCAAAAAGTCTCAAGAGCGCTTGGCCGCTGCTGGTAAGTTTTTGTCTGAGGGTGATGTTGTGAAAGTAAGAGAAAGGATCGAGTTAAAACAAGCAAATTCTAGCCAACAAAAAGTTATTTTGTTGCGGGAAAAACTTAGAAAGCAGGCTTTATTAAGGCAGGCAAAAGAGGATTTAAATGAAAATCTCTTATCAAAACCTACTGGAACTAATGAATTGCAGAAATAGAATGAAGTTATGACTATAGATCCGCAGAGCATGGAAGAAAAAATGGCCATTTCGAAGTTGAAAAATATCAGTTATAACCAGCCTGTTTAACAATCAATCAGAATGCGATTGATAAAAGGCTAACTTACTTACACCAAAAGATTTTTAATCTTCTTTTGGTGTTGTTTTGAAGCGTAAAGTTCATTAGCGGGACTACGAGCTTGCCTTAGGTTTTTAGAAAAACTGATCGTAGCACCTCAACACTAAGATCACTGGCTGTTTTAGCTTGCGCTGTGTTCTCAATTTTCTTATATAAGGCTAGGCTTTGAAAATTTTTGATTCCCACCTACATATTATTGATCCGAAATTTCCACTTTATGAAAATAATGGCTTTCTGCCTAAAGCATTTACGGTTGAACAGTATAAAAGGCGTGTGTCAGGCCTTAATATTCAATCAGGCGCAGTGGTTTCAGGCTCATTTCAGCAATTTGACCAAAGCTATTTAATTAATGCTTTAGATTTGTTGGGAGATGGTTTTATTGGCGTGACGCAACTTCCGGTTGATATTACCGATGAAGAAATTATAAACCTTAACAGGCGGGGTGTTAGAGCTGTTCGTTTTAATATTCGTCGGGGTGGCTCTGAATCTGTCACCGAACTAAGTTATTTTGCTGATCGAGTTTATGAGCTCGTAAAGTGGCATGTTGAGCTCTATGCCGATCATCAAGCATTAGCTTCTCTGAAGTCTAAGTTACGCAAATTACCTGCCGTTAGTATTGATCATCTTGGTTTAGATAAAAGCGGAATTCCTTTGCTTAAAGAATTTGTAGGGCAGGGCGTGAAGGTTAAAGCTACAGGGTTTGGTCGTGTTGATTTTGATGCACTAGTGCTTGTGAGTGAACTATACAAAATTAATCCTGAGGCTTTGATGTTTGGTACTGACTTACCTTCGACACGTGCACCCTTGCCGTTTGCGGATCAACACCTTTTTGACTTGAGAGCATGTTTAGGTGAAAAGGCAACGGAACAGATTTGTTGGTCGAATGCTAGAAGGTTTTATGGTTTCGTATCATAGCGCTGGTGGCAAATAGGGTGGCATAGCTACGGTGCTCTATTTGCTGTAATTGATGTTCACCTATTACTTAAAAACGGGTAAGCTTGCTGACTTCCTCACCCCTTAACAGAGTTATATTACTTGTCTCTCATATTAGGTATTGATCCTGGATCAAGAATTACCGGGTACGGCTTAATACGCTACCAGAATAATCGCTTGGAATACGTCGCGAGTGGATGTATTCGCTTAAAGAGTGATCAGTTGGCTGAAAGGCTTCATGTTATTTTTCAGGGTGTGACTCAGATTATCCAGCAATTTGGCCCTGATGAGTTTGCGATTGAAGAAGTTTTTTTGGCAAAAAATGCTAGTTCAGCATTGAAACTTGGGCAGGCTAGAGGCGCTGCAATTGTTGCTGCTGGAAATTGCCAGCTCCCCGTAAGTGAATACTCCGCTAGAAAAGTAAAGCAAGCGCTAGTAGGAAATGGTGGTGCTGAGAAGTTTCAAGTTCAGCACATGGTAAAGCAAATGCTTAAATTAGAAGGCGAGCCTCAAGCAGATGCTGCTGACGCTTTGGCAATAGCTCTCTGCCATGCACATACACACCAGGTTCTTATGAAAGTTGCAGGTGCTTCGCATAGTCGTCGCGGGCGTCTTAAATAAGTTGTTGCCTAAAGCTTCCGTTTAGGCCTTAGTTCAATACTAATTTATAAAATAACGATAACGATAACGATAATGATAATGATAATGATAATGATAACGGTAATGAAAATATGATTGGAAAAATTAGCGGAGTGTTAGAAGAAAAAAATACGCATCAAGCGCTGATTGACGTAAACGGTTTAAGCTACGAAGTAGAAGTGCCTATTACCACTTCTTTTGATATGGCAGAAATAGGCAGCAAGGTGCAACTTTATACACACTTTGTTGTCAGAGAGGATGCTCAGCTTCTTTACGGCTTTTTAAAAAAATCTGATCGAGAGATGTTTCGGGTTCTTATTAAGGTTAATGGTGTTGGGCCGAAAGTAGCGTTATCGATTCTTTCCGGTCTCGATAGTGTGTCTTTAATTCGGTGTGTTCAAAGTGACGATTTGGCGACCTTGGTTAAACTGCCGGGTATTGGAAAAAAAACAGCTGAACGTTTATTGATTGAACTAAGAGATAAGGTAAAGGCATTATTAGCGTCTGAGCCTTCGCTGGCAGCAATGGATACCTTATCTTTTTCACCTGTTGCTACATCGGTTGAAGACGAAGCAGAAGAGGCGCTTATTGCCTTGGGCTATAAGCCTCAAGCAGCCGCTAAATCGATCAAATCTTGCAAGCAGGAAGGTCAAACAGTTGAAGTCCTGATTAAGGCCGCACTAAAAAATATGATGTGATACCTAAAATGGGTTATTAAATATGAAGTTGCCTAACACAATGGTAACTGTTGTATGGCTTGCTGATGGGTACACTAAAGCATCTTCGATTAATTATAGAATTCGAGCAACTATTTAGGTTAATGAATGATTGAAGCAGATCGCTTAGTCTCTCCTCAAGTAACGCCACAGTCTGAGTTTAGTGGTTCTGGCCGAGACGAAATGCAAGATAGAGCTATTCGCCCAAAAACTCTGGCAGACTATGTTGGTCAGCCGGCTGTTAGAGAGCAGATGGATATATTTATTCAAGCGGCTAGAAAGCGCGAAGAAGCTTTAGATCATGTGTTGATTTTTGGTCCACCAGGTTTGGGAAAAACTACACTCGCGCATATTATTGCGAATGAGCTGGATGCAAACATTAAATCAACCTCGGGTCCGGTTCTTGAAAAAGCGGGTGATTTAGCCGCTTTGTTGACCAATCTAGAAGAAGGCGATGTACTTTTTATTGATGAGATACATCGCTTAAGTGCGAATGTTGAAGAAATACTCTACTCCGCAATGGAAGATTACCAGTTAGATATCATGATAGGCGAGGGACCCGCAGCGCGCTCAATTAAGCTGGAGCTTCCTGCTTTTACCTTGGTGGGGGCAACGACAAGAGCGGGTTTGTTAACGTCACCATTACGTGATCGTTTTGGAATTGTTCAGCGGCTTGAATTTTATAATAATAAAGACTTGAGCACGATTGTGGCACGGTCAGCCCAATTGTTAGGCTTAAGAATTGACCCTGATGGTGCGAAAGAAATAGCGTGTCGTTCAAGAGGAACACCACGAATTGCAAATAGATTGTTGCGCCGTGTTCGTGACTATGCCGAAGTAAAAGGTGATGGTGTTTTAAGCCTGGAAATGGCTGACCGAGCTTTGAATATGCTTAAGGTAGATTCTAGTGGTTTTGATCATATGGATCGGCGTTTGTTGTTGGCCGTGATAGAAAACTTTGCCGGCGGGCCTGTGGGGGTTGAAAGCATGGCTGCGGCGATTAGTGAGGAACGAGGTACGGTTGAAGATGTGTTGGAGCCTTATTTAATACAGCAAGGTTATTTAACGCGGACACCACGTGGACGTATGGCAACTGAGAAAACCTGGCAGCACTTCGGAATGAAGGCACCAAAGACGGAAGACTTGTCATAATGCCTGAAACGAATGATTTCTTTTTGCCTATACGTATCTACATTGAAGACACTGATGCGGGTGGTATTGTATTTTACGCAAATTATTTGAAATATTTTGAGCGAGCACGTACAGAGTTTATTCGTTCATTGGGCTTTGAATTACGTGCGTGTATGTCGGATAACATTAATTTTGTTGTTCATAGTATCGATCTAAAATACCTGCGCTCAGCTAAATTGGACGAAGTGGTGAATGTTTATGCAAAAGTTGAGGGTAAAGGCCGTACCTTTATGTTTTTTGAGCAAAAAGTAGAGAACGAATTAGGTGAAATATTAGTAAAAGGTCATGTGAAGGTTGCTTGTGTGCATTTTGATACGGGAAAGCCAAGAGTATTGCCTGTTGAGTTGTTAAATAAACTAGATGGTTTATCAGAACCGTCTGAAGTTTAAATCTATATAAATTATTTTTGGAGTTTAAAGTGGAACAAGAAATTTCCATAATTGGTTTGATTATTGATGCTAGTTTCATCGTTCAGCTGGTTATGTTCTCTTTGTTTTTAGCGTCTGTCGTGTCTTGGTATTTTATTTTTCAGCGAGCTGCATTCTTTAAAAATGCTAAACGTGACCAGTTAGTTTTTGAAGAACGATTTTGGTCTGGGATGGATTTGAATCAACTTTATAAAGACGCGAATACAGGCCAGAGTAGGGCAGGTTTAGAGCTTATTTTTAAAGCTGGGTTTAAGGAGTTTAATCGCTTAAAGCAGCAAGAAAAAATTGATCGAGGCGCTGTTATGGAAGGTACGCAGCGAGCAATGAGAGTTGCTTTATCGCGAGAGAGTGAGCGTTTGGACTCTCATTTGTCTTTTCTAGCAACGGTTGGTTCGACTAGTCCGTATGTAGGCTTATTTGGAACGGTTTGGGGAATTATGAACTCATTCTTGGGTTTGGCTCAGCAGCAACAGGCTACACTAGCTACCGTAGCACCAGGTATATCTGAGGCGTTAATCGCAACAGCAATGGGTTTGTTTGCGGCGATTCCAGCTGTAGTCGCTTATAATCGTTTCTCGGCGAGTGCAGATAGTTTATATAGCTCATACGAAACGTTTACTGATGAATTTACCAGTATTCTTCATCGAAATGTTCACTCTAGTAAACAGTCAAAAAGTGAGTAACTATTCGTTTTATAAGCGAGTCTATTGGTTGAAGTAAATTTAAAAGTGATGATTTAAAATGGCGAGAACTAAACGAAAAGCGATGTCAGACATCAATGTCGTCCCTTATATTGATGTTATGTTGGTGTTGTTGATCATCTTTATGGTGACAGCTCCGATGTTGACGCAGGGAATCAAAGTCGATTTACCAAAGTTGGAGTCTTCTCCTGTAAATACTGAAAAAAACCAGGAACCAATTATTGTCTCGATTGACTCAAATGGCGCTTATTACTTAGAGATGAGCTCATCTGAAGGAAAGCCTCTGGAGCTCGCCAGTTTAATAGGTAAAGTGCAAGCAATTCTTGAGCAAAAACCCGGAACCAGTGTTCTTCTTCGAGGAGATAAACATGTGGAGTATGGGGCCGTTGTTGCGCTAATGTCTTCGCTTCAGGAGGCTGGTGCGAACGGTGTTGGGTTGATTACTGAAGACCCATGAATAAACGACCCCCACAAAAAACTAAAATAGAATTATTGCTCAATGCAATAAAGTCTATTTATTCAACAAATGATAAGCGATTTTTAGTCGCTAGCTTACTCCTGCATATCGTCTTGTTTTCAATGTTATTAGTGAGTTGGCAGAGTAGTGACCCAGTTAAGTTGAACTCAATTCCAAGCAGTGTGCAGGCGAGAGTGATTAGTCTCGATGAACTTAAGGCGCTACGTTCAAAGCGTGAGGCCGAGCAAAAAAAAATAGTTGATCGCAAAAAAGCATTAACAAAACAAAAAAAAGATAAGTTAAGAAAAAAAGAATTAAAAAGAAAGAAAGAGCTAAAGCGTAAAAAAGATCTTAAGAAAAAAGAAGCCGTGGCTAAAAAGAAGAAAGAAGTTAAGCGTAAGGCTGCG
>Ga0209290_1000268_pt1 | contig 45036 bp, 37 predicted proteins | sample EN1Hudsemesocosm_2_FD_184632 | JGI IMG/M metagenome (GOLD analysis project Ga0209290, IMG submission 184632) | Methane-oxidizing microbial communities from mesocosms in the Hudson Canyon - EN10B Hudson Canyon (SPAdes) (version 2) | ecosystem: Environmental > Aquatic > Marine > Cold seeps... | reverse complement strand
ATGAGGTAAAAAACAGCCAATATGCGTAAATTAAGGAAATATTTAGGCTGTTTTACTAAAATTAGGAGCTATGTGTGTTTTTTAATTTTAAAAGGCTAAAAATTTTTACCTAGGGACTCTCAGGGGCGGTATTCATTTGGATACTTTCACAGTCTCTTTAGCCTTCACGTAAAGCAGACTAAAGTCTGTGCCCCACTCTTGATAGGCTTAACTTAATGAGAATTTAAGTAAGCTTGCGTAACATCAGCTAGCTAGGTAGATACTTATGATGCAAATATTGATTACTCTGTTAATGTCAGGGCTGTTTTATAGTGGCACTTTGAGCGCTGACTCCACTGTCCCTCGCTTAGCACCGGGTTACAGCAAACTAGGTTTTAACGCACCCGAAGTCGCTAGCTATGAATTGCCGGTGATTAACCATGCTACTGATGGAGTCGTGTTAAATACTGCCAGTCAGCCGGTTAATTTATATGAGCTAATGGGCGATAAGATTGTACTGTTGAGTTTTATCTATTCAACTTGCAGTGATGTGAATGGCTGTCCGCTGGCAACGATGGTATTTCATAAAATCAAACAGCGTTTGATGAAAGAACCTGAACTAGCAGGAAAGTTACGTTTACTGACCTTAAGTTTTAATCCTGAACAAGATACACCTGAAGCGATGCGCAAATATGGGCAGAGTTTTATCAGTGATAAAGTCGACTGGCAGTTTTTAACCACACAATCCGAGCAACAATTACAACCGATATTAGACCAATATCAGCAAAGTATTCAGAAAGTGTACGATGAAAAAGGCGAATTCACAGGGACGTTTTCACATATTTTGCGCGTTTATTTAATAGATACTAATAAACAGATACGCAATATTTACAGCGTCGATTTTTTACATGCGGATACGCTGATTAATGATGTAAAAACTTTACTAAGTACTGTGCCCCCGCTCCCCTCTTCAGTCGTTAATAAAAAGAGTGCTTTATTTCAAGCAGGCGATAATAAACAACACTATGCTCAGCAAGATTACCAAACACAATCAGTTTCCTTAAATCAGCGCCTAGGAAAACCGGCTGATTTATATGCCAATACACAACAAGTTCCTCTAGGCCTTCCAGCGTTAGTTGCGCCGAATAATAATCCCATAACAGCGGCTAAAATAGCCTTAGGTAAAAAGCTATTTTATGATCGACGCTTATCATTAAATAACACCTTTTCCTGCGCCATGTGTCATATACCTGAGCAGGGTTTTAGCAGTCATGAAATGGCGACTGCTGTTGGTATAGAAGGCCGTAGTGTCGGTCGTAACAGTCCAACACTTTATAATGTGGCATATGCTAAATTGCTGTTTCATGATGGCCGAGAAAACAGTTTAGAGCAACAAGTCTGGGCACCTTTACTGGCACATAATGAAATGGCTAACCCATCTATTGGCTATGTGATTGATAAAATAAAATCATTGCCTGATTATGCAGGGTTATTTGAACAAAATTTTGCTACCGCACCCGACATGCTGAATGTAGGTCAAGCCATTGCCAGTTATGAACGCAGTTTGAACTCAGCTAACTCACCTTTTGATCGCTGGTTTTTTGGCAAACAAGCCGATGCAGTGAGTGATGATGTTAAACGCGGTTATCAATTATTTTCAGGCAAAGCAGGCTGTAGTGCCTGTCATAATATTGATAAAAATGCCGCCTTATTCACCGATCATCAATTACATAACACAGGGATAGGCTACCGTGAATCGATGCAGACAGCCCCTGAAACACAAAAAGTACAAGTGGCTCCAGGTGTTTTTATAGAAGTAGAGACACACAAATTTTCCAGCGTGTCAGCAACGAAAACCAATGACTTAGGTCGCTATGCAATAACTCAAAATCCAGATGATAGATGGAAATATAAAACACCGAGTTTACGTAATATCGCTTTAACCGCACCTTATATGCACAATGGTTCTTTATCAAGTTTAGAGGAAGTAATTCGGTTTTATAATCAGGGGGGTGTAGACAATGAAAACTTAGACTCGCTCATTAAACCGTTAAATTTAACTGAAAGAGAGCTTAATGATTTAGCCGAATTTCTGCAAGCACTCACCGGCAGTAATGTGCCAACGTTAGTTTCAGATGCTTACGCAGCACCTATAGGGAATTAGCTATAGTACGTGTTCTAAAAGTAGAGTTAATTGGATCAGGACAATAGCTTGTTACACCCTTTGGTACTAATTATTTTTGACATGTATACGCTAGTTACGTATAGCTTTTCAGGATGAGAGGAATATTTGTCGAATCAAGTTTGTTTGAAAAGTATAGGAATAATTACTTATCTAATGAACAATATAGAGAGTTACAGAATTAATTATTATCGAACCCTATTAAAGGAGATGTAATTCAATCTACTGGTGGGTTACGGAAAATTCGAGTCGCTTCAAAAAGTAAAGGTAAACAAGGAGGTGCGAGAGTAATTTATTTTTATTTACCTAATTTTAAGCGTTTTTACCTACTAACAATCTACGCAAAAAATGAAGTCACAGATTTAACCTCACATGAAAAAAAGCAACTTAAATTATTTGTAGAGGATTGGGTTAATGAGCAATCGTAGTTTATTTTCAGAGTTATCTTTATCACTATCTGAGGCAAAAGAGCATTCAGAAGGTAAGCTAACTTTAAAAACAGTTAAAATTGAAAGTACGGATAATTTTATTATTTTGCCGAATGAAATAATAAATATCCGTAAGAAATTTAATATGTCGCGAGGAGTGTTTGCAAAGTATTTACACACCTCCTCAAGAACTTTAGAAAACTGGGAACAAGGTAGAAGCTGTCCAAATGGGCAAGCAATTACACTTTTACGATTAGTAGAAAGTCACCCTGAAACGCTGTCACAAATAGCAGCACTTTAAGAATAAGTTGTAACAAAAAAATCAAGCGGACGGATAAAAGCGTCATGTTTTATCAGGGTTTATCGGCTATTAACGAAACTAAAGCGAACGACTTAGGACGTTATGAGATCACTCAAGATCCTCCAGTATAAAACTCCTAGTTTACGTAATATCGCTTTAACCGCACCTTAATATACACAATGGTTCTTTATCGAGTTTAGAGGAAGTAATTCGGTTTTATAATCAAGGTGGTGTGGACAATGAAAATTTAGACTCGCTCATTAAACCGTTAAATTTAACTGAAAAAGAGATTAATGATTTAGCCGAATTTCTGCAAGCACTCACCGGCAGTAATGTGCCAGAGTTAGTTTCAGATGCTTATGCAGCACCTATAGGGAATTAACTAAGTACGCGTTCTAAAAATGGCAAAAACACCTAAAAAGTAGAATATGGAAAATTATAATTCTGTTGCAAAACAGGCTAAAACCAAAGACAAAGGTTGTTGGGAGTTTTAGCATTGCATGTTGTTCAGGTCCTGTTATCTAGTTTAGTATTACAAGGCTAACGGCCCTTCTCTTGTTAATTTTTATGGATTGGCGTAGAGTTAGTCGGATCGAGACAATAACTTGTTAGCAATCGAAAAAGGAGTATTGAGTGTTATTGAAAACTGATGAAATAATAATTGTTGAAGATGATCCATTTCGAAATGATGATCTTAATCGTAAAGAAAGTGGAGATGTATTAACTGAATTTGTTTTGTCAGCAAATGATTCACTTGTGGTTTGCATTGATGCTCCTTGGGGGCAAGGAAAAACAACCTTTCTTAGAATGTGGGAGCAGGAGCTAAAGAATAATAATATTCCCACCATTTATTTTAATGCTTGGGAAAGTGATTTTTCTGATGATGCCCTCGTATGTTTAATTGGAGAAATCAGTACATCAATAAAAGAACTTTCAAAAACAGGTGATGAATCTAAAGCGAGGGAGTATCTAGACAAAACGAAGAGTTTTGGAATAACACTTCTAAAGCGTACTATTCCTGTTACTGCAAAAATTGCAACGGCTGGGGCACTGGATCTTGATAAGGTGACTGAGCAGGCTCTTGCTGGTTTTGCTGAATCTATTGCAAAAGAGCAACTAGAAAAATACGAAGATTCAAAAAATGCAATCAAGTCTTTTAGGGAAGCAATATCTAACCTAGCTGCTAGTATTACTGACCCAGAAGACCCCAAACCATTAATTTTTATCATCGATGAGCTTGATCGGTGCAGACCAAATTATTCAATTGAAATACTGGAAAAAGCGAAGCATTTCTTTAATGTTGAGAATATTATTTTTATACTTGGGGCAGATAAACAGCAATTAGGTTCATCTATTAAAGCTATCTATGGAGAAGGTCTTAACGTAAATGGCTATTTAAGACGGTTTATAGATTTTGATTATGTTTTACCTCCTCCTGACAAAGGACTGTTTGTAAAAGCGTTATTTAAAAAATTCTCTTTTAATGAGTATTTTGCCAATAAAAATGCAAGCGGGGTTCAATATGAAGGGGAGCAGTCTTTATCTATGTTTTCAGAGTTGTTTGAACTTTATAATCTAACACTAAGAGAACAAGAACATTGTTGTGCACTATTTAGTTTATCAATAAGAACAACACCAGAAAACTATAAGCTATTCCCACTATTTCTTTGCTTTCTTATCGTTATAAAAATTAAAGACCCAGAATTATATAAAGACTTAATTACTGATAAAATAAATTCGAGTGACTTATTAAATAAATTTAAAGATATTCCTGGTGCAGCTGATCTTTTATCAAATAATTATGGCATTGCACTTGAAGCTTATATTATTACATGTAAATCAGATCGTTATGAACATGGTGATATTTCTAGTCAGTACCAAGAGATTAAAGATTCAGAATCTGCAAATGAAGAAGACAAGGAACGTGCGGATAGGATTCTAAAAATAATAGATAACTTTGATTTTAATGGTGGAATTGGGTCACTAGGGTATCTTTTAAAGAAGATTGAAATTTCATCTCGCTTTGAGTCGTAATGAAATCATGGTGTGAAATCATGAGAAATCATGGGGCCAGCCAACTTGAAATGGTAATAGAGCATCAAATGATTTGGGCGTTAACTTTCTAAAGGAGTGCTCAATAAATAAAGAGTGTCTTTACTAAAATCTTGTTCATGAGGCCATTCAATTGCACCAAAGGCTACCTTTACTTGTTTAAAATAATTAATATCTTTTAATTCGTTGAATATGCCTTTGTCCAGAAAAGGGCTGGCATCAAATAGTCTAATTTCTTTATTTTCAAAAGTTAGCTTTAAAAGAAATCATGGGGTCAGCCAACTTGAAATGCAACGCTTTTAGGCGCTCAATCTCCAGGCCCAATTAGATGGTTCGATGAAAACAAAATATCATATAAAGACAATCAACAATCAGGTATATAACGCCGCTTCCAGCGGACATAATCGCTAACGCGCCTGTTCCTCTGAGGGCGGTGCTATGCATTTTAGGAGAAGTTTATGCCCATAACGGGTGAATGTTTTTGCGGAGAAGTTAGAAATCATGGGGTCAGCCAGCTTGAAATGATAAAAGCATAAAGATAAATGGTGGGTTATATATATTGGGGGTAATAACCTGCGCTTAATTACATTTATTGAATTTTGAGATAACCGAATGTATGTAAGGCATATTACATCGCATTCTGAATATGATAAATTGTGTAAAAAGTACGCAAAGGAGTCAAAAAATGAACTTCCTAGAAGTAAAAAAACAAGCCAGTACTTTATTTTCTCACGCTGAATTTCTTGTGCATATTAAAAATGAAGAAGAGTACGAAAGAGCGCTATCTTTAATGGATGAGTTAATTGAGGAGTATGCTTTATATAAGCCCCTTATTGATATTTTATCTATCTCAATTGAAAAGTGGGAAAACTCAGCGATAGAATTTTCTGAGTTTAATGGGCAGATAAAAGAAATGGATAGTCGTATTGCTGTATTACGCACATTAATGCAGCAATATGGGCTAAAAACTAATGATTTTAAAAATGAAATTGGTGGGAAAAGTATGGTTTCTATGGTTTTGAGCGGCTCAAGAATGTTATCTCGCCAGCATATTCAGGCGTTACCAACTCGTTTCCATATAAGTCCCGCTATATTTTTTGAAAACGTATAGCAATCAAATCACTTGACGCAAACTAAACGCAGGAGATCTACATAAAGTATCTGTTACCGTCTTTTATGTGTGGATGTCAACGCTCTTTATTGGACTTGAAACACGCCAAGAACCTTGTTATTACTGATCTAAGTGGATTTCTTTGGACTTACTTGGAAGTAATAATGGCGGAGAGTAAGAGATTCGAACTCTTGATACGTTACCGTATACACGCTTTCCAGGCGTGCGCCATCGGCCGCTCGGCCAACTCTCCACAAATAGACTGTCTAACGAGCGTTAAACAGCCGACTATCATAATTCAGGATGTACTTTTTTGCAATTAAGAATTACTCTGCCATTGCTTCCAATTCATCCCAGCGCGCATAGACGTTTTCTAACTCTTGCTCTACATTTCCCAGTTCAGCTAAAACAGTATCAATAACATCTTGTTCTTGTTGATAAAAATTAGTGGCGCTCATTTTACCGGTTATTTCCGACTGGTTTTTTTCCAAATTTTCAATATGCAATGGCAGCTCATCCAGCTCTTTTTGTTCTTTATAACTGCGCTTTTTAGCTTTTGCTACGCTAGCAACTGGCTTTTTTACCGCCGCTTTAGCCTCTTTTTTATCTGCCTTAGCTTGCTCTTTCTTCTTCGCTTGGCTGTAATTTAACCAATCTGAATATCCACCGACGTATTCATTAACTACCCCTTCGCCTTCAAACACAAAAACACTGGTCACGACATTATCTAAAAAGGCACGGTCATGACTAACAACCAGCAAAGTACCGTCATATTCAACCAAACGTTCTTCTAACAGCTCCAATGTTTCCATATCTAAATCATTGGTGGGCTCATCCATAATGATTAGATTCGCTGTTTTGGTAAATAATTTAGCCAGTAATAATCGGTTCTTTTCACCACCTGATAAGGTTTTTACCGGTGAACGCGCACGTGCGGGTAAAAAGAGAAAATCACTTAAATAAGACATAACATGGCGCGGCTGGCCATTGATAATCACATGATCATTACCATCGGCTAAGGTATCTGCCACGCTAATTTCTGGATCCAACTCTTCTCTTAATTGATCAAAATAAGCGACTTGTAATTTTGTGCCTTGTTCGACAACACCTGAATCCGGTGCTAAACCTTCTAATAATAGCTTTAAGAAAGTAGTTTTACCGGTACCATTTGGGCCCACTAAACCAATTTTGTCTCCGCGTTGAATAACGGTAGAGAAATTTTTGACAATCGGGTTGTCAGGGTAGCTAAAGCTGATATCTTTAACACTGACTACTTTTTTACCCGACTGCTCACCACTTTCCACAGCAAGTTTAGTTGTTCCTTGTAGATTGCGACGCTGAGAGCGTTCTTTACGCAATGCCTCTAAGGCACGAACACGGCCTTCATTACGCGTACGTCGTGCTTTAATACCTTGGCGTATCCATACTTCTTCTTCCGCTAGTTTTTTATCAAACAGCGCATTTTGCGTCGATTCTTCTTCTAAAGAGGCTGCTTTTTTAACTAAGTAATCAGCATAATCACCTGGCCAAGAAACTAAATTACCTCTATCTAGGTCAACAATACGTGTCGCTAATTTTTGCAAGAAAGATCGATCATGCGTAATAAATAAAATCGCGCCTTTAAAAGTCACTAATTGCTCTTCTAACCATAGGATACTTTCTAAGTCTAAATGGTTAGTTGGCTCATCTAATAACAGCACTTCAGGTTCGACAACTAAGGCTTTAGCTAATGAAACGCGACGCTTCCACCCACCCGAAAGCCCTTTAATTTTTGTTTCTGGTGGTAGCTGTAATTTACTTAAGGTACTTTCAACGCGTTGCTGAATTTGCCAACCATTATGAGCATCTAACTTATGTTGTAAGTCGCCCATTTCTTTCATGATGGCATCAGTAAAGTCAGTCGCTAAGGTAAGCTCATGATAACGCTTAATCCATTCACCAATTTCGCCTAAGCCACCTGCGACAACATCATAAATTGTTTCTTCATCGGGTAAATGCGGCATTTGCTCTAATACGGCGATGCGTAATTCTGGTTTATACCAAACCTCACCTTCATCAGCACTGATTTGACGCATAACAATTTTCATCAGCGTTGACTTACCTTCGCCATTTCTTCCCAATAAGCCGACACGCTCTCCTTCTTCCAGCTGAAATTCAGCCTTATTAAGTAAAGAATGTGTTCCAAATGCGATGGAGACTTTTTTTAAGCGCAATAATGCCATTTTGTTACCGTTAACCTTGAAGAAAAGCGTCTCAGCTTCCTATTTTATTTTTGCAAAAAAAGAGGAGCTATTGCTCCTCTCTTCTTAATCTAAAAAAACTAGCGACTATTATGCAGTTAGCTTTAAATATTTTTGATATAAGCCATCATGCTCTTCGACTTTATCTGGATCTTTATCTATACAATCTACCGGACATACTTCGATGCACTGAGGGACATCATGATGTCCTACACATTCAGTACATAGTGCTGGGTCAATGATATAAATATCTTCTCCCTGAGAAATCGCACCATTTGGGCATTCTGGTTCACACACATCACAATTTATACATTCATCATCAATCAGTAATGACATTTTTATCCTCTATTAAACTTTTCAATTAAACCATCTTGTACAACTTTTGCCACAAAGCTAGAAACATCGCCTCCTAACCTTGCTATTTCTTTAATCATGCTGGAAGAAATAAATTCATATTGCTCTGCAGGCGTTAAGAATACTGTTTCCAAATCAGGTGATAAGCGACGATTCATTCCTGCTAATTGAAATTCATATTCAAAATCAGAAATAGCTCTTAAGCCGCGTAATATAACACCTGCATTTTGCTGTTTAGCAAAATCAACTAATAAATTATCAAAACCCACAATACGCACATTATCAAAATTAGCCGTCACTTCTTCTAATAGTGCGACGCGCTGTGCTATATCAAATAATGGTGATTTATTGCTATTAACCGCGACAGCCACAATAACTTCGTTATATAGCCTTGCTGCACGGGCAATAATATCAATATGCCCGTTAGTAACGGGATCAAACGTCCCTGGATAAATTGCCGTTATGTCCATTTATTTGCTTATCACACACGCTTTAATAATTTTTAAGAACCGAGCATTATACCTTGCAAAAACCAGCAAAGAAACAGGAGTTTTATTCGGCTAATTTTCTAAGGAAGACCCATTCCGTTTCTGTTGAGGATTCCGTAGAAAAACAATACCCCGACGTATTAAAGGCTTTTAGCTGTTCAGCGTGTTGTATTTTATTTTTAACTGCAAATGCAACCATCAAACCGCGCGCTTTCTTGGCATAAAAACTGATAATTTTATATTTTCCATTCTTGTAATCTTTAAACACTGGCGTAATGATTTTATGTGCTATTTCTTTGGTTTTTACCGCTTTAAAGTATTCATTTGAAGCAAGATTAACCAGTTCTGTTGACTGATTATCAGTCATATCTTGTTTAAGCAATTCGGTTATTTTACTTCCCCAAAATGCATACAAGTTCGCGCCTTTAGCATTTTTAAATTTAGTGCCCATTTCTAAACGATACGCTTGCATACTATCGAACGGGCGCAACAGTCCATATAAACCGGATAATATGCGTAGATTTTTCTGCGCATATTCCAACTCATCTGCTTGAAACTCATCGACTGCAATCCCCTGATAAACATCACCTTTAAACGCGAACAAAGCGGGACAGGCCTCTCTGGCATCCTGAGGCAACCAATCTTGAAAGCGCTGATAATTAAGTTCAGCTAGCTTTTCACTAATCCCCATCAGCTTGCCAATTTCTTCTGGATTCAGGTGTTGTAATTGATTAATTAATTCAACGCTCTCATTTAAAAAGCGAATATCACTAATGGGTAGTGCGGGGTAACTTGCCTGCATATCTAAGGATTTTGCAGGTGAAACAAGCATAAGCATAATAGTTAACCTATCGAGTTGTTAAAGGTATTTCTGGAGACCAGCTTAACCAATCTTTTTTATAATCTTCATATAATTTAAACTGATGCTGATTTTTAACGGTTTCTGCTGAAGATTGCTCCGGTGTTGCAAAAGCAATTCCTCCAACCACAATACTTTCAACTGAATCCGCTCTAATTTCCGCGCCACTAAACAATCCAAAATCAACTTTTAAACCACTCACATTCCAGAATTTAGTGCCTGTTTTTACTAAAGGCGCATATTTTTCAGCAATATAGATATCAATTAAAACCTGCTGTGCATTATCTGATAACCGATAACCCTGCACTTCTCCCACTTTTATTTGTCGGTACATAATGGGGTTAGCTATTTTAATTGAGCCTAATTTTGGTGCTTTTAAAATCACATGCAGGCCCTGTTTAATTTCGGGCAAGTAGAGTTTTCCTTTAAATTGGCTTTGTTTCTTACCTGAACCCGGCTCTATTTCTATGTAATTTCCTTTAATCAAAGTCCCTAAATGCTTACTTTTAAACAAACCTATTTCAGCAGAAACCAACCAAAACTGAGCGCCTTGCCTTGCGAAATTAGTCGCACTATCAAATAATTTAACCGATGCAAAAATTGATTGATTATCCTTAGCTAGGCTCACTTTAGTGATTTCACCCACTTTAATACCTAGATATTTAATCTCCGTGCCTGCATTAATTCCTTGCGCTAAATCAAATTCTATTTGGATATTTTTAATGCTTTCTTTCGCCAAAGTTTCCTCTGAATAAAGCCGATAAAGTCGTCTTTTTTTGTAGATTTGATAACTACGCTGCCCTTCTACATTGGCAAAGCTCATACCGCCATTCAATAAGGCAGACACAGACGCCATATCAACTTTAACACCCGATAAACCGGCTTTAATTTTAATCCCACTATTACGCCAAAAACGTGTTTTACGTGTGATTAGATGCAGGTATTTTTTCTTAACTTCTAAGGTAATTAAAATATTATTTCTCGGACTAAGCGCATAATTTATCACTTCACCTACCGGAATTTTCTTAAAATAAAGTTTAGATCCGACCGTTAATGAGCCCAACTCATCAGCAAGAATTTTTACAAACTGCGTGCCCACCTTATCCGCCTCAAGTACTTCTACTTCAGCTAATGAAAAATCAGCATAGAGTTTAAACTGATCACCATTCCCCGCTATTTCCAGCCTCTCTGCGACTGGCGTATAAAAAGCAATGCCCCCCGCAATTAATGCGGCTAGTGATTCGGTATGTATTGAAAAATCACTCAGCCCGACTTTTACTGATAAGCCACTCGCATTCCAAAATCGTGAAGATTTTTTTACTAAATGCGTATATTGCTCTTCAATACGAACTTTGATTTTTACCTCTTTATCTAAGGCTAATAACTCATAATCCAACACTTCGCCCACAGGAATTTCACGGAAGTAGATTTTTGATCCGCGAGAAATCGAACCTAAATGATCAACTAAAATATCTATATATAAGCTTTTTCCGTCATTTAATACGATAGGTGGACGTGTCAGGGCGATAAACTCTCTTTGTGCTTCGCCTAAGCCAGGATTCATTGCTATATACGACCCTGAAACCAGCGTATCTAAACCGGTAATTTCGGTGAGTGAAACAGAGGGCTTTACCAGCCAAAATCCCGTTGTTTTGCGCAAGCCATCAACAACCGAAGGCATCACTTCTGCTATCACTTTAATTTGCTTAAAGTTCTTCGTCATTTGCACCGATTTTACATGACCAATGCGCACCCCTTTATACATAAGTAAGGTTTTACCTGCATGAATTCCAGCAGCATCTTCAAAAACCATGCTTATCTGTATACCTTTTTCTTGCACGTTATTAAATACAATCCAACCTGCCATCAAAGCACCGACTAAAGGTAATAACCAAATACCTGAGAGCCAATGTTTTTTAACAATATTTACTTTAGTGACTGTCATGCAGTGAATCCCAAATGAGCCTTGAATCTAAACTTAATGCCGCCAGCATGGTTAAGATAACAACAATTTCAAACAATAATGCAGCGGGCTCTAAATTAACCGACGCAACATTTCCAAATTTAACCATGCCTAATAAAATACTAATCACAAAAATATCTAGCATAGACCAACGCCCTATAAACTCCACCATACGATACATTTTGCAACGAAATAAGTGATTGCTAGTTTTCTTAAATTGTATCGCTAACAAAATATAAGCCAATGCCAGCATTTTTAATAAGGGCACTACAACACTGGCGATAAAGACAATCGCAGCAATCGGTGCCATGCCTATATTATATAAATTAATAATGCCTGACATAATGGTATCTGTTCTTAACACCCACATTTTATTGAGTGTCATGATAGGCAAAATATTAGCCGGAATATACAGAAAAAAACCACTCAGTAATAAAGCCCAGCTCCATCGCAAACTATGCGGAATTCGTGAATAAACTTTGCTATGACAGCGCGGGCAATAATCAAACACCTGATCGCCCTGCTCGATTAGCTTATGGCAATGCCGACAACTCAGATAACCTTGTTCCAGTGCCGAATTATTTTCATCTAAAGGCATCACTAAACTCGTTGCTGCTCAATTAATCGCCAGATTAAATTTTTATTTAATAGCTGTGTTTGCAAAGCTGACGATAATAATAAAATCAAATAGGCATATAAGCCCAAGCCAGTCGTTAATTCCGCATCATCCTTTAATTTTATTGCTGCAACAATAAAACTCAGCAATAAAATATCTAACATTCCCCAGGTATTAATTAAATTATAACTTTTAAAGCTAAACGCTAAATAATCGCTAGGGATTTTGTAAAAAAGACGCGTAAAAACAAATAACAATAAGGTCATCTTCAACAAAGGAATACAAAAAATACTAATAAAAACAACCAATCCCACACCGGTATTACCCGTCTGAAATAAGGTCTCAATGCAATTAAACAACGACATCGCTTCGGTATGGCCAATCATAGTGAATTGCATAATGGGTAATAACATAGCCGGAAAATACATCACTAAGCTGGTTAAAACACAAACGGCATCTTTCCTCAGTGAAAATGAAGAGGGATGCTCAATCACATGAAAACAACGCGGACATTCACTAATATAGCCTGCCTCTCTAATCGGATTAAGTTCTATCAGCAAATCACAATCGGGGCAGGCACTTAAGTTATCGGTATCTAATGTTGATGGCATCATCACTTCCCGCTAACTGTTGTAATCGAATAATCAGCTCATCTGATGGGTGCACTCGCCAGACATCTCCCAACTGTAGTGTTGCTTTTTCTGATTGCGTTGCATATTGAATAACCACCATGCATTGTCCACCTGAAAAAGGCTGTAAAATTTCGTGTAATTTACGCTGGAACTCTAGGCTATTATTCTGTGCTTGTGTGCAATCCCATTCAATTAATAAGCAACGTGCAAAACTTTCACGCGCTTGATCCATATTGTAGATTTTTTCTGCTACAACACTCAATCCACCTGAATAATCATTAATTCTTGCCGAACCTTCCACTACTAATACTTCATCAGATTTAATCGTTTCTTTATAGGCTTCAAAGGTTTCGCTATAAACAGCCACTTCTAAACGCGCGCTTTTATCATCTAAAGTCGCAAAACCCATCATTTGTCCTTTGCGATCTAAACGTGTGCGCATCTCAACTAACAACCCAGCTAAACGCACATCAATTTTGCCACGACTTTTTTCTACTTTAACCACTACGTCGGCAATCTTGCCGTGCACAATATTTTTTAATTCACGACGGTATTGATCAATGGGGTGTCCCGTTAAAAATACGCCTAAAGCTAACTTTTCAAAAGTTAAGCGCTCTTTTTCTGACCATGCCGCCGCTTGATGAGAATAATCTTGTACTTCATCAACACTGGTTTCCGCGTTAACCGCCAAGCCAAACAAATCATTTTGCCCCACTTCTACCATTTTAAGATGGCGCTCTGCTACTTTAATCGCGGTAGGTAATTCAGCCATATGACTGGCACGATTTGCATCAAATACATCAAATGCCCCCCCACGTATCAACGCTTCAAACACCCGTTTATTTACTTTACGCAAATCAACACGTTTACATAAATCATACAGCCCTTTAAATTCACCATTCGCTTTACGTTCAGCCAATAAATCATCAATCGCTGCTTCACCCACGCCTTTAATCGCGCCGATGCCATACACAATTTCACTGGCTTCGTTAACGGTGAATTGAAAGTGAGACATATTGATATTCGGCGGGCAGACTTTAATTTTCATCTCGTCGCATTCATTCACTAGAATCACGACTTTATCGGTATTATCCATATCCGATGACATCACCGCAGCCATAAAGGCCTCTGGATAATGCGCTTTTAACCAAGCGGTTTGATAAGCAACTAAAGCATAGGCGGCTGAATGTGATTTATTAAATCCATAGCCGGCAAACTTTTCCATTAAATCAAAGACAAAAGTCGCAATTGACTCTTCTATGCCATTTTTTACCGCACCGCTGGTAAATAACGCACGTTGCTGCGCCATTTCTTCTACTTTTTTCTTACCCATCGCACGACGTAATAAATCCGCGCCACCCAAGGTATAGCCACCCATTTCACGAGCAATCTGCATTACTTGCTCTTGATATAAAATAACTCCATTCGTTGGCTCTAAAACATCCTCTAAACTAGGGTGAGCATATTCAGCTTTTGCCCCATGTTTAACATTAATATAATCATCTACCATGCCTGATTCAAGCGGCCCGGGACGAAACAGTGCCACCAAGGCAATAATGTCATCAAAGCAATCGGGTTTTAGCTTTTTAATCAGCTCCTTCATACCGCGTGACTCTAACTGAAACACCGCAGTGGTCTGTGCGGCAATCAATAAATCATACGAGGCTTTATCGTCACGCGGGATTTGCGTGATATCAATCAGCGGCAAGCCCAGTTCCGCTTGCTTCTTATTGATGGTTTGTAAAGCCCAATCAATAATGGTTAAGGTTCGTAGCCCTAAAAAGTCAAACTTAACTAAGCCGACGGCTTCAACATCATCTTTATCAAATTGCGTGACTAAATTACCCCCGCCTTGCTCACAATACAAAGCAGAAAAATCGGTTAATTTAGTCGGGGCAATCACCACCCCACCGGCATGTTTTCCAGCATTTCTTACTGTGCCTTCCAAAGATAAAGCCATATCCATCAGGGCTTTAACCTCCTCATCCGCATCATATAGTTCTTGAAATTCAGGTACGGCCTCTAACGCTTTAGTTAAGGTCATACCAATTTCAAATGGCACGAGTTTAGATAAGCGATCGACAAAGCCATAAGGGTGACTGAGCACACGGCCTACATCACGAATAACCGCTTTTGCCGCCATCGAACCATAAGTGATAATCTGCGATACTTTATCGCGCCCATAGTTGCGCGCAACGTAATCAATCACCTCATCACGTCGATCCATACAGAAATCGACATCAAAATCCGGCATTGATACCCGTTCGGGGTTTAAAAATCGCTCAAATAAGAGATCAAACTCTATCGGATCTAAATCGGTAATATTCAGTACATAAGCGACTAAAGACCCCGCACCGGAACCACGACCTGGCCCAACAGGAATTAAGTTATCTTTTGCCCACTGAATAAAATCAGCAACAATCATAAAATAGCCAGGGAAACCCATTTGTACAATTGTACCCAACTCCATTTCTAGGCGATCATCATAGGCTTTGCGATTTTCTTCCGGCGTGCCTTCGCCTACCGCAGGATATTTCTCTAAACGTGCGTTTAAACCCTTTTTAGATTCATCTATAAAAAATTCATCTAAGGACATGCCTTCTGGCACAGGAAAATCAGGTAGGAAATTTTCACCGAGTGTTAAGCTAATATTACAACGCTTAGCAATTTCAACGGTATTCGCCAGTGCTTCTGGAATATCAGCAAACAAAGCCTGCATTTCTTCCGTACTGCGTAAATACTGTTGCTCGGTATAGTTTTTCGGACGACGATTATCATCAATCACTCGCCCTTGGTTAATGCACACGCGTATTTCATGTGCATCAAAATTCTCAGGCTTTAAAAAACGTACATTATTGGTCGCAACGACCGGTAAATCTAAAGCCGTCGCTAACTCAACAGCGCGTACTAAATAAGCTTCTTCTTGCGCTTTGCCGATGCGCTGTAACTCTAAATAAAAGCTATCTGGAAATAAGTTTTGCCAATACTGAGCTAATTCAGCGGCTTTATCACTATCATCCGTTAATAAAGCTTGGCCGATATCGCCTTCCATCGCCCCGGATAAAGCAATCAGCCCTTCATGATTTTCTTCTATCCATTCACGCTTCACCATGGGTACACCGAGATGCTGCCCTTCTTGGTAAGCCTTAGAAATCAGTTCGGTTAGTACACGATAGCCTTCATTATTTTTAACTAATAAAGTCAAACAAAAAGGCGTGGTTAAATCGTCGGGATTCAGTAAATAGATATCCGCGCCCGCAATTGGCTTAATGCCTTTTCCAAGTGACGCACGATAAAATTTAACTAAAGAAAAAAAATTGGATTGATCGGTAATCGCTACCGCTGGCATGTTCAAATCAGCCAAAGCACTCGCTAGAGGTTTTACTTTAACTAATCCATCTACGAGGGAGTATTCAGAATGTAGGCGAAGATGGATAAATTTGGGTTGCATAGAGTATTCAAGCGAGCTGGTTTGTTTTTTCTAAAAAGGGGTATTTTAATCCAAAATAACTAAGACCTAGCATTATATTTTTTTAAGCAACAAACAAGCTATTTGCATAGTGTATTATCAGTACTATTCCTTTTAATTAATAACGGAAAAACGATGAAAATTGGTATTCAAACTTGGGGTTCTAACGGCGATATCAGACCGATGATCGCTCTAGCGGATGGCCTGACAAAACAGGGACACAGCGTGACCTTAGCCGTTACCAGCTTGGATAATCGTAGTTATGCTCAGGAATGTGCCGACTTTAATATTAGCTACTTACAAATTCCTGAACAGATTAATTTTGATCTGGAAGCCTTTGCTCAACAGTCATTTCGCATGAATACGCAACAATGGTTAGAAGCACTGCTTGATTTTGCTTTTTTTCCTTATGAAGCTATTATTTATCAAACATCTAAGCAACTCGTCGATGATAACGACTTAGTTATTGGTCATCACTTTCTTTACCCGCTTAAAATTGCCGCCATAAAACAAGGCAAGCCTTTTTATAGTGTCACTTTCTGCCATACGGTTATTCCATCGGCCAGTCAGCCCCCTTTTGGGTTCCCTAATCTCGGAAGACATATCAATCCCTTACAATGGCATGTATTAGATTATGGTTTTGATTTCTTTTTAAAAAACAAATTAACCAAACTCTGGAACAGTGAGGGCCTACCCAAAATTAAACATGTTTTATCGCAATTATTATGTTCTGATCAGTTGAATTTGGTGGCTGTTGACCCTATTTTTTGCCCAACACAAAATGAATGGCCTGCACAACATCATGCCTGTGGTTTTCTTAATTTAAGTACGGAAAATGATGATTGGCATATTGAAACTGATTTACAAGAATTCCTCGATTCCGGCCCAGCTCCTGTCTATATGACATTTGGAAGCCTGCAACAAGCTGTGCCAGAATGGAGTATGCAGTTATTTATTAAAGCAACTCAGTTGGCGGGTTGCCGTGCAATTATCCAAACCAGTTCCAGTAATTATCCTGCAAACAGCCAACAAGAAAACATCTTCTTTATTGGTAGACACCCGCATCAAGCTTTGTTTAAACACTGCTCAGCTATTGTTCATCATGGTGGAGCAGGAACAACGCATTCAGCCTCTCTGTGTGGCAGACCTTCTATCGTTATACCTTTTATGGATGAGCAATTATTTTGGGCCTGCACTTTAGAAAAATTAGGCTTGTCTCCTAAACCATTACCTGCAAAAAAAGTTAACGAGACGCTATTAGCCGCGCGTTTAACTACAGTTCTTACTGATGAGTCTTATCAGAAAAATGCCAGTTTAATAGGCCCAACTCTATCTAGCACAAAGGGTGTACAAAATGCAGTGGAATTAATTCAAACAAGCTTTAAAACCATATCCCTATAAAGTGTGCCAACGACTGATCACTTCTATTTTTTGTTCTCATAAGCTTGCAGCTAAAATCATAAAACCTTTGGATACTAAAACATGAGCCTATATAAAGAAATTCAAACTATGCATGCTGAAATGTGTGAATGGCGACAACATTTTCACCAGTTTCCTGAAACGGCCTTTGAGGAGATTAATACCTCTCAGTTTATTAGTTCAAAATTGCAAAGTTTTGGCTTAGAAGTCCATGAGGGGTTGGCTAAAACAGGCGTGGTAGCGAGTTTGTCTACTGAAAGCAGCGACAAAAAAATTGCCCTGCGCGCAGATATGGATGCACTGTTTATTGAAGAAAAAAATGAGCTGCCTTATAAATCGAAAAATGCAGGGAAAATGCATGCTTGTGGTCACGATGGCCATTCAGCCATGTTATTAGGCGCTGCAAAATATTTAGCGAAAAACCGTCATTTTGATGGCACGGTTTATTTTATCTTTCAACCTGCTGAAGAAGGTCGCGCAGGGGCTAAACAAATGATTGATGAGGGCTTATTTGATTTATTTCCTGCTGATTGTGTGTTCGGTTTACATAACTTTCCTGATATTCCTCTCGGCCATTTTGCCATTAAATCCGGCCCGATGATGGCATCGTTTGATTGTTTCGAGATTACTATTTCAGGCCAAGCGACACACGCGGCAATGCCGCATTTAGGCAACGATGTTATGGTTGCTTCAGCGCAGATGATTACTGCGTTACAAACGATAGTAAGTCGAAATATCAATCCAGCCGACCCAGCCGTATTAAGCATTACCCAAATACATGGCGGAAATACTTGGAATGCAATACCGGATTCGGTGGTGTTAAGAGGAACTTATCGCTGTTTTGACTCTAAGGTGCAAACATTGATTAAGCAAAAACTAACACAAATTGTAGAGTCTACTGCCCAAGGATTTGATTTAAAATCACAAATAAGCATTAACCCCGAAAATGCAGGCTACCCTGTCACTAGTAATAGTGAGGCAGAAACGGCTATTGCAATTGAAGTGGCTCAAAACCTAGTCGGTATTGATAATGTGGATTTAAATCATCAATCCAGTATGGGCTCAGAAGATTTTGCGTTTATGCTACAGGAAAAACCAGACTGTTATGTTTGGTTAGGAAATGGTTCATCCGATGGAAGCTGTTTACTGCATAATCCTCATTATGATTTTAATGATGATATTTTAAGCGTAGGTGCAAGCTACTGGGTTAAGCTCGTTGAAAGAGTTTTGAATTAGAAAATGCCTTTTATATAGTTCCCACGCTCCTGCGTCAAGAAACTACCCTTTATCAATAGCAATCAAGCCATCACTACCCTCATAATTCCTTGCACTAGAATAAAGTGAGGCTTATCAACTTCGCTTATAAGATAACGGATTCTTCCCCTGTTTAGTCCTTATATAATCGGCGCTGGAGCGCCTAAGGATGCATTTCCACGCGGAGCATGGGAATGATATTCATTTTGTGGCATCCAGCTGCCTTCCCCATTCAGCCCAAGAACCGTCATAAACAGCTATATCTTTTAAGCCTAATTGATATAAAGCCAATGCCAAAACACAAGCAGACACACCAGAGCCGCATGTGGTCACTATCGATTTAGAAAAATCAATCTGGGCATCATCAAAAAGTAAGCGCAATGTTTGATTAGCTAAAAGCGTTTGTTGTTCACCCTCTGTTAAACCTGCATAAGGGATATTAATACTACCGGGAATATGGCCCGATTTAAGCCTTGTATCCGCAAGCTTGCGTTCGCCTAAAAAACTATCGGCTGATCGTGCATCGATTATCTGTCGTGATTTACTCACTTGTGCCATTTTCATTTGCTTTAAATCATAAACCAATTCTGAGTGATATTTCGCCTGAAAGACTTTGCTTATAGGCTTTACTTGCTGAGAATCAATAGGAAAATTTAACTGCTTCCAGCGAACCATGCCACCATCGATAACAGCAACATTATCATGACCAAACACTCGAAACATCCACCATACCCGAGCCGCTGCAAAAAAATGGCTATTATCATAAATGAGTACCTGCGTATCATTAGCAATTCCCATTTTGCCAACAACAGCGGCAAACTGTTCAGCCGTTGGAAGCATATGTGCCAACGGACTTGATAAATCAGCCACCACATCAATATCAAAAAACACAGCACCTGGGATATGTTGTTGCTGGTATTCTTTTTGAGCATTTCGCTGTTGTCTGGGCAAAAAGAAAGTCGCATCTAGAATCAACTGATTTTCAGCATCAAGATTTTTTTGCAGCCATTCGCAGCTAACTAATGCAGATTTAGTCATTATTTATTAACCGCCTTATTAAATTCTTTATCCAATAGTTTAAAATCAGCTAAACAACATTGCCCCGAAGGATTCCTTATTTCACAAGCACAATCACCTAACTTAGTTTTTTGTATCACAAAATTCTTTATTTTTTCAGCTGTACCGGCTTTTAATGAATTAACATAATGTTCAGTGCTAATATCAAAACAATAACAAAGTCGACTATTCTGGCCGATAAATGCCCTCAATTGCTGCTTAGCAATGATTTTTCCTTGCTGAGTAAAATAGCCCACTGAACAGCTCCGATCAGCACAGTAATAATAGTTATCCGTTTCAATATCTAAAACATCAGGAAACTTAACTTGATGAAAAATTGTTTTCATACTGATGTTTTTGCTCGCTATGCCACATTGAGGGCACATTACTACAGAATCACTTGACCCCTCTGAACAACAGCAAGACATAATGTTACTCCACTTTATTATTGGATCATTTGTACTGTCGCTGGATACCCAGCATTGATAAAGACATTTATTAAAACATGACGGTGTGTACTAAAAAAGCATCAACTAAACTTATTCCGATCATGCGTTTGATGAAAATCAATCTCTGGCCCCAATGGCACTATTCCAGTTGGGTTGATCGCAATATGGCTACCATAATAATGTTGCTTGATATGCTGCATATTAATCGTTTCTGCAATGCCTGGTTGTTGATATAAATCGCGGGTATAAGCCCAAAGGTTTGGGTAATCAACTAAACGCTTTAGATTACATTTAAAATGCCCAACATACGCAGAATCAAAGCGAACTAAGGTAGTAAATAAACGCCAATCTGCTTCCGTAATACCCTTTCCGGTTAAATAACGCTGTGAGGCTAAGCTCTCATCCAACCAATCAAGTGTGGCAAATAAAGGCACTACCGCGGCTTCATACGCTTGTTGAGTCGTCGCAAAGCCTGCTTTATACACACCATTATTCACCGTGTCATAAATACGCTTATTGAGAGTCTCTATTTCTGATCGCTGTGCTTGAGGATAATAATCACCCTCGTTTGCGCCAACCTCATCAAAGGCACTATTGAACATACGAATAATATCTGCTGATTCATTAGAGACTATGGTCTTATTTTGTTTATCCCACAGCACAGGAACAACCACTCGCCCTGAATAATTATTATCTGCTTGTAGATAGATCTCACGTAAATAAGCGGCATTAAACAAGGGATCAGCAATAACATCATCACCCTCTTTAAAAGTCCAGCCATCTTCAGCCATATGCCAATGCACAACCGATACGGAAATTAATTTTTCCAGACCCTTTAGATGACGAAAAATTAAGGTACGATGCGCCCAAGGACAAGCATAAGAAACATAAAGGTGATAGCGATTTGCTTCTGCTTTAAATCCACCATTACCTGTCGGTCCTGCTGAGCCATCTGCTGTTATCCAATGTCTAAATTGAGATTCTGAACGCTGAAATTCGCCTTGATTTTCTTCAGTTGGATACCAAACATCTTGCCACTTGCCCTTTACTAATAATCCCATATTAATCTCACAGAAATTTGTTGTGTTTAAAATCGTCAAAAGCTTGTAATACTTCAGCCTTAGTATTCATTACAAACGGGCCACCGCGTGCGACTGGTTCATTGAGTGGCTGTGCGGCCAACAATAAAAATCGCGTGGTTTCATTTGCTTTAACGCTTACCTGCTCTCCTCCTTGCAATACTCCCATTTTTCGGTGAGCGATGATACTTTTTGATTCGCCTATCGCTAATTCACCCTCAATAACATAAATAAAAACATTATCTTCTCTGTTGATCGTTTGCTTGAATACTTGATCTTTCGGTAAAGTTATATCCATATACAGTGGCTTAACCCACTCATTAATCACAGGCCCTTTAGTGCCTTGATTTGTGGTACCTGCAATCACTCGTATTTCAGTGCCATTAGCTAATCGCTCTACGGCTATTTCAGCAGCAGAAAATTCTTGGTAAGCAGGGGCTTGCATTTTTTGTTTAGCTGGCAAATTGATCCATAATTGAAAGCCTTGCAGTAAGCCATCTTCCTGCTCTGGCATTTCAGAGTGAATAATACCCTTTCCTGCGGTCATCCATTGCACACCCCCTGCATCAATCACACCTTCATGCCCTGCGCTGTCTTTATGACGCATACGGCCTGCTAATAAATAGGTGACCGTTTCAAAACCACGATGGGGATGATCAGGAAAGCCACCGATATAATCATTGGCTTGTTCTGATTCAAAAGCATCAAATAATAAAAAAGGATCCAGCATATTCAACTCTGGCGATCCGATTATTCGCGTCATTTTTACACCGTCACCATCGCTGGTAGCGATACCGGAAGTCAGCGTTTGTAATTCTCGAATATTAGTACTCATCATAATCACCTTTGAATAGTTTTAAACAAGCTATGTACTCAGCACTTAGACCTGTAAAGCTTGCATTGCACCGATTAACTGTTCATTAATCTTATTGTTTTTTATGCGCCCTAATTCCACGTCAAAATTATCATGAAAATGAGGGATAGATAGGCTCGCTTTTACCACACCATCAAAATGCGGTGCCGACGTTTTTGCTATTTCTAATACCCGAGCCGCACCGCCAGGGCTTGGTGAAGTCGCTAATAAAATCATATCCTTTTGTTGGTACACCTTTTTATTAATACGTGAACACCAATCGAATAAATTTTTATACGCGGCTGAATAAGTCCCATTATGTTCAGCGAATGAAATAATAACGGCATCACTCTCGGCAATTTTTGCTAAAAAGGCTTGAGCAAGTTCTGGCTGTCCAAGTTCCGCTTCTTTATCAGTACTGAATAAAGGCAGTTCATAATCATTTAAATCCAACACTTCAACTGAAGCACCTTCTACTATTTCTGCTGCATACCGCGCTAATTTCTTGTTGATCGATTGTTTACTGCTACTAGCGGCAAAGGCTAAAACTTTCATACGATTTCCTTAGTTATAATTGAATTATGTTACGTACTACTTTCACATTGTTTCACTTTCAAGTCTATTATCTAAAGCGTAAGCTCCCGCCCCATGACTCACTAGCAGTAACAATCCACCAGCTAAACCGAGATTCTTCATAAACAGGATCATTTGCATTTGATCAGTAAAATCCGCATGAAAGATAAATGCGGAAACAAGACTAAAGCCCGCCAATATAAAAGCAGCTAATCTAACTTTATAGCCAATAATCACTGCTAAACCGGCTAAAATTTCAATCATAATGACTAAAGGCAACAAACTGTCTGAAACATTAAAGGCCTCCATATAGCCTTGCGTCCCCTGATAAGAAAAGACTTTATTAACGCCTGCGATAAAGAAAATAATTGCCAATAAAATACGGCCTAAAGGTGCTGAAAGTGTCTGTAATAAATTCATTTGTTTTTCCTAAAGTAGATGATGATTAAGTCATTCGTTAAAAGCTGAATTAAGTTTACGTGTTGACTTAAAAAGAATAAATACCAATAATTGCAAATCATTGTTCACTTTAGGAGAACTACCCGTGGGTCAATTTGAAGATATGCAGGTTTTTATACGCGTAGTTGATGCAGGCAGCATTAGTAAAGCCGCCGAACAACTAGGCATTGCTAAATCAGCGGTTAGTCGCCGACTGGCTGATTTAGAATCCCGACTAGGCGTACGCTTACTCAATCGAACCACGCGTATATCCAGTTTAACCGAAGCGGGCAATGGGTTTTATCAGCGATCTAGGAAAATAATTGATGATGTTACTGAGCTTAATGCCTTAACCAATCAGTCCAATTCAGCGCTAGAAGGCACTATAAATATAGCCGTGCCTTTATCGTTTGGGCTGTCTCATTTGGCACCCGCGATTAATGATTTTATAAAGCTTCACCCAGAACTCAGCATCAATATCAATTTCTCAGATCAGCAGGTAAATTTGGTTGAAGAAGGTATCGATTTAGCGGTGCGTATTGCTGATTTAAAAGATTCTAGTTTAATTGCACGAAGAATCTCCCCGATCAAAACCCTCATCTGCGCTAGCCCCGCTTATTTACAAAAACACGGCACACCTAAAATCGCTGATGATTTAAAACATCATGCCTTACTTTCTTATAATTTAACCGACTCATCAGCCTGGCAACTAAAAGACCCGCAAGGTAAACAACAGTTGATTAATGTTAAAGCAAAAATCATTGCTAATAATGGTGAATTTTTAAAAGATATGGCAATTGCAGGTCATGGCATCGTTATGATGCCAACGTTTATCTTATGGCAAGCCATTGCTAAAGGTGAGTTATTGCCCATTTTATCGGACTACACAACACCACAACTCAATGCCTATGTGGTTTACCCGCAGACACGATACTTGTCACAAAGAACTCGGGTACTCATTGATTTTTTAGTAGAGCGATTCGGAGAAAACCCTTATTGGGATAAAAACTTCTGACTTTAAAGTAGAGTTTATTTTAAGTTGAATAACAAGGAAGTATAAAAAAGCGATTTAGAAAAGCTTTAAGTAATGACATCAAACCTTTTAAATCACTTCTGCTGCCTCTTTACCTCTTTTCTCATTGACACGCGTTAACAGAAAAAACCCAATAACAAAAAACAACAGTGTTGATAATAAAGCCTGACGATGATTCCCCTGGGTTAAATAGTTAACCAATCCATAGCTTAAAGGACCGACAATCGCTGATAATCGATTAACCAATCCCCATAAACCAAGAAATTCACCTGATCTATTTACGGGTGTAAATTTACTTACCAGCGCCCGCCCAACCGACTGACTAGCTCCCATTGCTATACCAATAAGATTCCCAGAAACCCACATATGTATGGGTAAAGTAGCCACAACAGCAGTTAAGATAGCTATAATCCATAAAACCAGTGTTATTGATAATGTTGCTACAGAGCCAATCTTATCCTGCAAGTGGCCGCACACAAGCGCACCAACTGCGGCCGTTACATTAACAACCATGATCAAAATAATTAACTCCTGCTGGCCAAAAGCCATCACTTCCTGAGCATAGATGGCGGCTAATACCACAACAGTACTAACGCCTGACTGATATACGGCCAATGTCAGTAAAAAACGGAATAAATCTTGGAAATGCATAGCTTGCATAAAGGTATGTCGTAGCCGGTTATAACTGATACGAAAATAAGAAATACTCTCTTCTTTAGGCTGTGCTGTTGCACGCTCATGCAACCATATAAAAGTTGGGGTGACAGCTATAGCAAATATTGCAGCTGTTATTAGCAAAGTGACGGGGATAATCTCGGTATCAATCAAACCTTGTTTCTGACCCCATTGAATAAACCATAGGCAACTTCCCAATGACAGCAAACCACCAAAATAACCGATACTCCAGCCATAACCAGACATGCGTCCCATATTTTCTTTAGGCACAAGCTCTGGTAAAAATGCAGCAATCAAGTTTTCGCCAAGCGCAAACATCATTGTGGAACAGCTCACCAATACCATTGCTAGCAATACATCACCTGGCTCAACCAACGACAACAAAGCCGTTGCGGCTATGCACCCTACGCAGGAAACCATCAAAAATGATTTTTTACTGGCTCGGTGGTCTGCTATCGCGCCAATCATTGGCCCAAAAACCATTACCACAAAGTTAGCTAGACCGACTGTCAAAGACCATAGCAGTGTTGGCATACCAGGAGAAATACTCTGAGTACTTGTCGCTATTACGCCAACAAAATAGGTGCTAAAAATTGTAGTTAGCACAACAGTAGTGTATCCAGAATTAGCAAAATCAAACAATGCCCAGGCCAGTAACTCTTTTTTCCCTGCCGCTGGGTGTTTTTTTTGTTGCTTATCAGGAGGTGTATGCATTAAATTTAAACTCTTGCTTATGCTGCCTTTAAAGTAGTTACCTGATACCCCAACAATAAGCTTCCGCCATGAGGAGAGTCATTTGATTGCTCCCAATGAGTAAATTTGGAAGAAGCACGGTGAGAAAATATTTAACTTAACCCATTTGCGCTCTGCTTAATACCTGATGAGTTTCCTCTGATAGCTTATTAAAGGCTTGCTTATTTTGGTTATTAAGTCTATTTAGAGTTTTCTAGGTATCTATCCCCATCCCCCAAATAATCCAGAAAATACCCTACTTAGCTAAACGCTTTTCCACCTCTAAAATATTTATCGTTGTTTTAATAATCGTATCCGGCGTTAAGCTCATAGACTCAATACCACACTCAACCAAAAACTCTGCCATTTCTGGGTAATCTGAAGGGGCTTGCCCGCAAATTCCCGAATGCCGACCATTACGTTTTGCGCCATCAACAGCCATTTTAAGAAACGCTTTAACGCCTGGGTCACGCTCATCAAAATCAAAAGCAACAATTTGCGAATCCCGATCTACCCCTAAAGTTAATTGCGTTAAATCATTCGATCCAATCGAAAAGCCATCGAATAACTTAGCAAATTCATCAACCTGAATTACATTATTAGGTATTTCACACATCACATAAATTTTTAAACCGTTTTCGCCTCGCTGTAGACCACACGCTGCCATTTTAGCTAAAACCCGCTCGCCCTCATCAATACGCCGGCAAAAAGGAATCATTAAAATAACATTATCCAAACCCATGTCATCACGCACGCGTTTCATCGCCGCACACTCCAGCTCAAACCCTTCTTGATAAGCAGGATGCGTATACCGCGAAGCGCCACGAAAGCCAATCATAGGATTTTCTTCTTGCGCTTCAAAGCCACTGCCGCCTAATAACGATGCATATTCATTACTTTTGAAATCAGACATGCGCACTACAACAGGTTTTGGATAAAACGCCGCGGCAATCGTACCGACGCCTTCAGATAAGCGCTGTACAAAATAATCCGTTGGACTGTTATAACCCTGCACTAATTCAGCTATTTGTTGACGCTCTTTATCACTGGCCACTTTTTCTGGATACAGTAAAGCCATCGGATGCACTTTAATATATTCAGTAATAATAAATTCCATGCGCGCCAAACCCACACCATCATTGGGCAAGAAACTGCTTTTAAACGCTAAATCAGGATTACCTAAATTCAACATTAACTGTGTTTTCGGGCGGGGTAATTCAGCTAAATCAGTCCGCTCAACATGGAAAGCAAGCTCACCACGATAAACAAGACCTGTATCGCCTGTCGCACAAGAAATGGTCAATTGTTCACCGCTTTTAATTTGCGCGGTGGCATTATCACAACCAATAACTGCAGGAATCCCCAATTCTCGGGCAATAATCGCAGCATGACAGGTACGCCCCCCCCGGTTGGTGACAATTGCCGATGCAATTTTCATAATCGGCTCCCAATCTGGCGAGGTGGTATCTGCGACCAGCACTTCACCGGCTTTAAATTCCGATAAATGCGCCGTACTACTAATCACATGCGCCACACCCTGCGCAATTTTCCCACCAACAGCATGCCCCGTTGCGGCAATATCTGCACTGTCCAGTAATTTATATTCTTCCAGCAACAGTCCTTGTTTTTGTGAGTTAACCGTTTCTGGACGTGCTTGTACAATATACAATTCACCATCCAAACCATCTTTAGCCCACTCCATATCCATGGGGCGATTTTCTCCAGCGATCTGGCTATACAGCTGTTCGATTTTAATCGCATAATCAGTCAAGGTCAGAGCATCTTCATCACTAAGACAAAACTGTTGACGCTCTTTCTCAGAGGTAACAATATTTTTAGTCGCCTCACGTGTCGTGCCCTGACTATAAACCATCTTGACTTTTTTAGATCCAAGTAAGCGTCTTAAAATACAGCGCGAACCTTGCATAAAAGTAGGTTTATGCACATAAAACTCATCAGGATCGACCAAACCTTGCACAACATTTTCGCCCAAGCCATAAGCGCCCGTGATAAAAACCACATCACGAAAACCCGATTCGGTATCTAAAGAAAACATTACGCCACTGCTCGCTAAATCAGAACGCACCATCTTCATCACGCCAATCGATAGCGCCACACTAAAATGATCAAAGCCCTGATCCATACGATAATGAATGGCACGGTCAGTAAATAAACTAGCAAAACAACGCCGACAAGATTCTAACAAAGCAGAATCGCCATCAACATTCAGATAAGTATCCTGTTGCCCAGCAAAGCTGGCAGTGGGTAAATCTTCAGCCGTGGCAGAACTACGCACCGCTAAACTCAAATCCTCACCGTATTGCGCTTGTAATTGCTGATAGGCAGCAATAATCTCATCTTGTAAATCTTGAGGCAGACCTGCCGCATAGACAATCTCACGCGCTTTTTTAGCACAACGCGCCAAACTTATAACATCATCCGCTTTTAGTTCATCAAGTACGGTATGCAAAGCATCCCAGCTATTGCTACTATCGAGAATATAGCGGTAAGCCTCGGCGGTAATGGCAAAGCCATTGGGCACTTGAACACCCTGCTCACCTAGTTTCTGATACATTTCTCCCAGTGATGCATTCTTACCACCCACTGAGGGAATATCGGTAATACCGATTTCATCGAAAAAACGAATATATTGGTAACTCATATTATCTCGCTCCTTTTAAATTAACTGTTTAACATTCTAATACAATAACCACATTAACAAGATGTTTATTTATACGCTCTAAACAGAGTGGACTTCCCAGATTTTGCTAGACCATTTGTAATTTCTAAGAATATGCTTCTGCAAATTTAGCGGGTGCCCCCTTGTATGTGAATGGCGCTTTTTACGGTCAAGTGGATAAGATTGTTAGCTTGCGTATTGACACTAAATATCAAACTACTTCTAACAAATTCATTGTATCGTTAATTAATACACTATCTATCAAAGCTGTATTGGATAAAAATGACCGCTTTGTTTTACTATCTCCAATACATATCAATTTTGTGTCTGTAGAAAAATATTCGCTTTTAATAGTTTCAATATTAAAAAGGGGGTTAGATGATGTTTCATCTCCCTTGTATTCAGCGACAGAAAAAACAACTTGCCCACTGAATTTAGTTTCTTGAGAAAGAAATTTGAAAATATTACTTCTACTCTCTGTATCAATGTCTTCTTTAAAAACCGCATCAAGAAGAAATGGAAAGCTATGAATAGTAGGGTTTTTCATGACCATTTCGTAGAACGAAAAGTTATAAGCCATTAACAACTGATGTAGTTCAACGCCTTGATACGGGAATGAATTTAAAGAATACAGATCCTGATATTTGGTTTCTTTTGGTAGCTGAACACCTAACGCTGAAACTTTACGTTTAAATATAGAAAGAAATTCTCTTTCCTTAACTTTTCTCAAGGAGTCAATATCAACACCATTTCCAAGCTTTTCTATATCAACATCTATCCCATTAATTCTTTTCTCACATGACGCCTTCTTGATAGAAATATTTTCTAACATTCGTAGGTTAGCATTATGATCCAGCCAAGAATCAAATGTAATATTGTCCGACTTTAAAAGTCGTAAAACCCCATAATCCTTCTCTATTTTTATTCTCAAAGAAGTTATAAGCTTCTCGACTGAATTTAACTTCGAAGCGTTGTTTTTAATGTGTTCTTTTACCCGATCCTTTTCTTTTAAAGCATCATTAATATCTTCGCTGTAGTTATAAAACTCCTTCAAATCACCAGGTAGATTTTGGTCACATGTGGGACATTGATCAACTTTTGGCTTTTGATCTTTTATGTTGGTTATTATTTGAGATAATACCTTCTGCCTACCTCTTAACATACTTATTTTATTGCATAATTTCGTATGCTCAGCTTCTCTGTCAGATAAGTTTTTGTTTAAACTTTGATAGCTTTCTAAATAGTTTTCAGCTTCACCTTTAAAGCGTTCATCAAGTAATTTTGATACTTTCAAATCTTCATTTTTCATCTCATAAGAATCAAGTTGCTTTAACTCAAAGATTAATTCCTTTTTTTCTTTCTCAAGGTTATATTTATTAATTCTTTCGTGACCACTTTCAATACCACAATAGTAATCCAAATAATCGAATTTAAAATCCTTATAGAACCTATAATCTCCAATTGACTCACGTATATACACCCACCCTACAGATTGGGATATATAATACGGTAATAGTGCTGCTTCTAATGGCGCGCCGATTAATTCCGATTTCTTTTGTAGAACTAAATCAAAACCTATTAATTTTGACAGAAGGTCTTTATATCTAGCGTACTCATAAGAATTATTACTATTAATACCATCAAACCTAATAGGGGTTTCATTTCCTTTTTGTAAAACTAACGTATCATCAGACCGTACAAATACCAGTTTACAAATTTCTTCAGCTTTTTCTAGTACGCAATCAAGCCGAAAAAAAACGTCATCGCTGTTAATATCATTCAAATTCTCTTTTGAGTCATTTATTCCCATAGCATAAATAACTGATTGAATAAGAGTGCTTTTCCCAGATGTATTTCGTCCATGAATGATATTTACTGAATCACTGAATTCTGTATGAAAGCCTTTCTCGCCATTAGGAGAATAAACCAATAAACTTTTTAAAATTAACTTAGACATACATCCCTCTTGTCTCTACATATGCTGCAATTACAGCGAATGACACCATGTAGTTTTCTAATCTAGGTTGGAATTCTTTTTGATAACAGTGATATAAATCCACAATGCAATCAGCTTCACTGACGTGCCGTTCATCAATATCGGTTCTAGTTTCAACAAATTTATAAATTTTACGATATTCAATTTGTTGAATATCCTTAAAATAATCAAAACAGTTTTCTAGTAGTTCTTTTGCTCTTCGCTGTATTGGTAGTTTTAAATTGAGTTCATTTGAAATTTGTTCTGAATACTGCCTCCAAAAATCAAAAGATTTTTTATTTTCAGTAAACATATTGAAAGTTTCATTTATTTTGTTTTTAGTTACTCTTTTGCTTGAGTCAGATAAAAGAACTTTATTGTCATCATTATATTTTTGCTCTGCATCCGCCAACAATCGCATTAAACACGAAATAACAGCCTCATGGTCATTCACCTCTTGCCCAAAGTGCTCAATGGATAAACCTTTTAGTTCTCTTTGCCAGTTTTGATAGCTTTGAGCAAAATCAATATATTGAAAATGAATGTTCTCTAATTGAGTACTTTCTAGTATTGATTTGCAAATCCTTGATTCAATATTTTTCTTAATATTGCCTGATAAATCCGAATATTTTTTGCATCTATTTGAAACTTGAATTTTGACTTTATCTTGTTTTACACCTTTTTCTTGTTTGCTTGTTAACAATACATTTCGATTAGTAAGAAAGTTTAACGTGTGTTGATAATCATTAGTCTTGTCGTGAGGATCATTGATAAGCTCCCTTCCTACCATCGTCATTTTTCCAATTATTTCACAAAGGTCACCGTCTGTTCTCCAGTCATCCCTTGATTTTTTTGCTTGGTAAGTATCAATCTTTTTTAAATGACGGTTTTCATCCAAAAATGCAAATAGAAAATCTTCATGGTGCTCCAAGCAAATAAAGTAATTTTCTAAGTTTATTGCTTCATAGCCTTCAAATAATAAAAAAACAACACAGCAACGCTGAAACGAATACCCAGAGCCACCCTCTACACCTGAATTACTACTTACCATAATGTACTTCCATAATTATTGTTTGGTTCATCATTTGTTCAAATTCAGCGCAAACAAGCTACTATATAAACCTACTTAATATAAACCTACTTAACATACGCGCTAGTGTAATATTTTGTCAATGAGGGATACCGAATACTAGTAACTGTAAACTAGATAACATGAAGTTATTGCAAGTTTTATAGCCCTTGAATAACGACACGGCAATATCACTCTTGCTACTACGATAGTGAAAAACTGAAGCGCTTTGTTTAGATAATTTACATAGCTTTATTTCCAATCGAATCTAGTCGAAATACCACATAAACCATTCTTAATCGTCTCGATTTCTCAATACTAGTCATTAAACCAGCAAGATTTAAACAGAATGCTAACTAACTTGCTTGCGCTTTCCTGACTTTACGCATTACCCACTTTTCAATTTCCACCAGTGGCAACACCGAAAAGGCAACTAGGGTAATTAATAACCAATTATCCAAGCTAATCGGCACGGTACCAAACAAGGTATGCATTGCATCCAGATAGGTAAACGCCAACTGAAACACTAATAACATGATCACGGCTAACCAAGCATAACGATTACCGAAAATACCTTCAAAACTGAAAATAGAGGATTCAATTTTGCGCGAATTAAATAAATAGAAAATCTCAAACATAACCAAGGTATTCACGGCCACGGTACGGGCATGCTCTATGCTTTCCCCTTGCGTACTTTCCCACAGAAACAAGCCAAATGTACCCGTAACAATAATCAAAGAAACAAACACAATACGCCAAATAAGCTGACCAGTCAGTAAGGGTTCTTTGGCATTGCGAGGTGGGCGTTGCATCACATTAGCTTCCGGCGGCTCAAAAGCGAGTGTTAAAGCTAAAGTTACTGCGGTAATCATATTCACCCAAAGAATCTGCACTGGCGTAATCGGCAACATTTTCCCCATGAAAATAGCGGCCATAATGACTAGCGCTTCACCGCCATTAGTTGGCAGGATAAATAAAATCGCTTTTTTCAGATTATCGTAAACAGTACGCCCTTCCATTACCGCATGCGCCAAAGATGCAAAATTATCATCCGCCAACACCATTTCCGCCGCTTCCTTCGCAGCTTCAGTGCCTTTAAGGCCCATTGCCGTACCAACATCAGCACGCTTTAAGGCGGGTGCGTCATTAACCCCATCACCCGTCATCGCAACAATATGGCCATTCGCTTGCATTGCCTTAACCAAGCGTAATTTATGCTCTGGGCTGGATCGAGCGAAGATATTAATTTTACTCACAGCCTGTTGCAAATCGTTATCTGACAAGACTTCAATTTCATGCCCGGCTAAAACACCCTCACCTTGTACTATCAGTCCTAATTGCACACCAATAGCCGCAGCCGTATCTGCATGATCTCCAGTAATCATTTTGACGTCAATACCTGCCGCTTGGCATTGCTGTACGGCAATAATCGCTTCTTCTCTGGGTGGGTCAATCATACCCACAATCCCTAATAAAGTTAGCCCGGTTTCTAGGTCGGAAAAAGTCAGATTACGTTGTTGATTGCCATCTGTTTTCATAGCAATCGCTAATAAGCGTAACCCCTGCTGTGCCATAAGCTGCATTTGCTGCATCCAGTAGTCACGTCTTAATAAAGTATCTTCACCGCCATTACGTTGTTTAGTACACATATCCAACACTCTTTCTGGCGCACCTTTAATATAGGTAAATCCATGGCCCATATGATCATGGTGCAAGGTTGCCATAAAGCGGTGCTCTGACTCAAAAGGAATGACATCGGTACGCGGCAATTTTTCCTGCTCCAAATGAATTTCTAGCCCGGCTTTCAACCCCATAGCCAATAAAGCGCCTTCGGTAGGGTCGCCATGTAAACTCCAATCTCCCTGTTTTTCATGCAGCGCGGCATCATTACACAACAAAGCTGCGCGTGCCAGTTCGCCAAGAATAGGATATTCATCGGGGTTAATATCCTGTTGGTCAAGTTGAAAATTACCGTGTGGGTTATAGCCAATTCCGCTGATTCCATAAAGATGATCAGAACTTAAAACGGATGCCACCGTCATCTCATTACAAGTCAGTGTGCCAGTTTTATCCGAACAGATAACCGTTACCGAGCCTAATGTTTCAACTGCAGGCAAGCGACGAATAATCGCGTGACGCTTTGCCATACGCTGCACCCCAATTGCCAAAGTAATGGACATAATAGCGGGTAAGCCTTCGGGTATCGCAGCAATAGCAAGGCCGACGGCAGCCATAAACATTTCCGTAAATTCGTAGCCTCGGTAATAATGGCCAAAGAAAAAAGTCGCTGTTGCCAATACCAAGATTGAACTAGTTAGCCAGCGGCCAAATTGTGCAACTTGTTTTAGTAAAGGCGTAATCAATGTTTCCACCTTAGCAACCAAGGCACTAATCAATCCAATTTCGGTGGTGATTCCAGTAGCAACAACGACACCCGTTGCCTGACCGCTACTAATTAAAGTACCTGAATACAGCATAGATAAGCGATCACCCAATTCCGAATTTTTTTCAACCGGATCCGTTTGCTTTTCAACAGCCAATGATTCGCCTGTTAATACCGCTTCCTGCACGCGAAAATTTTTACATTTTAATACACGTAAATCAGCAGGTACTTTATCGCCCGATTGTAAAGTAACAATATCACCCGGCACTAATTGTTCGGCCGCAATAGCCACATGTTTATTATTACGCAATACAGAAGCCTGAGGTGATAGCATATTGCGAATCGCTTGTAAGGCATCTTCTGCTTTACCCTCCTGAATAAAACCAATGAGCGCATTAATAATAATCACAGCGAAGATCACACCACTATCAAGCAGGTGCCCCAATACCAAGGTAATAAGCGCAGCCCCCAACAAGACATAAATAATTAAATTATGAAACTGACTTAGAAAGCGTAATACAGCACTGCGGGGTTTTACTTCGGGTAATTGATTAAGGCCATATTGCCGCTGACGCTTACTTACTTCCTCTTGCGAGAGTCCTTGGGCAGACACCTGTAATTCTGCCAATACCTGCTCAACACTCAAACTATACCAGGCAATTTTATCCTTAGCTTCCTGCTTATCCGCGTGCCTTGTTTGTTGTTTTTGCAGGATATGCCAAGTAATCCATGCCGAAGTGATGCCTAATAATATGGCGAACACTATCATAATCCAAGGCCAGATTTGTGGTTGAGATAGCCAGTGATAAGTTATGCCAAGAACATTCTCTATATCAGTAAACAATTGCATTATCATAAATGACGTCCCCTACTGCATGAAAAGCATATAAATTTTAACTAAAAAAATATCCACCTTCTAAGAAGGTGGTTTTGTTTACCCCCTTGAAGGGGGCTTGCGTTATCCCATCATTTTAATTTATTAAATTGAAAATTTACGACCTTAAGAAACACTGATAAAAACCTTTTATGATTTGTCCTTTTTCTTAATACGTCATGCGATAATATTACAAGCGGCGTTATGAATAGGTTAACAGGATCAAATGCCGTTGAGAGTCCACAGGCAACCGTAAAGGTAAATGAATTTACGGCATCACCCATGTTTTCATTGTTAGTTATATCCTGTTCGACGTCCTAGATAAAAGAATAAGCCAAAAGCTAACAAAGCCGGTAAGAAAAAACGTGTTATCAGCCATTTCCAATTAGGCATTTGCGTGACAAATCCCCAGAAGCGATCTTTCTTATTTTTATTAAAGTCATTAGGCAAAAAACACAGGCTATAGGTATAAAAATGGCTATCAAATACATAGCAGCGAGCGCGTTCTTTTATATAGTGCTCACTGTACTTTGTTTTGATTGACCTATCTTCATAGATTGATTGCATCAGATGGTACCCGGCTTTTAACTTTTCAGAGTTACTGCCCGGGTTACTTGCAAATTTAAACGTATAGTTATCACCTGTTTGCACCACTGAATAGGGAAAATCTTGACCGGCATTGCTAAAAGTAAACTCACCTATTGCCGCGTTGCTAATCGAACAAAAAGGCAGACTTAAGAATGACAGCATAAAGTAAAGTATTGTTCGGGACATAAAGCCTCCAGTACATTGTAAAGGTGAAGAGTTGAGTATATTAGCAGTTACTACTTTTTTAATTATAGTCTTATTTCTTCAATTTATATCAGTATCGGTTAACTATCTAGCGGAACTTACATAAGGTATTAATTGTTTATTATTTTATTGGCCTACATTGTACAAACCAGTGTCGGCAGTATTATTAAGGACTATATTTGCAGGGATGGTAGTTGAAGTTATGGGGGATACTGTTGCGGCTCAACAGCAGGAGCTCATGATATTTTTAAACCATGAATGAATGTAAGTCTCTTGAAGTCAAAAATGCTCAGATGCCATTGGCAGATATTTCCATAAACTCTGATAAAGCATTGAGCTTTGATATAAAAATGATCTTTGAAAACCAGCTTCGCTACCAACGCTTAGCTAAACCAAGTTATTAAATGCTTTGCTATGTATAGGCTTTAATCAATGCGCCTAGTATGACACCAGCCAAACCAATGGCACCACTTATCCACCACCGAGAGTCTTTTTTATGAAAAATTTCACCTGAATGTAGATTAATTGCAGTATTAACGAGAGTGGATATATCAAAGTTCGTTAGTGGGTTGCGTGAAATTCTCAATTTTTGTTCATCAGTTAATGCTATGTACTGCTCACGACTAACTTTTTCTTCTTGGTCTACATCATATAATTTCTGATAATTCCTTCTCCATACAAGCGAGCCTTTTTCTCTATTCCTATCAAGTCTAAAAAACTCAGGGGGTTCCTCGAAAATACGTTTCCAATAATCACCGTTATTTTCATCACCTTCAATTCGGTCTGCCCACCCAGAAAAATCAAGTTTATAAAATTTGTAGGTAGCCATTACCTGAATAGCAGCAATCACGTCTGCCAAGCGATTATCATTTTCTGTATAGGGATTTTTTTGAACTTTACTCATGATTTTCCTTAACATTTAACATGAAAATAACTTGCTGTACTCAGCGCCAGGACTAAGCAAACTGATGGACTATTTTCAGCAAGATGAACTTTGAATTAGAAGAATTAAGGCAAGTTGATTGCCAAGTTATAAAAACCTTGATAGCTAACTTATTTTACTTTCTTTTTTCAGCTATTTCAAGCTGGCTGACCCCATGATTTCAGTAGCTATTTTAATAGTAAAGTCTAGCTAATTCAGTAATTATTTACTAATTCGTGTCTGATTTTACTGTTTGAAAGGGTAATAAAATTTACAATGACATGTTCGCCTGATATCCGTAGGTCTTTGTGGATGCGAGGGAGCCATAGGTTTGGCGGCTTAAAGTCAAAAAAGTCAGACTCGATTGAAACAAACTTTCACTTAAAATGAACATTAGATCACTGGAAAAACTATTGAAATATAAGGGAACTTACATAGTTTTTTTTTAAAAATCGAGCCTGCCCCCACTGGTTCTAGTTCAGAACCTGCTTGAGTTGTTGGTTCCACAAAGGAACGGGTATCAGCGGCTAATTGAGGAGTTAGCTCTTCTGTTCGATGATATCCTCTTGCCGAATAATTATCTATACATTGAATGCATTGAGTTAGCTCATAAAGCCCTTTTTCTGCTGTATAGTTCTCCATCAAACCGTGCGAGCACTACTAGCACAAAGCGCCGGCCTTACTTCAGCGATATATAACTGGCGTTCATGACTTTTCAAGTGATTAACGAGCAAAATAATAAATTGCTCGTAGACTTATTCTTGAGTTTTACCCATCGCGGTTCTCTCTCAATTAGAAGTATAGATGACCCATCAACAAAGGGTCATCACAGACTTACCTTTATTTCACTAAAAGGTCACGCATCATGCCCATATCTTCATGTTCTAAGTTATGACAGTGATACATAAATAGACCGGTAAAATCATTAAACGGTTTTAGGATAGTTACCTTTTCACCCGGCATCACGAGAACGGTATCTTTCCAACCTTTATCTAAAAATCCTCCAGAAAGGGAGTTATAGCCTTTGCCTGATTTATTTCTAACTTCTCGCTTAACCACTTGAAATTGTTCGCCATGTAAATGCATAGGGTGTGGCATACCCATCCCCATACCGCCCATTCCGCCATGGAATCCATTATCAAATTCCATTAGCTGTAAGGTATTAACAGGAATGATTTCATCCTCCCTAATGTCATTCATTTTATACGAACGTCCATTCAGTAATGCCGACATATGGCGCATAGACAAAGTAATTCGGCGAGGTGAATTAGGATTTTCTGCATTAGCTAAATTCAATCTTGTTATTTTACTTAAACGCTTAGGCAAAATATCATTGCTAGCCGCTTTTTTACTAACACGTACTTTAAGTACGGTAAGCTCCCCACCTGCATTAGATCGACCGCCTCCCATACCACGCATACCTCCCATCATACCCATGCCGCCACCCATGCCACGACGACCACCCATGCCGCCCATCATGCCCATACCACCAGAAGAGAACTCCAAACTACGTAAGGTCAATTCAGCTCCTAGTTTCTGATTACTAAAATCTACCCATATTTCTCTGCGCTCTGCGGGTGCCAGCGTTAAATAAGGCAGTGTTTCAGCTTGTTCCAATAAACCACCGTCTGTCGCAATAACCTTGATTGGTGTGCCATCATCCCAAGCTAGTTTATAGATACGTGAATTAGAACCATTCAATAAACGCATTCGATAAGCGCGTGTAGCAACATCTAATGTAAATTCAGTTTGCCCATTGACTAAAATTTGATCGCCTTTAAACCCATTCATACGCTGCATCATACCAACGTTATAACTCAGTTGATTTTGCTGATCAAAACTACGATCTTGAATCACTAAAGGGAGATCAAATTCACCTTTAGGTAATGTTAATGCTTGCTCCTCATCATCGCTGACAATAAAAAAGCCTGCAAGCCCTGAGTAAACATGTTTAGCCGTTAAGCCGTGTGTGTGCGCATGGTACCAGTAAGTTCCCGCTCTATTGAGTATCTCAAATTCATAGACATAGGTTTCACCATTATCAATGGCATACATCGGATTACCATCCATTTTGGAAGGTACATGCAGGCCATGCCAATGCAATATAGTAGCGGAAGGCAATTCATTCTTTAAATAAATACGGACTTTCTGTCCCTTATGTAAGCGAATAGTCGGAGCAAGATAGCTCTCTTCATTAGAAATCGCCTTTTTATCACCTTTCAGTACTTTTCCAATGACTTTCCAGACGCGAGTTTTAGGGCCATCCAAAATAGGCACATACCTAACCTCTCCGGTCAGGCTAATTTCAATATCGGGATGAAAATCAGGCGATGCTTGATTACCCGCTTTCAGCATTTTGGCATTTAATAGCCCAGGAAATGTCATCAATGCCGCAGCACTCACGCCAGCAAGTTTTAAAAGTTTACGGCGTTGAATATTAACTTCATTTTTCATAATAGACTCCTAGACAACAATAAATATAAGACTTTTATAATATACTTATTATTGTTTGTAAAGGTATTACCCTTTATTGTTAATAAGCTGTTATTTTATAATTAAATAATTTAGTATTCTGACGGTACTATTAACTGGATAAGAAAAAGGTGCAAAGAATTGAAATATAAGGGAACTTACATAGTTTTTTCCAATCGAGTCCGCCCCATTGATTTTCATTATTTTACCTAAGTGGTCTTTTTATTTCTTTATTTTCATTCCCATTTGGAATAAAAAATGAATAGTCACTGTTAGTAGAACGGCACTGCCTAGTACACTGACGGAAATCCAAAGGTTAGTTAATAAACTTGGGGTTAATAATAAAATACCGCCTAACCCCAGCATCATATTACCTGATAAAAGTTTTAGTAAGCGGCCTTCTTTTTCTGATATTTTTTTACCGTTTAGGTGGTAAGTGAAAAAACTAACGATAGCGAGTAAAGGCAGTATATAGATGACGTTGTATAAGGCCAAATAGGCATAATAGGCGTTGTGGCTTAAGTGATTTAGTGTGAGTACGTGCGTATAAATCATAGGCAACCCTGCCGTACAGAGGAGCTCATAGCTATTGGCGACGATGGATAATAAAATAGTGGCTGCAAGTGTGGCAGGCCATTTTCCTTGTTGGGCGATAGAACGCATGCGTTTAAATAACGTTGACTTAGCTGAATCAGGAATAGATAAGGAAAGTCCTTGCTGAAAAAAGAAATAATCTTTTAGGTTAATCAATCCAATACTCACAGCAATAAACCCTGCGATGGCAGTTATATAGTCAAGCTCTTCTGTCCATAGAAAAAGATTTAACCACGCCGCCATAAATAAAAAGTACATTAACCCTGAGAAAATAACAAATACGCCGCCAATCAATGCAATGCGTAGTCGATCACGGGTATGAACAATCAGGCTAAGTAAGAAAAATAATACGAAGAAAGCACAGGGATTAAAGGCATCGAGGCTGGCAATAATCAGCGTAAAAACAGGCAGAGAAAATTCGCTATAATGCAGTTTTCCGAGTAAAGGCAGGGTGAAATACTCATTTTTCTGCTCAGGTGTTTTTTGTTGGTAACAGGCAACCAGTTGTTGTTCTAACATTTTTCCTGTGCTGTCTGCTGATTGAAAGCCTGTATAGATTTGCCCACAAAAGATAAAGGCAGGGACTGAATTTGCCGCAACGCCGAGTTCTTTCGCTAGCTTTATATAGCGTTTAACATGCTCAGGATGCTGAACTAAATTATAACTATTTAACTGTAGCCAAGAATATTTTTTAGTTAATTCTGTCATAAAAGGTTTAGCCTCTAGACAGTGAGGGCAATTTTGTGACCAGAAGAAATTTAATTCCAGTGTTTTTTGAGCGGAATTAGCGCTTGCTGCGTTGACAATAGTGGGAGATGCTAAGCTAAAAAATAAGATAAGAAAAAAAGGCATAGCTAACTCTATTGATGTTTGGAGAGGAATCAATAAAATACATAAGCTAAGTCAGCTTGTATAGGAATATATTTTATAACTAGTTCATGAATCATTGGAATACCCTATCATCACTGTACATTCACTTAATGCTTTGCTGGCTGTCGAATGAAAATAAAACCTTGTAATACATAGGCTGTAATGAGTACTTTTAGCGCACAGTAGAAAGTTCCTGAGAACACCTACTGCGGCTTAATGCTTGCTTATACGCGGAACGCTGGAGTAATATTAACTAAAAACTATACTAATATTTTGACTATGCGAAAACATAACTTGAATGCGTTACTTCTACTTTCACTTTTCAATACGTCGACCTTTGCTGAATCAGGAAAAGGTTTAGTTAAGGGACAACTAATGCCCTGCCCTGATAAGCCTAATTGCATCAGCACTGAGCAAGGAGATTTAGAGCCTATTGTTTTGAACATGCATAACCCAGCGCAAGCATGGGCACTCTTACAGAGCAGTATTATCGAATTAAATGGCACAATAGAACGCACGCAGGATAATTACCTTTGGGCTAGCTTTGAAACGCCAATGTTCAAATTTACCGATGACGTGGAAGCAAGACTGGATATAACTCATAAAGTTATTCATCTTCGCTCTGCATCACGCAAGGGTTATTATGATTTCAACGCCAATCAAAATAGACTGCATACATTAATCAAGCACCTAAATAACCAACTTAACCCCGAACTCTTAAAAAATACGCATAAATAATAACACTCACAAAGTGCTTACTGGTATCAGCAGAAATTCATATATTATTCTGCGTAATGGCGGCGAAGAATTTGTAATTTTTTTATTTGCAACCAAGGAACAAGAGGCATTGCGAAAGCAAAAAAGCCGGTCAATGCGCTGATAGACATAGCTGATAAAGCCATGTATGACGCCAAAACGCATCAACACTTTAAATACACAGAAATTTCTTTAAAAATTAATCGCCATCAAATCAGCATGAATAAACCGATAGCTTAATCGTTGCTTCACTTTTTCATTACTGACAATTTTATACGTTTTTTCTGAGCTCTCGGAAAACTCTGGTGCAGGCAGATCGAGTAACTTTCTAGTATGCGTATAAAACTCACGTTTACTCGGATGACTATCTGCACAGCCATTAAACACCTCGCCCCAAGCTGCTTGTTCAATAATAGCAAGAATAATACCCAAGCAATCATCACGATGAATCAGGTTAACCGGCGCTTCTGGCTGAGCAACGACTTTACCTTGGCGAAAAAATCTTCCTGGATGGCGACTCCCACCAATTAAACCGCTAAGCCGAACTACACTACCAACAAAATGCTTGTTCGCCATAAATAATTGCTCTATCTGCAGCAAAGCACTTTCTTGCGATTCTGCCCCCTCATCTTCAGTCACCAATTTCTCTGAATTTTTATACACCGATGTTGAGCTAACAAATAACACCTGCTTAACAGGCGACTGCTCAATTTGCTTAATAAACTGGACAAAACCGGCAATATTTTTACTGGTAATATTAATAATCAAGCACTCAGATTGCAGAAAATCGCGGCAATTACTTAACTGATCAATATCCACACTATGCGCCTCGGCATGAACACTTTGCAATTCTGGCAGACGTGTTGCGGATCGCGTTGATAGCTTAACTTGATAACCCTGCGCGATAAAACACTCGGCCAAAGGCAAGCCTAACCAGCCACTACCCAAAATACTAATACGTTTAATCTGGACCATTATTGACCTATCCATTCTCATTAAAAAATAAACTCACACAGCTACTGCGCACTTTTAAAGTCCCAGCCTGATTGCTGAAGTATTCAGTCTATTTTAGACTCGGAATAAGTAAGCCTATAAATACTTCCAGAAAAATCATCGGAAACATACAAACTACCATCACCTGATTCAACAATATCAACAGGGCGACCAATCACATCATCATTGTTTTCAAAGCCTGTAATAAAATCACGCTCTGAAATGCCTTTTTCAGCGTCAAATGTCAGTGCAACGAGTTTATAACCCGTTTTTACTGAGCGATTCCAAGAACCGTGTAAAGCGACTAAAGCGTCTGCTTTTAAGGCAGAGCGCAATCTTTTACTCTTAAGAAATAACAGACTAAGCGGTGCAGTATGTGCACCAAATTCATGTACGGGGGCAATGCTGCGTGCCAACCAACTCGGCTTAGCTTTACCAAAATCATGATCGAGCACTTGATTACCATTAACATACGGCCAACCATAAAATCCTGCTTGCTCTATCTGGTTTAACTCACAAGGGGGAAAATTATCCCCAAGAAAATCTCTGCCATTATCTACTCCATAAAGTTTATGGCTAGTTGGATGCCAATCAAAACCGACTGTATTGCGCAAGCCACTAGCAAAGATTTCTGCTTGTTGCCCTTCGGGCGTAAATCGTAACAAAGCGGCACGCCTCGGATCTTGTTCTTCACACACATTACAACTAGACCCGACCGATACATAAAGTTTATTATCAGGGCCAAAGTGTAAAGATCGACTCCAATGATTACCGCCCTCAGGCAGCCCCGTAATAAGTCGTTGGTAGTCACCTTTTGTTTTACCCGACCGCGCATCAAAGTGAATACGCCCCACTGCATCGGATTCCGCAATATATAACCAGTCTTGGTAAAGTGCGATACCGTGTGGCAAATTAAGATTATTGATTAATTCCCTGCGCACACCCTCAACACCTTTTAGCTTATGACTTTGCTCTAATAGCATCACTTTACCGTCTTTCGGTAAGCTCACTAAAACATCACCCACTTCAGTGATTAACAGCATACGCGCGCCCGGTAAGTTATCCGCAAAAACAGATAATGAAAACCCCTCAGGCATCTGTAATCGCTGCGCTAAAACTGATTCTGACGCCGTGCTTTTTTTGATTAAAGGGGCGTTAATTCCCAGCCATCCAGTGATGACAAACCATAAAATCGGCATCAATATAACACTGGAAATGATGATTTTTTTCATAGGACTTTATCCTCTGTTTGTTAAGTATTTTACCAATAAAGCCGCATTACCGCCTATTGCTGAGGTATTTGTAGTGACGGTTGCTCATTTGAAAAACTTAATAAAATGTATCATTCTGATGATTAAGAACCCTATCTTTGTAAAAGGTCACATTAAACAGCCACTATTTACCGAGTGATTTGATGACTTAGCTACCCATCGTTTTACTCTCTTTTATTAAAACATGTAATCGCTTTATCGATTTCATACGATAATTTTTTACACTGCAGGATGTTACTTTTTGATGGATTTATTGCATTTTCACTTCTATACGCACCAACAACTACCCTATGTGTACATTAACTACACATCATTAAGATCTATTAATTAGGGATTTGACTACATAAAAAATAAAAATAAATTTGTTATTCTTCATATGGCTGTTAAATTGTTAGCCTTACCTTTTAATCATACCTAGGTGGCTAATTCCACCATCAAAACAGGAGCATATTTTGGGCATTTTATTAATCTTAGCCATCGCCACCATAGTAAAAATATACTATCTTTTTTATATCGGTTTTGCTTTAGAACAAGCGTATGGAATCTACACAGGCATTACCTTATTGATATATATTCTCAGCGAAATTTTCTTCTTACAAAAATCATTAACTTTTTTCAAAATAAATTCCGTACTTATTGTAATTGTTGGTATTGCTACAATGGATTTATATTTACAATCCTCTTTTCTAGCCATCGTCAGCCCACTCAGTATCATCCTAATCTATGCTGGACTGGTACTAAATGTATCTCGTACAGTAACAAAATATGAAAGTGGGAATGAAAATAAAACATATAAAGGAGAGTTTAATTCCAAGCTCCCTAGACTTTTCAAATCCCTTAAAGACAAAGAAGATTAAGTTTTCTACTAGCATGACGGCTCTCCGCCAAGTTATCTTCCTTCTGCAAAATAACTGTGCGTCTGAGTCGTTATAGCTTCAACTATTTACTTTAGGATTTCTGGCACAGGAAAATTGGCAAAAGGCGAAATCGTTCCTTTAGGTACTTTAGGGAACCTCGAAAAACATGAAACCTAAGAAAAATAAGTTCTCAATAAAAATTCACTCTATAAATCATAGAATATCCCTCTATTTTGGGGAGATTTTTTTCCTATAAAGTGGCATTTAAGCCATTTTATAGGGCGTTATCCCAT